>Ga0265297_10005718_pt1 | contig 18669 bp, 18 predicted proteins | sample Munlanlwell13791_FD_192502 | JGI IMG/M metagenome (GOLD analysis project Ga0265297, IMG submission 192502) | Leachate microbial communities from a municipal landfill in Southern Ontario, Canada - Leachate well 137-91 | ecosystem: Engineered > Solid waste > Landfill > Unclassified | place...
GTCACCAACGCACAATACGAGCAGTTTGATCCTGACCATAAACAGCTTCGCCCATCATGGAACGGCGACGACCATCCCGTGATCTTCGTGAGCTGGAACGATGCCACCGCGTACTGCCTCTGGCTTTCGGAACGCGACGGTCGCGAGTATCGGCTCGCGACGGAGGCACAGTGGGAGTATGCGGCGCGCGGCACGGACGCGCGCATTTTTCCATGGGGCAATCAGTGGGATCCACGCAGGTGCAACAGCGCAGAGGAAGGCGGAGATTACGACCAGAGTTCACCTGTCACACATTTCCCAAACGGCGCCAGTCCGCACGGTGTGCTCGACATGGTGGGCAATGTTTGGGAATGGTGCGCTGATTGGTATGAGCCGGGTTACGGCAGCGGTGCGGCCCGGATGGACCCGACTGGACCGGAGAACGGCCAATACAAGGTTTGCCGCGGCGGAAGCTGGATGAATCACGGTTACAGTTGCCGCGTGACGATGCGGGCAAGGCGCGCGATGGATTTCAGCGACGCTTATATCGGTTTCCGGGTCGTGTGCGTGGCCGATACTGACACCGCGCCACTGGCGAGAAACGGTACGAAAGGTTAGGAGATTCTCCAGTCTTCCCGAAAGAAGACGGTTCTACTTCACTTGGCTGTCAGGAATATGGCAACGCCGTGCAACCCGGGCTTGATCTTGTGATCGGGGTTGTTGATTTGCACTTTGACGCGGAACGCGCCGCTTTTTGAGTCCACCTCCGGGTCCACAAACACGACTTCGCCAAACAACTTCTCCTGACCTCGAAGCGGAATCCAGATTTCTGCCTTTTGTCCCACCTTGATCTGGCCAGCGAACTTCGCTTCGGGGTAGGCCACGAAGTAAAGCGAGTCAATGTGAAGCACTCGCAGGATGTTCTCGACGCCTGCGCTGACCACCAGCGTCTCGCCGATTTTTTTCAGTTGTCTGACAACAACACAATTCACGGGCGCGTAAACCGTCCGCAGCGAGACATCTTCGAGGGCGAGCTTGTGATTGGCGACCGCCTGGTCGAACTGGCTTTGGGCGTTCAGGTAGTTGAACTCACGGGTGCGCAGGTCTTCGTCGTTGAGGATTTTCTTGGCCTGAAGCGCCTTGCCCGCATCGTAGTCTTTCTTGTAGCGGTCCAATGCGTGCTTGGCGGCGTCCAGTTGCGCTTTGCGCAATTCAACCGTGAATCGTTCGATCGAGTCCCGCAGCTTGACCAGCGGTTGGCCCTTGGGCACGAGTTCCCCTTCAGCGGCCAGCCAGACAATGGTGCCGCGCAGCTCGCTGCCGACCTCGATTTCCAGCAACGGTGTCAGCAAGCCACTGGCTCGGATCGGTTCTCCAGCGACCGCGCGAACTGCAACAATCGCCGCCAACACTGCGTACAAACGGAAGCGAAACATGCCAACAGTGAAGTCGTTGTCGGGCGTCCAGTCAAGCATTGTGCGCAACGGATTGGAGTCTCCCGCCTGCGGCCTTTTTTGCGTTTGAGTCGGACTGAGACGGGTGCTAGGGTGCACACGAGCAAGAGAGACGGACAAGGGCCATGACTGTGCCGTCAGCGATCAGCCAAGGCGGAAGCATATGGAAGAGGACATTCAATTACGTGATCTGATTCGTGCATTGTGGCGCCAGAAATGGTGGATGATGATCGTGGTGCTTCTGGTCGTGACGGCTACTGTGGCCGTGTCGCTACAGATGCCAAAAATCTATCGTGCCACGGCCACGTTGGTATCGCCGGAGGTGGACCAAGCGTGGCCCACGCCGGATGGCCTGAAAACCCGTTTTGGAGCGGCCGCCGTGGGCGGCGCCATTCGTCCCAACACCACAGCCACCGACGTGATCATGGGTTTGTTGAGCAGCCGGCGTCTGGCTCTCGCCGTGATCGAGAAGTTCGATCTGATGCGTGTTTACTGGGACGAGAGGTTGATCAAACTTCCGCCCATGCCCTGGCAGGAGAAACATGAAGGCCCTCTTCTCTCGGATATCGTTGAAGAACTTCAAGATCGCACCGACATTCGTGTCACCGCGCAGGGCATTCTTTCCATCAGCGTGGAGGATCGGGAACCCAAGCGAGCCGCGGCGATGGTCCAGTGTTATCTGGATGAGTTGGAGCGGATGAACATGGAATTGCAGACCACGTACAACCAATACCTGGCCCGCGTCGTGGATCGTCCTTTGGTGCCCGATCGGAAATGCAAACCGCGTATTGGACTGAACACTCTCATCGCCGGCGTCGCGACGATATTCCTGTGGGTGGTTGCCGCCTTCTGTCGTCTGAACCTCGCTGCGCCTGCCGTTCCCGCACAGAAAGCGGAGTTGACTGGCACCAAAACAGAACTGACTTGAAACGAGGCTGTGTTCCCACGGCCGCATCCTATGATTGTCCGACTGCTCCTGCTTTTTCTCATAGCGGTGCAGTTTGATGGTGTGGCAACGGTGTTGCGATTCCAAGCGCCAGCAGTGCTCGCGCCGGTATTTGCCCTCTGGAAGGAAGCCGCGCTGGTGATCTTGGTGGTGCTCTCCGTGATGGCGATGGTGAGGCAGGGAGGGGTGCGGCTGGCGGCGCCGCGGGCGCTGATTGCAACCTGGATATTGATCATTGGAATGGGGTGCATCGAGTGGTTGGTTTGCCAGGCGCGGGGCGCTGCGGAGCCATGGCAGTCGTTGATTGCGTTGCGTCGCGTCTATCTGCCCGCGATGATGTTCGGGATCATCGTGATGTCTTCCTGGACATTACCGCCCCGATGGGAGATGCGTGTCCTTCACAGTCTTGGCTGGGTCACCCTCATTGTTGTGGCGGCGGGTATATCGCAGTCGCTCAATCCCAAGGCGTGGGAGATGCATCCATGGATCGCCAAGGCTGCGGAAGAAGGTTCACTGGCCATCCGTGAGATCAAATATGTGTTCCGGCCGTTTGGAACATTCGGGTCGCCGTTCATGTATGGTGATTTCTGCACGATCATGACCCTGTTGGCGCTCGCCTACCTGCTGTTTCACCATCGGGCGCGCTTGATTTATTGGGTGATTTTTTTCGTGGCAGCCGTTGGCGTTTATACTTCCACCATTCGCACGTCCATTCTCGGCGCTGTGGTAGGGGCTGTTTACCTGTTGATTGTCCGCCTGCAACCGATCCACGGGATCGGTTTCCGCGTTGCGCTGGCGATGCTGTTGGTGATCGGCAGCATGGCTGCGCCATTTGCGTTGTCGGAGTTTCGCAAGGCAACCGCGACGACCCCGGAGCAATCGGCGTATATGGCCTCGGGAAGCCTCGTTTCACGCCAGGAATACTGGCAGGAGTCCTGGAACCGGTTGCGAACGCCCGCTGATTTTGTCTTTGGTCTGGGAACAGGCGCCGTAGGTGGCACCCAGCAAGGCAAGGGGGACCGGGCGGGAGTGTTTGCGTACAACCCTGTGGACAATTTCTACCTCCTGGTAATGGTCAACCACGGACTCGTGGGTGTGGTGCTTTGGGGTGCGCTGATGGTGCAACTTTTCTGGTTGCTGGTACGGGCGGCGATGATCAAGTCGGAAGTGGCGTGGCTTCTTCACGGCACAACAGCGATGCTGCTGATGTTTGTCGTCTCAAGTCTCTTCCACAATATGCCGGCACGGACGCCGGGAGCCGTGACGTTTTGGGTTCTGTCGGCTGTGTGCGCTGTGCGTGCCCATGGTCTCATCCGACAACGCCAAGCTCAAGAGACCCCGCGCAAAGCGATCGCGGGGACGCCGCCATCAGGAGCCGCTTGCCGCCAGCAGGTCTAGCGGTGTCGAGTGAGGACGTCGTCAATCTGGCGCGTGACCCCCGCCAACAGGGCTTCCAACGAAAAACGTTGTAGCGCCACAGCATGACCTGCTTCTGCCAGCTTCTGTGCGGATGCAGGATCTGCCAGCAGACCGCCAATGGCAGCGACAAGAGCTTTTACGTCGCTCGGCGGCACCAGCAGGCCGGACACGCCAGTTTCAATGATTTCGGGTGTGCCGCCGCCGCGCGTGGCCACCACGGGCTTGCGGGCAAGCATGCCTTCGACCAGCACGCGGCCGAATGGCTCCGCCTCCACCGCGGTATGCACAACCATGTCCACCGAACTCATCAGGAGCGGAATATCCTGACGAAACCCGAGAAAGTGAGCGCGGTCGGTTACGCCCAAAGCGGCTGCCTGCTCGCGCAGCTTCCTGGCGTAGGCGTCCTCGCCAAAAATGGCATCTCCCACAAACAGCACATGAACTCCCGGCAACTGCGGCATGGACTCCAACAACACATGCTGCCCTTTCCAGGGCGCGAGGCGGCCAAAGGCGCCAATCACAGGCGCTGAACCCAGCCCCAATGACAGGCGGGCCGATGCCACTTGTTCGGAGGTCACAGCGCGAAAGGACGCCGCGTCGATCCCGTTGTAAACCGTCTGCACCCGATCGGCGCGGCCTCCGCTCTGCACGAATGCCTCTGCGGTCGCTTTCGAATTGGCGATCACTCGCGCGACGAAAAAGTTGGCAAGCGTGGTTGCCAGCCAGAGATGAAGACGGCTCTCAAACTGCACCGTCAGTGTATCGCGCAGATGCCAGATGAGCGGCTTGTTCGCAAGCCGGGCCACAAACGCCGAGACCACCATGGGTTTCTGCCCGTTCGCGTAGATCAGGTCGTAATCGTGCGCATGTTTGGCCACCGACCGCGCCAATTGGATCACGCCGGCGACGGCGCGCAGGTCCTGAAGGAGAGTCGCTTGACGGGAGACTCCGCTGACCTTGCGCGGAGCAGGCAACACCTCGACGGACACGCCATACTGCTCCAATCGTTCCCGAAAGGGGCCGTCTGCGAACAGCAGGACTTTGCATGAACTTGCGAAGTGGCGGGCGATATCCAGCAACGAATACTGACCGCCGCCAAGCACTCCGGCATGGTCAATGAACAGCACCCTCGGTCTCGGGATGTTGCCTGTGGACGGTTGAGTCGAAACAGCGTTTCGGTTTGCAGCCATTCTAGTTGCAAGTTTAAGGCAACACGGGAAACGACGCAAGGATTACGCTCGCACGACGTGATTGGCGGCGGCGTCGGCAGAGGTGGACGCTGGCTGTTGGAGAAATGAGCCGTGAAGTTGAGGATTGAATTGTGTTCGTCCCGAGGGGTGGCTATAATGACGCCTTACCCATGGCCAGTAACGCACGAACACGCAGTTCCGCCCACTTGTGGGAGGTGAACGCAATTCTGTTGCTCGGGATGAGCGTAGTGCTCTTCCTGAGCTTCGTTTCTTTTGTGCCGGGGGACATCTCGGCGCTGAAGGAGCCGCCGAACGATCCGGCGCAGAATTTTGTCGGGCCGCTGGGCGCATGGGTGGCGTATCTGCTGGCGTTGCCATTTGGGAACTGCGTGTGGCTGCTGTTTGCACTGGCACTCGGCTTTGGCATCGCGTTTTTGTTCGCGAGCGAACAAATGGGTTGGCGGCAGGTGTATTGGACGGCGCTGATGTTGCTGTCGGGTTGCGGGTTGGCTCACAAGCTTCAGATTGCCTTGGACTCGACGCTGGCGCAGTGCGGGCATGGTCCGGGTGGTTTCTTGGGGGATTTCATTGCGGGAACGTTGCTTGCGCCGGTCGCGCCGGCCGGGCCTTATATTATTCTGCCAACGGTCTGGTTGATCAGCGTTGTCATGTTGACGGGTTTCAGGCCAATCCACACCGGTGCGTTGTTGCTGATGAAGTTCCAGGAAGCGTGGGCGGTGAAACGCGAGCAGGCCGCGGCCCCGTCGCGCCCCGACTTGCGCGCGGATCTGGTGCGCAAGCAGCGCGATGTGGAGCGACAGATGCGCGAACTGGAGAAGAACGGCAAACGGGCGAAAGCCGAGGAGCCTGAGCCCGAGCCTGAGCCTGTAGAGCAGGTGTTGCCGCCGCAGAATATCACCATCCGTGATCACTCGTTGCCGACGCCGACGGTGAAACAGGCCACCATTCCTACGGCCACGCCCGTCGGCGAAAAAGCCGCGGCGAAGGCGTTGGCCGCCGCCGCTGCGCCGCCGCCTGCGAGGATCGAATCCAAACCGGAGCCAAAGACCGAGCCGGAACGAAAGCCGGAGCCAAAGCCGGAGCCGAAACCGAGGGTCGAACCCAAGGTTGAACTCAAGCCGAAAGCCGGACCGCCACCCGTGTCGGCCAGAAACCCTGAGATGGAAGAGGCACTTGCGGTTGGCGTGCCGAAACCTGCGCCTCGTCCGGCTTCGGAGCGCAAATCAGGCGCGGCGTCCGCCGCGCCGCCGCCCGCGCCGATTTCCTACAAGAACTGGCAACTGCCGGGTCACGATGTTCTGGTGCGGCCCACGCAGGACAGTCCCGCCGCGCAGGTGGTCGAGGACCTGAAACAAAGTGCCGCCGTTCTTCAGGCGACGCTGGCCGACTTCGGCCTCGACGTGCGCATCGGCGAAGTGATGAAAGGACCGGTCATCACGCGCTACGAGGTTCATCCGGCGGCCGGCGTGAAGGTGGAGAAAATCACCACGCTGCACAACAACATCGCGCTGGCGATGAAGGCCTCCAGCGTGCGCATCCTCGCGCCGATTCCCGGCAAAGCCGCCGTCGGCATCGAGGTGCCCAACCACACCACCACCGTTGTGTTCTTGCGCGATGTGCTGGAGTCCGACGCGTGGAAGAATACCAAGGCCCGCCTGCCGCTCGCATTGGGCAAGGACATTGGCGGCAACGTCATCGTTGGCGATCTGGCCGACATGCCGCATCTGCTGGTGGCTGGCGCGACCGGCTCCGGCAAGACCGTATGCATCAACGCGGTCATCACCGGCTTGCTGTTCCGCATGTCGCCGGAGGAACTCAAGTTCGTGTTCGTGGACCCGAAGATCGTCGAGATGCAGATGCTGAGCGCGCTGCCGCATCTCGCGCTGCCGATCGTCACCGATCCCAAGAAGGTGCTGCTCGCGTTGCGCTGGTTGATCAACGAGATGGAGCGGCGCTACCAGGTTTTTGCCAAGGTGGGGGTTCGCAATATTCACGGTTTCAATACGCGCGACCGCAAACGCGATCCGCAGCGCGTGGCGGCGGACAAGGCTGCCGCGGATCAGCAGATGGAACTGACGGTGCCGCGTGATTTTGAACTGAAGATTCCCGACAAATTGCCCTACATCGTGTTGGTGGTGGACGAACTGGCTGACCTGATGATGACCGCGCCGGCCGACGTGGAGATGTCCATCACCCGGCTTGCGCAACTGGCGCGCGCCACTGGCATCCATATGATTCTGGCCACGCAACGGCCCAGCGTGAACGTCATCACCGGCGTCATCAAGGCGAACGTGCCGGCGCGCATCGCTTTTCAGGTTGCCAGCAAGCAGGACAGCCGCGTCATTCTTGACGCCAACGGCGCCGACAAGTTGCTCGGCAAGGGCGACATGCTCTACCTGCCGCCGGGCAGCGCAAAGCTGATTCGCGCGCAGGGCGTTTACGTGCAAGACGAGGAGATTCGGGCTGTCGCCGATTTTCTCAGCAAACAGGCGCCGCCGAGTTTCGAGCGTGGCATCACCGAGAAACTCACGGCCGAGTTGCCCCCCGGTGCGGCAAATGGTGAAGCCGAAGAGGACGAGGAACTGGTGGAGCAGTGCATCGAGGTCATACGCCAGAGCAAACGCGCCTCGGTTTCCATCTTGCAGCGGCGGTTGCGAATCGGCTATACGCGGGCCGCGCGCATCATGGATATTATCGAAGAACGCGGCATTGTCGGCCCGCACAAAGGCGCGGAGCCGCGGGACATCTTGATTGACCTGGACGGAGAAATCCCGTCCAACAGCGAAGAGTAAAATCTAGGAACTGGTTTCATGGAAACGATTGGTCAGCAATTACGCGAGGCTCGCGAGCGCAAGAAGATCTCGCTGGAAACCGCTGCGCAGGGGACAAAGATCAAGGGCGAATACCTTGCCGCGATGGAGGCTGACCAGTTTGATCGGATCGAAGCGCCGGTTTACGTCAGAGGGTTTCTCCGCATCTACAGTCAATATCTGGGACTCGATCCGAAGCCGCTCGTGAATCAGTTTTCCAATCTGAGGTCGCCTGAGCCTGCCGCGCCTATCGAACCTCCCAAGCCGATCATCCATCGGCCCATTGGCAAAACTTCGACCTCCGTGCTTCCTGAACCCCAAACGCCACTGTCGCCGACGCTGTTGCTCGCGCTGCTGAGCGTTGTCGTCTGCGTGCTCCTGCTGATCTGGGCTGTCTGGGCTGTGTTCGGCGGATCGGGTCAACCCAAAGGCGAGCCCACGCCCACCGATAAACCTGCCGCGAGTTCCGTGCCGGCCAAGGCCGTGGCTGAATCCTACCTGAAACCCAAAGGGGTGGGTCCTGCGTTGATCATCGAGCCGCCGCGCAAGCCGGCGCATACGCTCACCCTCCGCGCCGACGAGTCGTGCGAGGTCACTGTGACGGTGGACGGGGCGGTGCTGTTCCGGAACCCCATGCCGAAGGGCGAAGTGCGCAAGTTCGACGCCAATCGCAGCATCAAGATCAAGGTCAACGACGGCAACGCCATCCATGTCTGGTATGACCAAAAAGACATGGGCAAGCTTGGCCGCCGCCGCGAGCTGGTCGAGAGGCAGTTCTAGCGGCGTGACTGACGATGGGTGATCCGTGGTTGGAGGTTCCAATCACGGGTTACGAATGACGCGATACGCATTACGTTTTCCCATGATCCAAGTCGGCCTTATCAACCTCGGTTGCGCCAAAAACCTCGTGGATGCCGAGATCATGCTCGGCCACCTGCTTCAAGCTGGCATGACGATCGTCAACGACGCCAGTCATGCCGATGCGATCATCGTCAACACCTGCACCTTCATCGATCCCGCCAAGGAGGAGAGCGTCAACGCCGTCTTCGAGGCCGATGAAGTGCGCCGCCGTCTCCGGCCCGACCAGGCCCTGATTGTCAGCGGTTGCATGGCGCAACGGTTCCCGGAAGTGTTGCGGAAGGAGATTCCGGAGATTGACGCGATCATGGGGTTGAACGAAGTGCCGAAGGTAACCAGCATTGTCCGGCAAGCCATTGCGCATCGGAAGTCCGCTGGACTGCGGAGAAGCAGGGCCGGTCTCCAGCCTGTCCGGTCGTTGGCGACAGCCTCCCTTGCCTCCGCGCCGATCAAGCTCGTCTCCCGACATGCCACCTACATTGCCGACCACGACGCGCCGCGTTTCCGCCTCACGCCGAAACATTTTGCGTTCGTGAAGGTCGCCGAGGGCTGCAACCATCCATGTACCTTCTGCGTCATCCCGCAGATTCGCGGACGTCATCGCAGCCGTCCTGTCGAGAGTATCGTCACCGAAGCGCGCCGGCTCGTGGCCGAAGGCGTGAAGGAACTGAACCTTATCTCCCAGGACACGACCTACTACGGCCTCGACCTCTGGCCCGCCAGCGCCCGCGACCAGCGGCCGTTCGACCACACGCGAAGTCGCAGCTTCACGCAGTCGTCACTTCTGCCAATCCCAAATCCCAAAACCAGGATTCAGCACCTTCCCACGCTCTGCACGCTCCTCCGCGAGCTTGATGCCATTCCTGGCGACTTTTGGATTCGTCTTCTCTATACGCATCCGGCGCACTGGAGCGACGAACTCATTGAAACCATCGCCGTGTCGAAAAAGATCGTTCGCTACGTGGACCTGCCGCTCCAGCACATCCACCCCGGGATGCTCGCCGCGATGCAGCGCGAGACCAGCGAGGCATGGATCCGCGGATTGGTTGCGCGCATCCGCAGCCGGCTTCCCGGCATTGCGATTCGCACCGCGTTCATCGTTGGCTTTCCCGGCGAGACAGAGAAGCATTTCAACCATCTGCTCGATTTCATCCGGGAGATGCGGTTCGAGCGGCTTGGCGTGTTCTTGTATTCGCAGGAGGAAGGGAGCCGCGCCGCCGCGTTGCCGGGCCAGTTGCCGGAGAAGGTGAAACGCGATCGATACGCCCGCGCGATGGCGTTGCAGCAGCGCCTCAGCCGGGAGCGAAATGCCACGTTGATTGGCCGGCGGCTGCGTGTGCTGGTGGATGGACCCAGCGCGAAGAAAGGATTTGCCGGGGTCGCGCGCAGCGAAGTGGACGCGCCGGACATTGACGGCCGGGTTTACCTCTCCGGCAGGAAATTTCAGCCCGGTGAATTTCTGGACGTGACTGTGACCGGCAGCAGCGAATACGATGTGACCGCCAAGCGATCATAAACATTTGCTGATGGCATGATGTATTACGAGTGACGTTGATCCGATGAACCTGCCAAACAAACTAACGCTCTCGCGCATTGTGATGGCGATGCTTTTCGTCATGGCGCTGCTGCTGCCGCATTTTCCCTACGGCAAAACCGTTGCGTTCGTGCTGTTCATCACTGCGAGCATTACGGACTGGTGGGATGGCTGGCTGGCGCGGCGCAACAAGATCACCACCGCCTTCGGCGTCATCCTCGACCCGCTGGCCGACAAGATTCTCACCTGTGCCGCGTTCGTCTGTCTCGTGGAAATTGACGCGCCGGGTTTGCCGCCGGGCCAGCATAACCTCGTGCAGGCGTGGATGGCGGTGGTCATCATCGGGCGTGAGTTTGTCATCAACGGCCTTCGGCTGATGGCGGCGCAGAAGGGTGCTATACTGCCGGCTGACCTGCTCGGCAAACAAAAGACGATTTCGCAGATGGTCAGCATCAACTTCATCCTGCTCAGCCTGATGTTGATCGAAGACTGGCCGCGCCTGTTGGGCGATTATATGCGGTTCTTCGAGCAGTGGTTTCCCTCCGTTTCCTTCTGGCTGATGATGCTGACGGTGTTGCTGACTGTTGTCAGCGGAGTTTCCTATCTCATCCGTGGCCACCGACTTTACACGCAGGATATCTGAGCGGCTGGCGCTCGTGATCGCGACCGGCTTCGGCTCCGGCTGTCTGCCGCTCGCGCCTGGCACCTGGGGCAGCCTCGTCGGCGTCCTGTGGTTTCTGGCGCTCTGGAAACTGAACTGGCTCGTGCCGGGTGTCATTGTCGGTCTGGCGCTCAGCGTCGTCACCGCTGGGGTCGGCGAGCGGCACTTCGCCCGCAAAGACCCGCCGCAGGTGGTCGTGGATGAACTGGCGTGTTTCCCATTGGCAATGCTCGGCCTGCCGGTCACGCCAGTGTGGATTGCCGCGGCGTTCGTTCTCTTTCGCGTCTTCGATGTGGTGAAACCGCAGCCGGCGCATTGGGTGCAACGCTGGCCCGGCGGCTGGGGCATCACCGCCGACGACGTCGTCGCCGCTCTCTACGCCTGCGGCGCGCTGCATGCGGTTCGTTGGCTTGTCGGGGAACTGGTTTGAACAGGGAAGGCCCGAAGAATAACTCGAATATCATTTCTCCTTCGCGTCCTCCCAGGGCATTCGTCTTTTTCTTCCGCTGGCTTGCAAGGCGGCGCTGCGTCCCTATAATCGCCGCACTTTATGCCAATCGAAGAATGGGATCATTTGCAGGTGCGGTCGTCGTTGTGCAACGGCTGCCAGAAGCCGTTTGAAGACAAGGAGGACTATCACACCGCCTTGTCGCTCACACCGGAAGGCTACCGTCGGCACGATCTGTGCCAGGCCTGCTGGGGCGCGGCTGAGCGCGGCAGCGCCATCAGCTACTGGCAGGGGACGTTCCAAATCCCGCCGCCGCCAAAGCCGGAGACACTCAAGAGGGAAGACGCCGAGTCGCTCCTGCGGAAGTTCATTGACTCGAAAGACCCCGGTCACGCCAACGTCCGCTACATCCTCGCCATCATGCTGGAGCGCAAGCGCACGCTGAGACATCGCGACACGACCGAGCAGGAAGGACAGAAGGTTCTCATCTACGAACACGCCCGCACTGGCGAGACGTTCCTCGTGCCCGACCCGCGCCTGCGGTTGGATCAACTGGAGGCCGTGCAGACCGAGGTTTCCGCGTTGCTTGCCCCGCCACCCGCGCCTACGCCTGTGGAGCAGGCTCTGGCTGCCGTCGAGCAGGAGGCAAACGCCGCTGCCATTGCTGCGGCGGAGAATCAACCGCCAAATGAGGCGGAGCCGCCAACACCGCAACCGCAGGGTTAACCTTTGGCCGGGTCAGCCACCGCGTAGGTAAGGGCGGGGTCGCCGCACCAGTCGTTACAGCCGAGCCGCCTCTCGGCTGAATGGGTGTCATCTGCCGTTCCAGTTCAGATGCTGAATACCAACGTCAGTGTCACTGACCAAGCGCCTTCAGTTCGGCTTGGGCAAGATAATACTCCGTCCAGTCTTTCGCCTTGGTCGCCAGGCTTTTCTGGAAACAACTGGCGGCAGCAGTTTTCTCCCCAGCCAACAGCCGTTTCATGCCAACGACAAACCATGCAGAACAACGCTGGCCTCGTTCCTTCTTGAAATCAGATGAGGCAGAAGCAGTAATCAAATCGCTCTCGCTGATTTTGTTAAGGAGAAAACCGGCGACCTTGATTGACCAGTTGCTTGCAGGTGTGTTCTTCCGCTTTTGCAGATAGGCGGCAAGCTCCTTATCCGCGACTTCCTTTTCGCCCAGTTGCATGCGAACAATCCAGATCATGGGGTGCGATCCATCTTCTCCTTGCGAGCCCAGTTCGCAACATCGACGGTAATCGGCAAGCGCGAGGTTCCAATTGCGTTTCAGGACGTAAGCGTCGCCACGACTGCCATAGGCATCAACGTTTTTTGAATCAATCTCGATGGCTCGAGTGTGATCTGCAATCGCTCCGTCGAGGTCGTTGCTTGCGAACTTGGCCCAACCACGAGCGTAGTGGGCTTGGGTATCGTGTGCTTTGAGGTTGATCGCTTGATTGCAGTCGGCTATCGCCTCGTCCAGGTTGCCCTTCTCCGATTTGGCGAAACTGCGGATGATGTAAGCGTAAGGGTCTTTTGCGTTGATTTCGATGGCGCGATCACAATCAGCTATTGCTCCATCCAGGTCGCCTTTCCTGTTCTTGACGTCAGCGCGATAGTAGTAGGCATCCGCACGTGTGGGATCCCATCTAATAACGTAATTGTAGTCGGCGATGGCTCCGTCAAAGTCGCCTTTTCTTACCTTGGCATAAGCGCGGAAGCTGCGGACTTGCAGATCGTTTGGGTTGATCTCGACAACGCGTGTGTAGTCCTCAGTTGCACCATCCAGATCGCCTTTGTTTTCCTTGGCGATCGCTCGATTATAGTAGGCTTCCCAATAGTTCGGTTTTGATTGGATGGCTTCGGAGTAGGCTGCTATGGCGCTGTCATAATCGGCGTTGCTATCGTAGGTGTATCCACGATCGAAATAATAAGCCGCTGCCGATTGGCGTATGCCTTGCACTACTGCATAAACAAGGCCGGCAACGACCACCGTGAGCGCGAGGCTGATAAGAATGTTTCGTTTGTGTTTTGCCCGGCGAGCTTCTTGGGTGGAATGACTATTCTCATCGCTTGCGAGCGCCCTCTCGGTTGCGTCCCCTGACCTGACATGTTCGGTTTCCTCTTCCCGGAGGATTGCTCTTGCCTCCTCGAATTGCGCGTCGTCAATGACCCACAATTCCGGTCGTGCGAATGTGCCGCCAGACTCGATGGAACTATATTCGTTCTTGATCGTGCAGCGGATGCCGCGAACCTCCAAAACTGTTTGCAGGGCGTCGCAGCGGGCGAGATTCACCTCTGTCACCAGCTTTTTCATTGGTTCAGACTCATGCGCAGGCGGTAACCCACTCCCAAACTCGTTGAGCCGCTGTATACTCCTTCGCTCAACGAATACAAGTCTATTGCCTTTGTTTCCTGAAAGCTTCGATCTTGTTCACGAAGGTCTAACCTTTGGCCGGGTCAGCCACCGCGTAGGTAAGGGCGGGGTCGCCGCACCAGTCGTTGCAGCCGAGGTACATCCGTGTCAACGGACGTTGCGGTGCAAAACCGTAGCGCGCCATGAGTTGCCGGGCGGGATGGTTCACCAGCACGTCGGCAAAAACTCGCTGTCCAGCCAATCGCGCGAGGCAGGCGCATAACAACGCCTCGGCGGCTTCGGGAGAGCGTGCCGCGCACGGGCCGAGATGCCACGCATTTGCGCCGGGCCGGGCAAGGAGAAAACCCTCCAAGGGGCGGAGGACGAAGGACGGAGGACGAACTGTCCAACAGAGGTCTGGATGCTCGCCAAGGAGGCGCTGCAGTACGGGGCGGCGTGAAACGCCGAACGCTTCGTTATCCAATGTCGAAATCGCCTCCGCATCGCACTCCGTCGCTTGAACCTGGCAACCGGCGATCCGCGTTTCGCCATTCACTCTCGCCACGGTCTCGACTCGCTCCAGTTCGTATTCGTCACGGAAGCCGAGCGGCACATAGACGGTTTTGCCGGCGGGAGTGGCGTCGAGTTTGATGCACGGCACGCCGCGTTGCTGTAGCCACGCGATGCAATGCTTCAACAGGGACTTGCCGATGCCGAGCCGGCGAAACTCCGGGTGGACCAGCACCATGCCGATCCACGCGACCTTGCCATCATGGATGGTGGTGGTGGCTGTGCCAACGGGGCGGCCTTCCCATTCCGCCACGAAGCAGCCTTCAGGCGTGTAGCCGAGCAGCGCGCGCCAGTCGGCTTCGGTCTGGTTCCAGCCGGCGAGTGTTTTCAACTCCATCCCGAACGGGATGTCGGCGGGCGTCATCTGGCGGACTTGCAGGGCTGACATGAGCAGATGTTGTTGGGGTGATCCGATCGCTTACTTCTTCGTGCCGCGCAGGTGCTCGTCGAACCAATCGGCCATGGCTGCGAGGTCCGGCTCGCGGTCCTTCCAGCCGTGAGCGGCACCGGGTTTGACGATGAGCCTGGCCTTGGTGCCGGCTTCGGTGGCGCGCTTCACGAAACTTTCCGCTTGCTGCATGGGCACGAGCTTGTCGGCATCGCCGTGGATGATGAGCGTGGGCGGCATCCTGGCGGTGATGAAATAGATGGGCGAGATTTCCTTGCCAAGTTTCTGGCGGCCCTCAGGCGTGTCGGACTCCGGTCCAAATGCGGGTTTGAAGTTCTTCAAAATCCCGACGCCGACCGCGTCCTCGCCGGCAGTGCCGTAGTTCAGGAAATCGGTCGGGGAAAGAAACACGCCACGGCCTGCACGGCGCTGCTTTCGCGGTCAACCGGGTCCTTGGCCTTGGGATCGCCCGGTCCGCCTTTCGTGCCCATCGTCAGGGAGAGATGGCCGCCCGCGCTGCCGCCGGTGATGCCGAAACGATCCGGATTCACTCCCCACTTGGCGGCGTTGTGGCGGATGAACCGCACGGCGCGGTGGATATCCTGCGTGATCTCAGGAATGGTGAATTTCGGCTGCGAGCCATGCACCACCGCGAAGACCGTGTAGCCGCGATTCAGGAACGGCGCGTAGTATTTCGGGTTGATGGACTGGTGGCTGGAGAACCAGCCGCCGCTGACCATGAAGATGATGGCGTGGCCGTTGTTTGCCTTCGCTGGCTGCACCACGTCGAACGTGAGCGCGACGCCGAACTTGCGGCCGTAGATCACGTCCTCGATGCGTGTGAACTCGACGTCGGTTTGGGCGAACGCGGGAGAAACGAGCAATAGCAGCGACAACAGTGTGGGAAGGTAAAAAGGTTTTTTCATAAGTGGCGAATGATCCTTAGGTTGACAGATGTTCCCGGAACAATTTCGACGCAACACTGTCGGCGCCGTAAAGCCGCTCGCACAACCTTCGCTTCAGTTCCGGCTCAGTCAGGCCGGGCGGGAACGAGGCGAGGATCATCTCACGGGCGGCGTCGAACATCAGCGCGCCCATGACGAATCGCTCCTCGCCGGAGCGTGACATCAGTTTCTCGCGCACCATGCGTTCCACGTTGGCTGGCGTGTCAGTCATGCATTGCTTCCTGCCAGAGCTTATCCAGACCGAGCTCGCGCGTCCAGTGCGCGAGGTAATCCGCGTCGTAGCCGGTGGACAGCAGGTTGCGCACGTCGCGAAATATCCCGAACGATGTCCAGTTCGTTCTTCACAACGCCAGTCTATCACACCGGTCGCTGCTTGCACGCCGTTTAAGGCGCGCCGTCCGGCGGGTGCGTCTCAAGTGGCGGACAATCCAGAGGCAGCCGCGTTGGCGCCGAAGGGCGCGCTGAATGTGGGAGGGGCCTTAGCGCCCCGACTCTGTCGCATGGCTGTTGGAGGTCGGGGCGCTAAGGCCCCTCCTACATTCAGAACACGCCTTGCCCTTTCCGCCACATTCGCTACCTTTGGGCGTTCGGTGGCTGGCATGAGGCCAGCCATCCGATGGAGAAACGATATGCCTCACGCAATTCGGATTTACGAAACCGGTGGCCCGGACAAAATGCGCTGGGAAGAAGTCCAGGTCTCCAATCCCGGCACGGGGGAAGTGCTCGTGCGCAATACCGCCGTCGGTCTCAACTTCATAGACACCTATCATCGCTCCGGCCTCTATCCGGTGCCGCTGCCGGCCACGCTCGGCATGGAAGGCGCCGGCGTCGTCGAAGCGGTCGGTCCGAAGGTGAAGGGGTTCAAGGCCGGCGATCGCGTCGCCTACGCGAACCCGATCGGCGCTTACGCCGAACGGCTCCTGCGTCCGGCGGCACGGTTGATCAAAATCCCCGCCGGCGTTGACGACAAGGTCGCCGCCGCCATCATGCTCAAGGGCATGACCGCGTGGTATTTGATCCGGCGCACCTACAAGGTCCGCAAAGGCGACACACTTCTCATGCATGCGGCGGCGGGCGGCGTCGGCCAGATTCTTTGCCAGTGGGCCGCCAGCCTCGGCGCGACCGTCATCGGCACTGTCGGCAGCGACGAGAAGGCCGCGCTGGCGAAAAAGGCCGGCTGCAAGCACATCATCGTTACGGCTAGGGAGAAAATTGTCGAACGGGTCAGGGAAATCACCGGGGGTGCTGGCGTGCCGGTCGTCTATGACGGCGTCGGCAGGGACACCTTTATGGATTCCCTCGACTGCCTCGCGCCGCTCGGCCTGATGGTGAGCTTCGGCAACGCCTCCGGGCCGGTCACGCAGTTCAACCCCGCCATCCTATCCCAGAAAGGCTCCCTCTTCCTGACGCGCCCGACGCTGTTTGATTACACCGCACGGCGCGAGGATTTGGTCGCGGCGGCGCGCGATCTGTTTGCCGTGGTCAAGAGCAAGGCCGTCAAGGTGACGATCAACCAGACCTATCCCCTGCGCGAAGCCGCCCAAGCCCACCGTGACCTCGAAGCCCGCAAGACCACCGGCTCCACCGTCTTGTTGCCGTAGCGGGGAAGGGGAGAGTAGCCATTTTTTCACGCGTGCGCCGAGTTCTGCCAGCTCTTCACTCTAAACTCTGAACTCTTCATTTTCCGCAAAGGAATTCCGCTTGCCCCCGCAAGCTGCTGAGAGGACTATGCCTAGAGAAGGCGATGCCTAATAGACGTTCGCCCGGAACATGATGAAACGCAAATTGTTGAAGGGCATGGGATATGGACTGGCTGTGCTCCTTGTATCCGCTGGGCTGTTTTTTGCCATCGCGCTCTTTCCTGGATCAATTGAAGGTGTGTATCGGGGAATGGCTTTTCAATGCGCTTGCTACAGCGTGAACTTCATGTATTGCACCAACGGGAAGTTGATCCACTATTCGAGCGAGCATCCGCCCGCGGAGTACCTGGGGAGATACGAGGTAGGGAAGGATGGCTCCTGTTCGCTTTACTTGTTTTCCGCGTGGGAGGGCGCAAGTGAAACGCCTCTATGGCGGGCGTATCCACATTTTTTGGTAACGCGACTAGTGGATGCTGGAAAAGGTGGGCAAACCATTTGGTGTTGGAAGTGGCCAAGAATTGGACTGATAGGCAAGACAATCAGAGAACAAGAAATTGCAAGAAAAACCATCATTGGCAAGGGGCGAGTGGCCGCTACCTACTTTGATTCGAACTTCAGGCAACTAAGACAAGAGATCATCACAAGACAAGATGCGACAAAGGCGGAACCAGTTGTTGGAGATAACGCAAGCTCGACGGGTACGCATAAGAAATGAGCCTCTCATCCGAGCTGTAGAGCTCCTCTTGGCCATCCACCGGTTGTTTCATCATCCATCATCGGCGGTCATAGACTGCCATCACAGAACCGGAAAGCGCTTGCCCCCGCAAGCGGCTGGGAGGATCATGCGCGGAGAAGGCGAAGAGAGAGAAGAAGAACGGAGCGGAATATGAAACTCAAGATCGCCAAGGTTGTCTTAAGGGTGATTGGCACTCTGAGCGCGTTGCTGGGTCTGGCAATGCTCTGCGCCATGATATTGGTCTTTCTATTGGCGAAGACCAAGTCGTGGGACTCAGTGATAGTATTGCCAATCCTGACGGTTCTCCCGTTTGCGGCGTGGCAACTCTATGTTGGCTGCTTGGTGTGGCGAGATTTCTCGCCCCGCGTTGTCCAGCAGGTGTGCGGCGTGCTCGCTTTTCTCGGCTACATCTTTATCGCGCGTCACACGGTCTTGAACCATGAAACCGCTATGAATCTGCCTTGGTCTCCTCTCGCATTCATAGGTTTGATCGTCGTAACGTGGGCCGTCCATCGAATCGTCAGCAAGCGATTGAATCACTGGTTGTTTCCTGAGTTCGGATGATCGTTAGCGCGTCCGGAGGCCGTCCATTAAAGGATTGGAGTCAAATGCAAAAAGTCCCCCGCCAGTGAGAACTCACTGGAGTCTTCGTTGCTTGTTGACGAACCGTCCGACGTGCCGCACCCGCGTC
>Ga0265297_10005720_pt1 | contig 18663 bp, 10 predicted proteins | sample Munlanlwell13791_FD_192502 | JGI IMG/M metagenome (GOLD analysis project Ga0265297, IMG submission 192502) | Leachate microbial communities from a municipal landfill in Southern Ontario, Canada - Leachate well 137-91 | ecosystem: Engineered > Solid waste > Landfill > Unclassified | place...
CGGGGAAAAATATGATTTCAAGCCCTTGATTAAAAGTGCAGAAGACTGCAAACCTATTCAAGGTCTGAGCTATACCCTTGTCGTAAGGCCAACTTGGTTGTCGGTCGATCCTCTTTCCGGGGTTTTATCCGGGAAACCATCACTGGCAAACGTGGGCGATACTGTATATTCCTACAAAGCAGTTGATGGCTGTGGTGGATTTATTATCAGAGATGTGAGGGTAAATGTTGGCAAAGAATAAACAGGTTATTCATGGCAAAAAAATTTGATAATCAATTGGTCGATGCTCAGTCAACGCAGGTTTTGCCTGTGAAACCTGAGAACTTCGATTTCGATAGCTACGAATCATACGCTGCTGGCTTGAACGGAACCTGTGCCCGATTCTGGCAACAGGAATCTGGGGTAGCTGTTTACCGACGGATGCGGGTGGGAGAGTGCTTTTCGTTTGGGTGCCGCGACATGAACCGCTCGCTCGAACTTCAACTTGGCGCTCTCGAAAAGAGTATGCTTTTCAAGGCCGATGTTCCGAATTTTCTGGAACCGTGGTACGGCATCGGAACTGTTGCCAGCGCTTTTGGCGGCGATTATATTTGGCTTGAAGGGAATGCGCCTGCCCTGAAATCCCGTTTTTCGTCCATTGATGAAGTGTTGGCGGTTGAACCCATGGAAATTACACAAACCAATATCGGCCGGCAAACGTTGAATATGATCGAATATTTCATGGACCGAACAAAAGGCCGCTTGCCCATTTCGCTGACTGACACCCAATCGCCGCTAAATATGGTTGGCCACTTGTACCCGCTCGACCAGTTTTTCATGGACCTGATGCTGGAGCCTGAAAAGGTGATGCGGCTTTTCGATATCCTGGTGGGGTTGTCGATCCGTTTCAATCAGGAGCAGGTAAAACTGATTGGCCAGGCGCTGGCTTCGCCCGGGCATGGTTTTGCCTCTTCGACCAAATGGCAGGGATTGGGCATGAGCGATGATAATGCCATCATGATTTCGCCGGAACAATACCTTGAATTGGCAGCACCTTCGGTTAAAAAAATTTGCACACCAATGGGCGGACCGGTATTCCATTCATGCGGCGACTGGTCAGGCTGGGTGGATGCCGTACTACAGATAAAAGGGCTGAAAATGGCCGATGGGGCGTTTTCCCCGCAGACCGACCCGGGGGCAACCAATAACCTGGAGCAGTTTCACAAATTTTCCAACACAGGAATAGTGCTGAACGCGCGCATTGTTGGCGATTTGGAAACCATTCGCCAGCAGGTTTCACGATTGTGGGTCCCGGGAATGAAACTGGTGGTGGTAACCTATTGTGAAACGCCGGAAGAACAAACCGAAGCTTACAATCTAATCCATGGACTATGCAGGTAAACAACTCCATTAAAATTGGCAATTACCGTTGGCGGATTGTAGTACTGCTGTTTTTTGCAACTACCATCAATTACATCGACCGGCAGGTACTTGGGATACTGGCCCCGCAACTTACCCTGGAATTTGGCTGGTCGGAGTCTGATTACGGTTTCATCATCATGGCTTTCCAGGCGGCTTATGCTATCGGGCTGATTTCGATGGGGACCCTGCTCGACAGAATCGGTACACGGCTGGGTTTTATCATCTCCATTTCGTTGTGGAGCCTGGCCGGAATGGCACATGCCATGGCGCGCAGCGTGTTCTCATTTTCGCTGGCACGTTTTGGGCTGGGAATCGGTGAATCGGCCAATTTCCCGGCGGCCATCAAAACGGTGGCAGAATGGTTTCCGAAGAAGGAGCGGGCTTTGGCAACGGGTATTTTCAACTCGGGGCCGAACGTTGGCGCGATCCTGACGCCTTTATTGATTCCGGTTATCGCCCTGAAATGGGGTTGGCAATGGGCATTTATCATTACCGGTGCCCTTGGATTTATATGGTTGCTTTTCTGGATCCCGATGTACCGCAAACCTGAATTACAAAAGCTGCTGACAGAAACCGAACGAAACTATATCCTTCAGGATGACAGGGAACCGGAAACTAAAAAACTTCCGTGGAAGATGATCATCACTTACAAACAAACCTGGGGCATCTGCCTGGCAAGGTTCCTCACCGACCCGATCTGGTGGTTTTTCCTCTACTGGCTGCCCAAATTCCTGAATTCAAATTACCACATAAACCTTACCAATATTGGTTTACCACTTATCGTGATTTATGTGGTTTCCATTGGAGGATCGATTTTTGGCGGCTGGATGTCATCGTACCTGATTAAACGGGGCAAGAACCCATTGACAGCCCGGAAGCAAACGATCCTGGTGATGGCCTTTCTCGTTGTCCCGATCTTCTTCACCTCGTTCATAACCAATGTATGGCTTGCGGTGGCGCTGATCTCGATGGCCACATTTGCCCATCAGGGGTATGCAGCCAATATTTTCACCATCGTTTCCGATATCTTCCCGAAGAATGCGGTTGGCTCGGTTGTTGGGCTTTCCGGATTTGCCGGGGCTGTGGGCGGCATCCTGTTTTCCGCAGCAGTCGGGCTGATTTTGGAATTCACCGGAAGTTATTATGTGATCTTCGGTATTGCCAGTGTGGCTTATTTGCTATGCTGGCTATCGCTTCATTTGTTGGTTTCCGATCATCAGAAAATTCAGGTGTTATAAATGTATGATATAATGTTTCTGTGATATGTGTGCCAATACTATTGCTCGTCTTAAAATAGAGAAGATGAATAGCAGACCTAATGAAATCATAGAAGAGACTGTTTAATATTAAAAAAACAAATAATAGAGTACATGAAATTAAAAGCATTTTTTCTGGTATTGATTTCGATTATTTTTTCCCTTTCTGGTGTTACGCAATCGGTTAAACAAGTCAAAAAGGACAAAGGTTTTGCCATAGGATTTGTTAACAAGGAAGCAGAAAGGAAGGTTGATGTCATGATTGACGGAAAACTATTTACCTCTTATTGTTGGTATGATAATGTGTTTAAACCAGTACTCTACCCTATTTGTACTTCTGCCGGTACTGAGATTACACGGAGTTTCCCGTTAAAACAAAGAGCGGGAGAGCGAACTGACCATCCACATCAGATCGGGATGTGGTTTACCTATGGAAATGTTGACCGAAATGATTTCTGGGGGAATGGTTCGCAAGGTTTAGGGAAAAGAAATGCCAATGGCGGCACCATCAAACATGTTAAAATTGATAGAGTATCAGGAGGGATAGATGAAGGGGTACTGGTGACAACTGAGAGTTGGATTGATTCGACAGGCAACAGGCTGTTGACGGAAAATACAGAATATCATTTTATTGCGAAAGGCCCAATGCGTATCATTGACCGGATTACCACATTAACAGCTACCGGCAAAACGGTATATTTAAATGATACCAAGGAAGGGATGTTGGGGATCCGTGTTGCGCGACAGCTTGAATTGCCTTCCAGGGAAGATGTCACACTTACCGATGCACAGGGTCATCCTACCACAGTGAAAGCATTGACCAACGAAGGTGTTACAGGTAATTATTTAAGCAGTGAAGGGATTAATGGTGAAGCTGTCTGGGGCACCCGTGCCAGATGGATGGAGCTGTACGGAAATATAGGCAATGAAAAAATTTCTTTGGTAGTGTGTGACCACCCCGGAAACCAAAGTTATCCTACCTACTGGCATGCCAGGGGCTACGGGTTGTTTGCTGCGAACCCCCTGGGGTTAAAAGATTTTACGAAAGGGAAAGAAGATCTGAATTTTTCCCTTCCTGTTGGCAAGTCAACAACATTCAAATACCGTGTAATTGTTAATTCTGGGGCTCATTTAACTGCTGCCGGGATCAATGCTTACGCGGATGATTTTGCAAAAAAATATTGAGGTTATATTTATTCTAACCAACGAACATCATGACTAAAAGAAGGGATTTTATCAGGGGCGGTGTACTTGGGACTGCAGGTATAGCCATTGGAGCAACCGGATTTAGTGCAAAATCATACACTTCCATCAATGGTTCAAATGAACGTGTTAACGTTGGAATTGTTGGCATCCGCGGTCAAGGCCGGGCTCATATTACCGGCTATTCCAACCTGAAAAATGCAAAAGTAATTGCACTTTGTGATGTTGACAGCAACCTGTTTGAAGAACGGATAAAGAGCCAATTCACCGATAAAGGATTGCCAAGACCCAGGGTTTATGGCGATATGCGAAAGCTTTATGAGGATAAAGACATTGACGCTGTATCCATAGTAACTCCCAATCACTGGCACGCGCTGGCATCGATTTGGGCCTTGCAGGCAGGGAAACATGTATCCGTCGAAAAACCCTGTTGTTATAATTTTTTCGAAGGCCGGAAATTGGTTGAGGCTGCCGAAAAATACAAACTGATCGTTCAGGATGGCGCCGAACAACGGAGTAACCCATGCGCCCAAAGCATGGCCGATTATTTACACAGCGGAAAGCTGGGAGAACTTTACATGGCAAAAGGGCTTTGCTACAAATGGCGCGATACAATTGGGAAAACCCCTGAAGAACCCGTACCTGCAGGGGTTGATTATGACCTTTGGTTGGGTCCGGCGCCCAAACGTCCATTTTCTCAAAACAGGTTTCACTACAACTGGCATTGGAACTGGGATTATGGCAACGGAGACATGGGAAACCAGGGTGTCCATGAGATGGATATCGCACGCTGGGGATTGGGGGTTACTTTACCGGTAAAGATCAGTACTGCCGGCGGCCATTTTATGTTCGATGACGACCAGCAAACGCCCAATGACTTGATTGCTGTTTTCGAATTTCCAAATCCACAGGGAGGTGGCGACAGAAAGAAAATCCTCCAATTTGAGGTCCGTCACTGGATTACCAACAGAGAGGGGGTTAACAGTGAGAACAATCAGGCAACTGGCAATACCTATATGGTCAGCGCGGACAATTCGGTAGGTAATCTATTTTATGGGTCAAAAGGTTATTTGACCAAAAATGTAAACGAGTGGCAGGCCTTTTATGGAAAAGAACGCGTAGCAGGCGAAAAGGGAAGCGGCCTTGGCGATCATTATGCAGATTTTATCGATGCGATCCGTGCCAACGAACAAAAACTTGCCAATGGGGATATCCGCGAAGGATTCTATTCCTGCGCACTGATGCACCTTGGTAACATTTCTTACCGGTTAGGAAAATCCCTTGAATTTGATCCGGTCAGGATGAAGTTCATCAATGCCCCTGATGCCGATGCGATGCTAACGCGGCAATATCGAAAACCCTTTGTCGTGCCGGAAAGGATTTAAGAAACTGATTAAAATTAGATTATACAGGACGGTTTGGCGTTTCCTTCGTGTAACCTTAGTGTTTTAGTGTCTTTGTGGCAGGAAAGAAATAGCCACTAAGGCTCCAAGGTTTCACAAAGAATTTCTTAAAGAATTTTATCTGACACAAGGAATTATAAAATATTGAGTCACTTAGTTTAGCGCAAATCAATTATTGCCAGAATCAAATGGATAAAGAAATAAAATTTGAGGGTATAAGGTGGGTTGTCCTGATATTTCTCTTTTTTGCCACTGTTCTCTTGTATATAGACCGTTCTGCTTTGGGTATCATGGCGCCGTTCCTTCAAAAAGAGATTGGATGGAGTGAACAGCAGTACGGCAATATCAATACCGCCTTTATGATAGGATATGCGTTATGCTTCCTGCTAATGGGTCTATTTGTCGACAAAATTGGAACCAGGTTAGGATATGCAATTTCTGTAGGAATGTGGGCATTAGCCCAGGCATCTACTGCTTTTGCTAAAAACTGGATTGGATTTGCTTTTGCCCGTACTGGATTGTCAATCGGCCAATCGGGAAATTTTCCCGTTGCCAACAAAGTGGTGGCTGAGTGGTTTCCAAAAAAAGAGCGTGCCCTGGCTGTTGGACTGTTCAACGGGGGATCTAATGTTGGAACCATGATATCTCCATTGATAATACCAGTTGTCGTTTCCGCATTTGATAACAACTGGCGGGCCGCCTTTATCTGGACACTGCCCATCAGCGCTATCTGGATTTTATGTTGGTTGCTGTTTTATAAAAAACCGGAAACGCATCATTTGGTATCTAAGAAGGAACTTGAATACATTAACAGTGATAGCCAACATGAGACATCTGAAAAAATTAGCTGGGCAGTTCTGTTGAAAAGAAAGGAAGTATGGGCCATCTGCGTTGGTAAATTGATGACCGACCCAATTTGGTGGTTCTATCTTTTCTGGGGGGCCAAGTTCCTAAATGGGAAATTTGGTTTAAACTTAAAAGAGATTGGGCTTCCCTTTTTTACCATCTACCTTTTCTCATGGATGGGAGGGATTTTTATGGGCTGGCTTTCTTCAAAATTCCTTAAAATGGGCTGGTCACTGAACAAGGGAAGAAAAATGGGCTTCCTGGCCTGTGCAATTTTTGCTCTACCCGTTATGTTTGTCCCACATGTTGAAAATATGTGGGTCGCCGTCGGTTTGATTGCCATTGCCGCCGGAGGACATTGTGGATGGTCAGCCAATATTTTCACACTTATGTCTGATATTTTTCCACGGAAAACCACTGCATCCATTACAGGGATCGGAGGTTTCGCGGGCGCTGTTGGTGGCGCTTTGATTGCGCAACTTGTTGGCGGATTATTGCAAAATTCGGGAATGAATGGTTATGTTATCCCGTTTTTTATAGCATCCGTGACCTATTTTATTGCTCTCGCCATTATCCAGATACTGATACCTCAAATAAAATCTTTAAATCTATAGATGTATGAATAGTTTTGAAAGGTTAAATATTGCCCTTAGTCATAAAGAGCCAGACAGGATCCCTTATGATCTGGCCGGTACCACCGTCACCGGAATAAATAAGAAGGCTTTTGTCAGGGCAATGGAATTTCGAGGTTTGTCAACTGATTATGAGAAGAAAGGAATAGACCCAATTCAGCAAATTGTGACCCCAATCGAAACGACTTTGAGGTTACTAAATTCTGATACACGGCGCATTGGTTCCCGGAGGATCCCTGACTTTGAAAAAATAGTTACCGTGAAGGATGGCAGATGGGAATTTACGGATAATTGGGGATGTTTGTGGAAAATGGATGAGTCGAAAGACTTCTATTTCAATCAGTTTACTTTTCCACTTGAGCAGTTCGCTTCCATAGATGAGGGATTGCAGAATTATCGGTTCCCAGATATAGGGCTTCATTCTGATCTCATTCGGAGTGATTTGTCGGAACAGGTTCAGAATATTCATGATTACGGAGTGATCGCTGATAGAAATTGCGCGGGGCTAACAGAAACTTCGTTGCGGTTAAGGGGATATCAGAATTGGTATCTGGATACCATGATCGATCCGGCAGGAGTAGAGAAACTCCTTGACCTGATCCTGGAATACAAGTTCAAATACTGGGACCTGGTCATTGACTGGCTGATCGAAAATAATCTCCAGGATGTAGTCAGTGTAGTGTCCGAGTGTGACGATCTGGGCACCCAAACCTCCACCTTGTTGGAACCCGAATATTTACGGACAACAATTATCCCAAGATTTGGGTTGCTCTGGTCGCATATCAAACGAAGGTTGCCGCATGTTAAAATATTCATGCATACCTGCGGTTCTGTTAGGGTATTACTTCCTGATCTGATAAAAGCTGGATTGGATATCCTTAATCCTGTTCAGTTTACGGCTCTGAATATGGAACTAAAAGAGCTAAAAAAGGATTTTGGCAAAGATCTTGTCTTTTGGGGAGGTGGTGTAGATACCCAGTCTACCTTGAAAAATGCCCGCCCTGAACATGTAAAAGATGAGGTAAAAAAAATCATTGATATCATGGCCCCCGGTGGAGGGTTCGTATATGCACCGGTCCATAATATTCAGGAAGATGTGCCTCCTGAGAATTTTTGGGCCATGTGGGACACGCTTCAGGAATACGGGAAGTACTAACTTACAATAGCCCAATTATGACAGATGATATATATCTATCATTGGTATAGGGAAGACGAAGCAAACTATAGATTATGTGATTTCTAATGAATAAAATAGAAACTATAAAATTTAAACAGTTTTTGAGATAAGAAGTTTCTGATATATGTGTGTCACTACTATTTCCCGTCTTAAAAAGAGACTAGAGGTAGCAGAACCAAAGAAGTCTAAACTAAAATTATGAGTATATGAAACGACCATGAGAAAATCTTTCACACACAGGAGGATGATTAATGGGAGTTCCATATGGCCATTGAAAAACAAAATTATAAACATATGAAAAAGAAAATTCAGGTAGGAAGTGAATCCAAATTCAATGAGCAGGTTCTACAATTAAGAAGAACATTATTTATCCTCATTTTTAGCCTGTTGGCATGTGTATCCGCAATAGGTGGAAACACTCTGTACATTGGCGCCTCCGAGGCCAATATTTCACCCGTTTTACCAGTAGCGCTCAATGGGCAGATGCATCTTCGGATTGCCTACTCGGCCAGGACCCCAATTCTTGCCAATGTGGTGGCGCTCGAATCCCGCGATGGCGAACGTTCGATCGATCAGGTCATCTTCGTATCCTGCGATCTGGTCGGTATGCCTGTCATATTGAAAGAAATGGTGCGAAAGCAGGTACATGAGCAACTTCCGGAGTTGGATGTCAACAAGATCATATTGAATGCAATCCATACACATACGGCCCCCGTTACTGAAACCGGCCTCTATATTATACCGAAAAAAGGGGTTACTCAACCGGAGGAATACCAGAAAATGTTTGCCCAACGGGTCACTGAGGCCATAGTAAAAGCGTGGAAAGCCAGAAAACCCGGGAGTGTTACCTGGGGACTGACTACTGCCGTTGTCGCTCATAACCGGCGCGCGGTATATTCAGACGGTACAGCCCAAATGTATGGCAGAACAGATGTACCTGAGTTTCAGAATCTGGAAGGTTATGAGGATCATGATGTGAACTCACTCTTCTTTTGGAACAAAGCAGGAAAGTTGATCGCCACAAGTATTGAAGTCCCTTGTCCTGCACAAGAAGTCGAAGGCGATTCAATCGTTGATGCGGATTACTGGTATCCAGTTCGAAATTCATTAAAGAAACACCTGGGTTCTGACCTGGTTGTAGCTGGCTGGATTGGCGCTGCAGGCGACCAGTCCCCACACCTGATGTACGGAAAGAAAGCGGATGAGCGGATGCGCAGTTTAAGCAAATTAAGCCGCATTGATGCCATCGCGAAGCGGATTGTTTACGCTGTGGAGGAAGCTTATGAAACCGTGAAAAATGACCGTCATACTGATGTAATCCTTACGCATCATGAAGAGATGCTCCCTTTGCCCAAGAGAATTGTTACGGAAGCCGAATACAAGGATTCAAAGGCTGTTTGTAATGATATTGCTTCCAGGATTGCCTCGAATGACCCTGATGCCATAAACATTCACCGCAAAATGGTCTGGTACGGGACCATTCAAAAGAGGTATGAAGAACAGCAAACGAACCCGAAACCGATGCACGAAACTGAAATTCATGTGATCCGTTTGGGGGATGTGGCAATCTGTACCAACCAGTTTGAACTGTTTACCGATTATGGCATTCGCATACAGGCACGCAGCAAGGCATTGCAAACCATCGTTGTCCAGCAAGCCGGTCAGGGTTTCTATCTTGCTACCGCTAAGGCTTTGGCCGGAGGTGGATACAGTGCAATCAGCCAAAGTAATTTGGTTAGTCCGGAAGGTGGACAAATATTGGTTGACCGTAATGTAGAATTGATCAACAGTATGTGGCCGGAGGCTAAATAGGCACATTTAGGCAAGCCATGCAAGAAAATACCCGAATTTAAAACAAAACCCGGGTTGGTAGAAATGAAAAAGTGGGCTTAGGAAGAACTTAAGCCCACTTTTCATTTAAGGTATATGGCAAGTAGTAAATTTCATTCCCCATCATGAAAACAAGGAAAGCTTGGGTTTGTTATATGTGTCCCAATCCATCTTCTCGTCTTAAAACAAAGCCATACTAAGAATTTTACCAACAAAACGACTCTATTTACGAGGGTTAAAATATTTAATCAGATTCTAAACCAATGAAAATATTACTTAAGATATTGGTTTTTGTATTTATTTATACTTTTCAGGTCTCACATGTACATGGCCAGGTGCTTGACCTTTCGGGCAAGTGGGGATTTCAACTCGATCCTACCTATTTTGAAACTGCTTTTGCCAACAGTGGGGCATTCAAAGATCTGTTACATGAAACAGTAATACTTCCCGGTACCACAGATTCGAATAAAAGAGGTATTTTGAACACGAACAGACCGATCAACCGTTTGTCGAGATATTACGAGTATGTTGGCTGGTGCTGGTATCAGAGGGATATTGTGGTACCTCGGGAATGGGAAGGAAAATCCATTCAGCTTTTTTTAGAGAGAATACTATGGGTCAGTACTTTGTATGTGGACGGAGATTCGGCAATGACAGTGCAAAGCTTCAGTACCCCTCATACATATGATTTAAGCAAAGTACTCAAGCCTGGAAAACACAGGATCACAATCCGTGTTGATAACCGGGTGGATGCCCAATATGAAACTTGGTGTCACGCTTTTTCAGAATTCACCCAAACCTGTTGGAATGGAATTATTGGTAAAATGGAACTTCGAATCTTTAATAAGGTAAATATTAAGGATATACAGGTCTATCCAGATGTAAATACTAAAACTGCGAAGGTTGTTTGTTTGATAGAAAATCTGACAGGTCAAGAGATAAGCGGAACCATCAATCTCTCTGCCTCAGGTATCAATTCTGCCAAACCGCATCAGGTTCCGGGAAATGTGGTTCAATTTACAGGTTCCGGCAGCGAGATCAAAACAGAATCATTGTTGGAAATGGGCAATGATGTTCAATTGTGGGATGAATTCTCGCCAAATTTGTACAATCTGAAAGCTGTCGTTTCAGCCAAAACAGGCACAGCCGATGCGAGTGAAACGAAAAATGTCATTTTTGGTATGCGCAACATTTCCACTGAAGGAGCACAGCTTAAGTTGAATGATCGTAAAATTTTTCTGCGCGGTACCCTGGAATGTGGAATATTCCCATTAACCGGTTATACCGATATGACAGTTGAAGGATGGCTCAGAATATGTAAGACGGTAAAAGAATACGGATTGAACCACATTCGTTTTCATACCTGGTGTCCCCCCGAAGCTGCTTTTGTTGCTGCTGATCAAACCGGGGTTATGCTGCAGGTGGAGCTGCCCTTTTGGTGTGAAGCTACCAAAGCAACCGATCCTACGAGCATCTTTTTTCACAAAGAGATGGAACGGATTTTGAATACTTACGGCAATCACCCCTCTTTTATCCTTTTATGTATGGGCAATGAATTGAGAGGCAATTGGGATATCATGGCCTCCCTGGTAAAATTTGGGAAAGAAAAAGATCCCCGGCATCTCTACAGCGGATCAACAGCCCGTAAGATACTTCCTGAAGATCAGTTTCATATTGCTTACAGAAACAAAGAAGAGGTCATGACTACATATGGGGCCCGCGGTCCGGAAACTGATTACGATTTGAGTAAAGTTTATAGTCTTCTGAAAATCCCTGGAATAGCGCATGAAATAGGTTCACGCGCTGTTTATCCAAACTTTGATGAAATAAAAAAATATACAGGATTATTATATCCCCGTAATTTTGAGGTTTTCAGCGACACATTGACCAAACATGGGATGATTGACCAGGCTAAAGATTTTTTCAACGTCTCCGGCAATATGACCGTATTTCTCTACAAAGAGAGTATCGAAGCGCTACTCCGTACCCAAAATTGTGGTGGCTTCCAAATGTTGGACCTGCATGATTTTCCAGGACAAGGCACTTCGCTGGTGGGTATTCTTGACCCATTCTGGGATTCCAAAGGATTTATAAGTCCTGAAAAATTTCGTGAATTTTGTAATCCAACGGTTCCTATTCTGCGTGTCGTAAAACGTGAATACTTTAATACTGATATCTTCACAGCCTCAGCCCAACTTTATCATTACGGCAACAAACCATTGACAAATATGGATCTGTCATGGGATATTAAAACCACCGATCAAAAAACTGTCGCTTCCGGTAAATTCAAAAAACAAAACATTCAGGTATCAACCCTTACTACACTTGGCGACATTAAGGCATCTTTGTCCAATATAATCTCTCCTCAAAAGCTTTTTGTAACCGTTCATGTTGGTAAAGTGATTAAAAATGAATGGGAAATATGGGTTTATCCCGAAACCCCTGTAGTTGAAGAACAGAATTACATCATTGCCCGGAACATGGATGAACCAACAATTTCTGCCTTAAAAAAAGGTAAAAATGTCTTGATGCTTCCTGATGTCAATAATTTGATTGCAGAACATTGCGCTTTCCAAAATCATTTCTGGAGTCCCGTTATGTTCCGTCGGGGACCATTGACGATGGGAACCCTGGTAAAGAATCAACACCCTGCATTTAAATATTTTCCAACCGAATTTTATAGCAATTGGCAATGGTGGAATATTATCAGTAATGCAGTGATGATGAACCTGGAAGGATCCCCGGCAGGTTACCGTCCGTTGCTGCAACCCATTGACACCTATGACCGTTGCCAAAAGAAGGGTATAATATTTGAAGCCCGTGTCGGGAAGGGCAAACTATTGATGGCTTGTATAGATTTTGAAAAGGATATTGCCAATCGCCCTGCATCGCAGCAACTTTTGTATAGCCTGAAACAGTATGTATCCGGATCCGATTTTAATCCGGCACAATCACTTCCCGTAGATTTCTTTGTTAAGATGTTCAAATTACCTCTTAAAAAATAGAGTTAGAAATTATGAAAAATGTATTATTGATTTCTTTTCTGATTTGCACTTTCGCAAACTGTCAAAAACCTGCTGCCGTATATAATATTAAAAATTATGGCGCTATTAATGACGGAGTTACAATTTGTACCGAAGCCATTAACAAGGCAATAAAAACATGCTCTGACAACGGAGGAGGTGTCGTGATTGTTCCTGCCGGCATATTCAAGAGTGGAACAATACAAATGAAAGACAATGTCGAAATACACCTGGAAATAGGTTCAACCCTGCTTGCGAGTACCAACCACGATGATTTTCCACAACAGCCCCAGCCCAAATACCGTTCGCAGAAAGATCCCGGCGGATGGTTTGCGCTGATCTATGCCGAAGGTGTTTCGAATATTGCCATAACAGGTTCCGGAACGATTGACGGCAATGGGGCGCAGCAAAAACCTGTTCCTGCGCTTTTGGGCGGTGACCGCGATGGTCGTCCGCGTAATATCTTACTGATTTCCTGTAAGCATGTCCGTATTGAAGGAATAAAAATGATCAACTCCGGTATTTGGAACCAACATTACCTTGATTGTGAGGATGTTATCGAAGATTGTGTAGAAGTGTACAATCACGCCAACCGAAATAACGATGCCATTGATATTGACGGCTGCCGGAGATTTGTACTTTCCAATTCCATATTTGACACGGATGATGACGGAATAACATTAAAAAGCACAGGCGCAGCAGCTACCGAGGATGTGGTCATTACCAATTGTGTTGTATCAAGTTTTTGTAATGCCATAAAAGCTGGTACAGAATCAACGGGCGGCTTCAGGAATATCACCATCAGCAATTGCGTGATCAGACCCAGTCGTTGCCCATCCGATCCGGTTTTTAAAACTCCCCGTAAGGGTATTACCGGAATATCACTTGAAATAGTTGACGGTGGAACCATGGAAGGGGTAGCCATCAGTAATATAACCATTGAAGGGACAGAATGTCCTTTGTATATTCGCTTGGGAAACCGTGCCAGAAAGCATACTGAAAGTGCGGCTGAACCTTTGGTTGGTAAAATGCGGAATATCGCAATCAGCAATGTGGTAGCCTACAATACCGGTAATTTTTCCAACTCAATCACGGCGATCCCAGGCCAATACATCGAAAATGTAACCATTGATAATGTCCAGATTTTCAACAAAGGAGGTCTGAAAAGTGGTGAATATCTTGATATTAAAAAAGAGATAGCTGAAGATGAAAAGGGATATCCTCAGCCGACTGTTTGGGGAAACCTGCCCTCTTCAACCTTCTTTCTAAGACATGTGAAAAACATAGCAATAAATAACCTGATGTTTGGAAGCATTGAACCTGATCCGCGTATCCCAATAATTGCAATGGATGTTAAAAATCTTAGGATAGGCAAAAGTTCCTACACTGGTTCATCATCACCGGAATCTTTCGTTTTATTGGACCGGGTTGATGATTACGATATTGAGAAACCGTTAGGTTGGGGGCAAAGAGCGTTGATGAAAAAAAAGTAAACCCAAAAAAGAATCAGAAATTATGAAGAATTTTTTATTGGTTTCATTGATGATGATTTCGTTACATTCATTTATCCAGCCGGTAACTGCCGGAGAGACTCCAAAAGAGATACCCATAATTCCAAGGCCTCAGGAAATAACGGTCTTAAACGGTACTTTCGAGATGACCGGTAAGACATCTTTAAAAGCAAGTGATGGTTTAATTGCAAAAGCAGAACAGTTAAGGGCTTATCTTTCACCAGCTTCCGGATACATACTCCCGATTAATAAGGAAATTGCCGGTGGAAATTTAATCGAACTGAAATTAATGGATGATTTGGCTTCCCTGGGAGAAGAGGGCTATAAGCTAAATATTACCAATCAAATTGTTCTGATAACAGCTTTCTCGCCAAAGGGGATTTTCTGGGGCATTCAATCATTGCGCCAGTTGTTTCCAAATGAAATATTGAGAGAGGCTCAAGTTGATGGGGTTAAATGGGTTCTTCCCTGTTTAAAAATAGTCGACAAACCACGTTTCAGTTGGAGAGGTTTGATGATCGATTACAGCCGTACTTTCTGGAACAAAAGCCATAGCAAAAAGTATATTGATGCCATGGCATACTACAAAATGAACAAACTCCAGATGCACCTGACTGATGACCAGGGATGGCGACTTCAAATTGACAAGTACCCTGAATTGACTGGGAAAGCTTCAAAGTTTGATACAATCTATCATGAGCTCAAAGAAAGGGAAGGGTTTTATACAAAAGACGATATACGCGAACTTGTCCGATATGCGGTAGCAAGAAATATTGAGATTGTCCCGGAGATAGAAATGCCAGGTCATTCATCCGAGGTGCAATATGTGTTTCCCGGATTATCCTGTATAGATGATACGATTGTAATTCATCCGGATGGTTATGGTTATAAGGTTAATACCAGGGAGCTTTGTGTGGGAAAAGAGGCGACTTATGAATTCTTTAAAAACGTGCTGTCGGAAGTCATTGAGCTGTTTCCGTCGAAGTATATCCACACGGGAGGTGATGAATGTTCGAAAGAACGATGGAAAAAATGCCCTTTCGATCAGAAAAGGATGAAAGATGAAGGGTTGAAGGATGAAAACGAACTTCAAAGCTGGTTTATAAGAAGGATAGAAAAGTTTGTGAAAAGTAAAGGAAGGAAGCTTGTAGGTTGGGATGAAATCTCACAGGGTGGGCTTAGTAAATCGGCTACCGTGATGTACTGGCGCACTGGAAATGAAAATATAGTTTTGGGAGCTGTAGATCAAGGGAATGATGTTGTAATGAACCCAACATCCAATTTCTATTTTGATTATCCATATGAGACGATTTCAACCCCAAAGGTATACTCCTACGAACCATTTTCCGATAAACTGAAGAATGTTAATCCAAAATATATTTTAGGGGTACAGGCTTGTTTCTGGTCACATATAGACCGGACTGAACCAAGGATGGACCGCCAGGTCTTTCCGCGTATTATTGCACTTGCCGAAGTAGGATGGACGGAAAATAAAAACAGAAACTGGGACAATTTCAGTTTAAGGCTTAACCATCAGTATAAATCACTGGACCTAATGGATATATACTACACAGAGAATAAATAATACCCAAATGAACCTTTTATATTATTAAAATGAAAAAACTGTTAATTCAAATTACAATTCTTACGCTCCTCCTATCTCAAGGGTATGCTGCTGAGAGCGTTAAATTAACCGATGGAAAGTTTGGCAAAACTTTTACTTATCTAAAAGATCCTGCACAATGGATAGCTGCCAAAGCGCTGAAGGAGTACCGAAAATTTCCACTAACAGTAGAATGCTGGATGAAATCAGAACCATGTGACGAAACCAACGTTATTTTATCGTTGGGGCCACGCGAAAATACCAGCCACTGGGAAGTTCAAAATACTTTACCATGGCGTGGCGGTTTCGGCGCTTACCTGCCAGGATATTCCCCAGACAGGTTTTTTACTGAAATAGATAATACTCCACCTCAGTGGCATTATTGCGTTGCAATTTTTACCGGATCGAAAGTTAAGATCTACAAAGACGGTATTGAAAAATTGAATGTTGAAATGTCAGTGCTTAATGATGGAAAAACCATCAAAGTCCATCTGCCGGATAAATTACCTGACGATGCAAAGCTGTTTTTTGGAACAAATATGGTCAATATTCTGAATGTCCATCTTTCAAAAGGGTTGTTTGATGAAATCAGGATATCGGATATTGAACGTAAAATAGATGGCATACCCCAGGAACCATTCAAAAATGATGAACATACCATCGGATTGTGGCATTTTGACGAGTTGGACCCTTTAAATGGGTTCACAGACTTTTCATCCAAAAAGAACCATGCGGAAATTGTAGAAATACCCAAAACATCACTTGATGAGATTGACAGGAAATCTTATGCCCCTTCTTCTATTCCGATGCAAACCCCTTACAAAGAGGTTAAGATCAAACCGGGAGGAACTGAACTGCCCAAAGCTGCCCCATTATTTTCCCTTGACGGTACCTGGGAATTGGCGGAAGAGGGAGATGATGCCAATAGGCTGCACAAACCATGGATTGATGCTGTTCCGGCAGAAGTGCCGGGAAGCGTTCATAACGCCCTTTTTCATGCAGGATTATTGCCGGACCCAACCGTAGGTAAGAATATGATGCTTGCCAGGGACAAAAGTTACAAAGACCATTGGTACAGAAAAAAGTTTTTACGCCCTTCAGGTATTATATCCCCGCTACTTAAAATAGATGGCGTTTGTGAAACTTATTCCGTATGGATGAATGGAATTTTTGTAGGAGACCACAAGGGCAAATACATTCCCCGCACATTTGATGTCTCAAAAATATTGAAGGATACCAATACTGTTGTCATCAAGGTGAATAAGATAAACAGAAAATTAACTTTTTACGGTGGTTTTTGGGCTGATGGTGGTACACCCGAAGATATCAACGTCCAGGCCACCATGGGGTGGCATTATGCCAACATGCCCCTGCATGGTATCTGGAAGTCTGTGTCGATTGAAGAAAACCCTGCGGTTAAGCTCTTAAATCCTTTTGTGGCAACCGAAAATGCAGCCGGTGGCCTTATTCACCTGTTATTCGATATCCAATCGGTTGATAAGGGGGGCAAGGGACAAATTGTTGGGCAAATACTTCCGGAGAATTTTACTGGAAAACCATGCTATTTTACAGAACAGGTTGAACTGACAGGAGATGAAAGTCATCTTCATTATCGGATGAAAGTTCCTGATCCCCAATTGTGGTGGCCGGTAGATATGGGGAAGCCCAATCTTTATCGTTTAAAAATTGCATTTATTTCGGATAATGGTAAAGTTGATGCGAAAGAGACCACATTTGGGATCCGGACCATTGAAAACAAACCCTTGCCAGGAGGCCCGCGTGCGTACCAGTACAACTGGCAATTCGTGATAAACGGTAAGCCTATGTTCTTAAAAGGCACCAATTGGACTACCATGGATGCCTATATGGATTTACGCAAAGAGAAATACGAGCGTTTTATTCAACTGGCGAGGGACCAGCACATACAGATTTTCAGGGCATGGGGGATCGGTATTGCTGAGACTGAAACCTTTTATGATCTTTGCGACCGCTATGGGATCATGGTTTACCAGGAATTTGAATATGGTCCATATGATATTGATGTGCAGAGCATGACATCATTTATCCTGCTAAGGCGCAATCATCCATCCCTTGCCATGTATAGTGGAGGCAATGAAATAGAGATTCCGTATAATGAACACATTCAGTTAATGGGCCGGTTGGCCCTGGAACTGGACGGTACCCGCGCTGTTCACAGAACAGATCCATGGGGTGGGAGCTTTCATCAATGGAGTTTTTACTGGGAAAATGCACCTTATGAATTTAACCTAAAATCAACAGCCCCGTTTATGGGTGAATTTGGCTTCACCTCCCAGCCAAATATCGAGTCTGTATTAAAATATCTTCCCGAACAAGAAAAAACAGTATGGCCAGCGCCGGATAAAGGAAGTTTTGCCTTTCATGCCCCTTGTTTTAACCGTGATACCCAATATGGCAGGGACATGAGCCATATGACATTCTATGCCAGGGAAATGATGCCGTTAAACACCATGGCAGATTTTATCACCGGTACACAATTGGCCCATTCAACCGGACTACGAATTATGGCAGAACAATACCGTTCGCAATGGCCGGCGAGAACAGGTATTTGTTATTATAAATACAATGAATTTGTTCCAGCCGCAGCTTATTCTTCCGTTGATTATTATGGTGTCCCCAAAATGGTACACTATTTTATGATGGATGCCTACGAACCACTTCATGCATGTGCAATTGCTGATACCTTAAATTGCTTTGGTAAAGAATGCTCTCCAAAAATTTATATTCTGGATGACAACA
>Ga0265297_10005721_pt1 | contig 18654 bp, 31 predicted proteins | sample Munlanlwell13791_FD_192502 | JGI IMG/M metagenome (GOLD analysis project Ga0265297, IMG submission 192502) | Leachate microbial communities from a municipal landfill in Southern Ontario, Canada - Leachate well 137-91 | ecosystem: Engineered > Solid waste > Landfill > Unclassified | place...
CTCGCTCCCAAAAAAATTGTGCGATCTGCGATTCATCCAAATAAACTTCACGCTCATCGTCGTCATCCAAGGTCAAATAGAAGTAGTCATCTTCCTCACGATCACCCCATCCACCACCAACAAGACAAATCTCGGCAGTGACGACATGGTAGTCGTCTTCTATGCTCTGTGCTTTACGTGAAAGCTGTAACAGCCATAGGAGTCTGTTCTGTTCATTCGTATCGCTGGCGGAAGACCACTCTATGGTCTCTACTTGATTTTGGTGCGCCAGCTCGACACGTACGCTGTCTATGCAGTACAGGCCAGGAACGATCTCCTCCTCCATGCCAAGAATCGGTTTACGCTTATCACCGATTAAGCGATTGGCCTCGATGACATAAGCGGAGCCGGATGGTAGATAGTCCTCGTCCTCATCCTCGTCGGCGGAAGGAGAGACGACTTTTTGCGCTGTTACCCAAAACTCTTCAAGGTAAGATCGGTCGTGATCCGATAACGTACTGCGGAAACGATTGATCTCTTGTATGTTCAGAACGTGCAAATCGTTGTGGCGATCAGAAGACACCAAAGCACCAGGACACAGATTGGCATTCGACCATAACCCGCAAGCTGTACGCCCTGGATTGCCAGTAAGAGCTATAGCCTCGTATAGCATTTTATCACCGGACATTTCAAGCTTTGCTTTGATCAGGTAAACCTTGTCGTTGTTGTACACGTTTTTACCTCGTTATCGTTTTAATCTTGTCCAGTGGTAGGTGCCGAAACCCCGGCCGAGCGCGCTCGCCATTTCCGTCGTTGTCGTTCTCGGTAGATATAGTCAGCACTGCATCCAAAGTAAGTTGACAACTCATTTCGCTGGACAGGACAGATGGCCTATTGCTCACTTTGTGTCTCCGGCAAAGAAGTTTTCCGCCGATGGGATGAAGTTCAGCTCGCCTTCAGCGGTCCACCGCGCTCCTACGACGAACCGCTCCTTCAGCTCGGTCGGCTTTGCCGGTCCATGCGTAAGAAAGCAGAACGAGGTAAGGATCGTCAGACAATAGGTGACGGCGTCTTGAATGTCGTGGAAGAAAATGACGCCGCGACCGCCCTCTCCCTCGTCGACCACCATTAGGGTGCTGCTGAACATCCTCAGTGGGTAGATGTAATGTAGAACCTCGTCACGCCGTTCAGGCTGAGTCTTCAGAATCTCCAGCATCTCGTCGTCCGGAAGGTCGAACACCTCACGCGGAACAAAGAGACCATCTTTGTTGCACATGGCGCGATCCAAGGTTCCAGCCAGAGAAACTGTTGGAGAATTCTCCCCACTACCGAACAGGTCCTGCTGGGTTTCGGCAGTCACCGACATGAGGGCCTGCTGTGAGTATGAACCAAACATCTGCGCCGCCAATCGGCTACCCCTTCTGCTTCCTACCATGATTGTGTCCCTTTCGTATATCAAGATTCCTTGTGATCTTCCAGCTGTCTGACGATCCAGACAGCTAAGTCACGTAACAGGGCAAAACATTTCCCTACGCAATATCGCTGGGAAGCGTTATCCCCTATGCCCTCCATCCCTCGGTCGTGCTCCGACTCAGCTTCCGCACGAGAAAATTCCTTGCCAAACATATGTTCCATACGGATTCTATCGCGGATGCCATTTTCACGTACATAAGCTTTGGCGTCTTCCGAGGAGAGGGAGCTAAGCTCGACGCGGCCGAGGCGGTAACGGAAGTCATTGTCAGAGAGGGCAGCCAACTCGGCGGCAAGCGTGACGTTCCATGGCTTCAAGCAGGTTACGTACTTGTAAGGGTCGTCGGTGGTAGAGCATTTATTGGTCACGATAACCTCCGCAACTGTTCGCCTTCAACATACGGTTGCGAATGAAGTTTGTCAAGAGCTTGATGAACTAAATATGGTCTCCGCGCCAATCGCGTGGATCACTGCCGTAGATTCCAAGCTGTTGTTTCTCATAATAGCACGGCCTCCGAACACAGACAGTAGCGAAGTTTTTCCCACCTGGGTTATTTATGCGGAAGAAATCGACGACGATATGATATGGTGCGAAGCACTGGTCATTCTCACCACTCTCCAACAGTTCAAGTGCTTCTGTCGCGTCGAGGTAGACCGTGTACGTGCCATGCTTCCGTCCTGGCAGCGGTTCACCGATCAGGTTGACCGGACCGGTTATCGTCAAAGGAACGACCCACCCACCGGCCGTCACCGCCCCGATCATCGCTTCTCCCGGACGTAGATACTCACTACGCTGGTTGATGACTACCGATTCGCCGTTGATCGCGTTTCCGACTTCCAGACAGAGCATGTCCAGGCAGTAGTAACCTGATGGCGGACTACCCTTTAACCCGAAACTGATACTCGTGGACACCGCAACCGGTTTATCCTCCAGCTCCTTGAAACTCGGCGGGACACCAGCAAGTCGACGCTCCAACCGACTAAGCGGCGGCGATCCACCGTCCAGCATTATGTTAAACCAGTGTCCAAGCTGGTGGAGGCTGAACATCTCCCCCGCCGGATTCATCTCGACCCACCTCGGCACGCGGTTATGATGATCCAGCACCCGCGCTAAGATAGAGCCATCGAACTCAGCCTCCTTCCCGGCCTCCTTCTTGTTGAGAACCTTGTCCTTCTCTTGCTTCACCGGCCCGTGCAACACGAGCTTACTTGTTCCTTGAACGCATCTACTGGCGGCATCTCACGGGGCAAGAACACTAACCCGTTCGCAGTCTCAACTCTTTCAACCCGATAGAGCCCGTCCACATCTCGCGGCGATTTACCGACGACCTGTGAGAAGAGCGGAGCGCTGAGTAGATCTTCCCCAGGATTACGGTCGAAATCGAAGGCGCGTTCCGTGGCGGAACGACGACCGTGTCATAGCATAGTGAGCCTTCATCGCATCCGACCATGCGGTGGACGAGCATGAAAGCCTCCGGACCTTCATACTCTTCCTCCGACCGCCCTTCAGGATCGGCAAAGAGAAAGCGAGCAATCTGCGATTGGTCGAGGAAGGTCTCTATTTCATCGTCATCATCCAGCTCCAGAGAGAGAAACCCGTCTTCTCCATGGACTACAGTGTCGATCCAGGAGTGCAAGACCTGGTAGTCACCGTCGCCGCCCTTTGCTTGCCTCGAAGCCTGTAGCATCATCAAGAGCTTCGCTCGATTGGCGGTCGTCTCCTTCTCGTCGTAAGATGATAGTTCCACCTCGAAGACTTTTCCTTGATGTATCATCTCGATCATCACCTCATAAACGAAATAAGCTCCAGGCTCGATCCTCTCCATGTCGAAAACGTGCTTGCGCTTTCCCTCCTCTTCGAGGTCAGCTTCGGTCACAGTAAGAGCGTTAGACGGTAGAGGCTCCTACTCTTCAGTGGTAGTGGAGTCTGTCCCTTGCTCTTCACTCGATTGCTTTTCTTGTAGATCGGCCCAAACATCTTCCAAGTAAATCAGGTCGGAGTTTAGAAGGGAACGACGAAATCTGTCTGTCTCCAATACCCCAAAAACCCGCAGGCCATCGTAAGATACCAGAGATCCAGGAGTCAGCTTGAGCTTCGACCGCAACTTGTGAGACGTTCGACCGGGGTTGCCGATGAGAGCTGTCACCTCATATAAATCTCCTTCGTTGAGGAGGTCTTCTTCTGTTTCGATCTTCGCCTTCACCACACAGACTTCTTCACCACGATACATGGTATATCTCCTTCGTTGTTCAAGAGCCGAGCGCAGCTCTCGATAGCAAGCTTACCACTGCGCTCACACGGCGAAGAGCACTATAATTTTTTGTTGTTTGGTTTGTCAAGAGCCAAGTTCTTATAATGATCTGAAAATTTTTCGCCGCTAATTTTTTAGCCAGACAGATCACAGAGAAGATAGCTGTAGGATCGAACCCGTCTTGGTTTGTCAAGAGCCTCCCAAAAGAGTCGAACACGTAGCGGCGGGTCAGCGCAATTCCACCCACCCCTACCGTCAATTTTTTGACACCGGCAAGCTTCCTCTCGACGTGAAAATGTATATCAGTAGTGAGGGAGGTCGAGGTCGATCTCGAATGGTGTCATCATCAGATTTGTGGTGAAAAAAGAGGTGAGGCTGTTCCCTCTCCTTCCTTCGTCAGAAAAACGTCAGTTGGAGAGGGGGTGGGTCATATTGGTAGGTTTTGATTTGATTCGTGATCCTTGAGAGTCGTACATCGTTCTGCGTGGTCGCCCCGTAGCTCACCACCACTCAAGCGCAATCCAGTAGGGTCTGGTACGCGAACGAGGGCAGAAAGTGAGCACCCTATGCCGCACGGGGTCAACGGCCTTTGCAAAACGATATCTGACTTTCAAGGATCGCGATCCCTGTGGAGCCTGAAGCTTGGTTCGGCCGTCTTGGGCTTAGCGAGCACTCACCAGCCCCACAGGTATTCAATAGATCGCATAGGGTCTTTGAGAACCTTACACTGTGCGGCCTGGGCACCCCACCCAGGCTCCTGTCTGCTCGTAGGCCTTGCCGCCTATCCAACGATCAGCCTCAGGTCCCGGCAGGGACTTTGAGGATGAGTCGGAAATATCGGCCCTGACCTCGTAGCAGTGTTAGGGGTGTTTTGCACCCCCCTCCCACACTACCAAGGACTGCCGTCCTCCACACAGTGTCAGGTTTTCAAGGACCCCGCTTTCGATGATTAGAATATAGCAGCGCTCACAATGTTTGTCAAGAGCTTTTTGAACGACCGTGTTCATTTTTTACAGGACGATCCACAACCTCAATCTCCCCACAGGCCTGGCACTCCCTCTCTTGCCATGACCTGGTGAGGTGCGGCTCTTCAAGATCGCCATCGTAGTTCGAACGCCACCCTCCCCAGATGTGCTCACAGGCCGCAGGCTTCTTCTCGATCAGCTTGAGCAGGGAAGCTCGTGCGCCTGCATCGACCGCCTTCAGCTGCTCGACGATCCTGGCAACAGCCTTGTACTCAGGAAGCGGCTGGTCGTCCAGCCCTTTGATGGTGATCCGATTGTCAATGGTAATCTCGAACCACCCCAGGAAATAGATGACTAGGTCGGCCTCGCCGTTCCTGAAGTGACTAGCCGGTCCTGAGCCTACGGGCACAACGACGTTCCACCCCTTGTCCTTTGCCTCCTTAGCTCTGGCCACTTGTATGTCGCTCATCTAGTTCTCCCTACTGAGGCGACCGTTGCGATGAACCTGAGGTTGGCGCAGTCGGTGCCTCCCTTGTTATAGATCAGGCGAACTTTCTCCTTGGCCTCCTTCTTGGACGACCCTAGTATATGCCGTATGGCAATTACCCGTTCGGTCGGTCGGTGGTAGACCTCGACGTCGTATACCTTGGTCTTACTGTTCATCTCTTTCATCATTTACCCTCTACTCTACGCGCACGCGCGCGGAGATGCCGGTCACAAACGAGTCGTCGGCCAGGCCAGGCGGCAGGGGCTTTTGTGTCAAGGCGTAGAAGAGAAGGCACGCTGCATCAGACGCGTCGTCCTCACCCTTGATCTTCCATTGCTCGCTGCGCTTCGCGGTCCACTTGATCTCCGGAGCCTGCTCGGCGAAGGTTCTCGCCCGCTCCTTGGTTGAGTCCTTTCCCTCGCCCAGCAGCGTCTTCTGCCACGTCGACGGCGGCACATACATCACGATGGAGCCCTGGGGCAGCACCGCAAATACCGACTGGACGAGATCGGTAACGCGGTTATTTGTGTGCTGTGCCTCAGTACCCTCGACGACGATGGCGACGCCGGTCACTTGCTTGTTGCGTGGTCCGCCACGCCTCCAGCCTGCCAGCAGCCTGCGCAGGCGGGTCTCTAGCTCCACCGAGGGGAATGCTTCCGACCGGATCGTACCGGTCTTTGCCATGTTGCCGCCGAGGTACCAGGCCAATCCAGTATGATGGACGGCGGGATCGAGCGCCAGTACGATCCATCCCTTTATCAGTCTGGGCAGTCGGCTCTGCTCAGCGAACGCTCGCGTCCTGACTTTATCCTCCTCGGTCCATGGAATATGTATCTGCCGTCGCCTTGGTTTGTGGCAGACCTCGACCTCATGGGGCCTTACCTTCATCTCTTTATACACACGTCTTGGTGGCTCCGCCTAATCCGCCAGGAGCCATCGTAGTTATCGGTTTGGGTTTTGCCGTGAAGCGGTAGTCGAGAACGCCGATGGTTCCACTTCTGAAAATTAGGTAAATATCTCTCTCCGCCTTCTTCGCTGAAGTTGAGAGGACGGTTCTAATCTGAACCACTCGTTTTGTTGGCTTGTGATAGACCTTGACGTTATAGAGCTTCGATTTCATCATCTACTCCTCTCTACTCTACGCGCACGCGCGCGGAGCCGCCGGTCGCAAAGAGCGTTTGTCAGTGTGTTTTCTCATCACGGTTCTCCCTCACAAAGCGATCACGTTCGTTGTTCGAGCGACGCTCTAACTCGATTCTTCTCCTTGCGTCTCCCGCGTCGTAAGACAGGAAGCAAAGGAGAGCAACTAGCAGCAGCAGTGCGCCGTCAGCCTTCAGCTCATCGGCCAACCAGGTGTGGCCGATCAAATGGCCTGCGTAGAAATGGTACAGCCGGTACGAGGCATCACCAACCGCCCATGCGGCCACGATCACGGCGAGCATGGCGAATGCCACCTGGAAGAAATCAGAGGGCTCTTGGCCCCAGTCTGCCCTTTTATCCATCGGTTACCTCGGCAGTTTGAGCGACGCTCGAACTCGTCAGCTCCTGCCACTGCCGGTAGGCTGCGGGGTCGATATGTTGCCCGTCCTTTGTGCACAGCCTGGCGCGATGCCGGAGGTAGCGGTAGCTGTCCCAGGCTAGTTCCTCGGCGCTCTTGCTGTTGTATCTGATGGCTCCTTGTTTCGTCCAGTCACTGGCTTGGGCGATCTTTTTGGGATCAGCCAGAAACTCCTCGGCCCAGGCTTTGTTCTCGCGAGCCTTGTTCATCGCCCACTTCCAGACCCCGGGATAGACGGCGGTAGGGTTGCTTTCCAGTTGTTGTCGAAGATTGAGTAGCTGTATGGTTTCATCAAGATGAGCAACAGCTCGGTCGATGTCGACAGCTTGTCCTCTGCCATTCTCCCAGTGGATTCCGAAGACGATGCAGCCACACGGCCACGCCGAGGCGATAGCGATCCCCCGAGCCAAGGCGTTGAACGCTTCAGCAATCTCGCCAGGCTTAACTCCCTTGTCGAAGCCGTATAAAACAAGATCGCTCTTCTGAGAGATTACCTCAACGATCTTACTGATATATCCCGATGCCAGTATATCAGGCAGCGAGTCTGGTAGGTAAAGCTGTCGGTACCAGAGAGGTACGGCCGTCTCAAGATGCTGCTTGAGACTTTCGAGGATGCGTGGGTCGGTCATTATTCACATCCCGCGTTGGGAAACTGGTAGATCGCCCGATGTGCATTCTTGTCGGCCAGTTCGTATTCGGCAGGTGTCGTCTTCCGCAGCTCGTCGACGTTCACTACCGGTTGTTCGGGGATAAGAGTGAGGCAATGTTCGGCCTTGGCGACTACATCGCCCCAGTAGTTCAAGTCGCTGTCCCACGGCCGCAGGCAGGGCTCCTCGTCCTCGGCGAACGCCTTGTCGCACGCCTCGACGGCGCGCACCAGCAGGGTCTGGGCGTGCTCGCGATCCTGGGCCACGACGATCCAGCTCCCGCCACCACAGTAGCGGGTCGAAACAGTAACATCATGGAAGATGAACAGCTTCATTTGATTTCCTCCAGTTTCCCTCTTTTGAGATGACTGTAGAGTGCCTTGGAACGAATCGATGCTAGGAAGTCTTGGAATTACATCATCGACGCCATAGTGTACTAATGTGTTAACCCCGGCGTCGATGCTGAACGATCCATCATCGTTGATGTTCAACTTGATTGGCCCCACGATAGTCATGACCATGAAACGACCGGCGTCTGACCGGAAGTATGGAATTTTCTTCCACCCTTGGCGTATAGCCTCTTCCAACCGCTCTTCAAAGGTCATGATTTTTTCTCCTTACCAATAAGCGTTGGCTGATCAAGGATGAGCATGGGCCGAGCTGGTTCTTGATCAGGGGAGATCACAATCAGCTTTTTGCATTTGAGAAGTCGGGACGAGCTGCTGATCGTGGTGATCTGATCTTCAGGAGTCAAACAATCAGCTCGCACCCAGCCACGGTTGTTAGTGTGCACCAACTGGTTTGCGGTGACACAGGACGAACTTCCTTCAACCAAGTTGGTAAGTCTGATCTCCGCGATTCGTTCCGACTCGCGGAGATCTTCTACGATGCAAAGAACATCGTGGTGCGAGGGGATTGTATCTCCACCTTTGGCGATAATGTTGTTACCAATGATAACAGCGAAAGTGCCGTCATTGTAGATATACAGTTCCGCCAGAATATCGCCGATGCTGTGTGCCAACCGTTTGCCATTGCCCACGTCATACGGCTTACCTACTTCCCACCCCTGGCGCGCGGCTTCAGCCAGCCGTTCTTCAAAGGTCATAGCTTTCTCCCATCGAACAAATCGGTTATTAATTTCTTGGCTTTGGTCACAACCTTTTTGACTTTGGACACAACTCTGCCGACGCTCGCCGACGTAGGAAGTGGATCGTTGCAGCATCCCAGAACGTGGATGCAACCGATGCAGACGAGGAACGATCCGTTCTCGTAGATATACAGAGCATGCGATCCTGGATTCTCGTACATCGCCATTTGCCTTCCGTTACCATTATCCAGAACAAGGTTGCCCCTCCACCCTTTCTTGTGTGCTTCAATCAGTCGCTTCTTAAAGGTCATAATCTCCTCCGAACCGTCGAGCATCTTCTTTACCGACAATGTAAACGATTGAACAAAGTTTGTCAAGAGTTTACTGAACGGCCATCTTATCACGAACCTGGGCTAACAACTCCAACCGTTCACAACGAGCACACGCGCGGCTGTAGGCGTGGCTAACCACAGCCTGCAATGCGAGCATGAGTTCGACGGAGGGAGGGTTCTCCTTCTCCAGCCAGAAGTCATGTCGCATGAATTGAATGGCTCGGCTGACAACAGATGATTTGTTGCCGGACAACGTTTGGACGTTGAGTCTCTTCAGCATCATCTCATTCGCCGCGTTCTGGGTGGAATAGAACGCGCTTGTCGCGGCGTTCTCACGATGCACAGCAGCGGCATATTTATCAAGTATCTCTTTGATTTTAATCATCGCTTACTCCCCTCTACGCGCACGCGCGCGGGCCGGTCGGTCACGATGGCCGTTCAAGCGTCGCTCGAACTCAACCGTGTTTGATTTTCTCGCCATCGGGCATTTCCCAAAACCACTCGGCGCGGTTCAAACCGTTCTTCACGAACCTTACCTCCTGGCCGGACCGCCGAGCAAAGGTTACGGCATTGGGAATGTATCGCGCACCATCGACCAGGTCGAGGGCATCCTGACCAGGGAATGTGGTTCCTCGTGCACCGCCAATGAGGTTGGCTAATAGGCCGAGCCCGCCAACACCCAGCTCGTCGATGGTATGACGAATACCGTCGCCCATAGGTTTCTTGATCATTGTCCCTCCCTGGCTTGAGTAGGTTGCCCAATCTTACTGTTCTGACTTGCAAAATCCGACATGATCTGCTGGGCTAGGATTTCATATTCGTTCTCAGTGAAAGCCCGATGAGGCCAGTTTGCAAGGTCATCCAATCTTGTGGCGACTGCGATTGAGAAGTCTGGGCGACCGTTGGCAAGAACTCTCAAGAATCGTTGGGCGGTATCTTCCCCGTGTTCCTGGCGGATTTTATCCGCCAGCTCGATGGCTTTGGGGTGGTTTGTCGGAAACTTAGCTTTCATTTGTTGTTCCTTGATTTGTTTGGTTGCCTGCTATCTCGCCAGCCTTTGAAACGGTCATTTCCGCTATTGCACGATCCCAGTCTTCGGCCTTCACGGCGTACAGCCTGAACATCAAGTTGTATCCGGAGCGATATGCTGAGTAATGAAAGTCGTATTCATCCTTGTTCGGCAGCAGTGTAGCGGCAAATGGGCCGACATGTTCGCTGGCACCGCGATATACAGCGAGTAACTCGCCTGATCGTAGCAAAGCCTGTGCGGTCTCCCAATTCATGGTCTCTAACAACCGACCGATGTCACGTATCCGTTCGGGCGGGTTCAGGTAGCGCTCCAGCGCCGGTGCGCGGTTGAACAAAATCTTGTTCCGGCGAGTCTCATCGATGGCGGCCTGGGCAGCTCCCTTACCGTTATCAGAATCGTAGCCTCGTTCGTCGAACTCATTGTTGCGGGTTAGATCGGTGCCGATCATCCGGCCTCGAACGTAGTCAAAGGCGGTCGTTGTTTTGAGCAACACCTCAGCCTCGGCCGAGGTCATCGGTTTTGAGTCACAACCGTAGGCGCTTTTCGTTTTAGAGTGATTATAAAGCGTAGCCAGTACCTCGGCCTTACTTAGCCCCTTTGTCGAGATCATCACTTTCTCCTTCTGTACTCTACTCGCGCACGCGAGCGCGCGCGGACATTTCAATCAGCGATGCCGTTAGAACGTCGCTCGAACTCACGACCACCCCTGAGTCTTGGCGTACTCGTCGAGCGATGTTTCCTGATCGTCTATGAAGATCACGGCTTCCTGGGTAGTGTAGTCGAAATCATAGTAGCTGCCCTCGCCGTGTTTGGCCAGAGCCTTGCGAATGCGTCGGGTCCCGCCTTCAGTCACCTTCAGGCTCATCCCCTGCGCTCTGGCATGGACGTTCACATGGAAGCGTTGAACCTCCTTGGATACAAAGACCTTGATCTTCGTCGGATCGGTTACGATCTTCTCGGGCTCGTTTGTGACCTGCCAGTTCGGCTTCGGCGTCGGATTGCCGTCGGGCTGCCACACCGGTGTCGACCAGGACGCGCCTGGATTCGATAGGTTGACGCTTATCCAGATGGCGACACCGCCACGCTCCTTGATCCAGTCCCAAAACTTCTTGGCGTTCTCGGCGCTGCACTCGTGTTCGTATTGGCTCATACCCCCTCCTCGTTCGTTCGCTTACAAGATATCTATTAGCATAAAGTTTGTCAAGAGTTTTTTGAACAGTAACGGTTGACGCCTGAAATATGATCGAGTAGGGTGCGCGGCTCACCAGGAGGTGCAATGTGAAAATGTATAGCGATGTACGCCGCCGGGACCGTGTGGTCCTCCAGCTGCATTATGGCAAGAAGGGGAAGACTGTTGAGGGAATCGTGTCAAGGCGGAGCGCGGGATCGATCAGTGTCCGGCGCTCCGATGGCGTTGAATTGACGGTGCCGTTCGACTCACCAGCGTTCGCAGGCTTGGAGGGCCACGGTCGGCCGCCACGGCGGAGACGCCATTAGGCGAGCAACTTTCTATAGCGAGGCCTCGACCGGCTAGGGAGGGTCGGATACAGGTGGTACACCACCAATGGTCAGCTTCTTCTAGCTTCTAGAAGATTGTAGCTAAGAGGTGCTCGATTGCACGGTACTCGCTACTATAAGCCGGTTGACGGCGACTCGTCCTTCTTCAGCTTGCCGAAGAAGGACATACCGGAGGGCGACATTCGTGCCGCCCACGCGGTCGGCGTGATCTGTAAATCCACAGGCCACGCAACGAAAAAGAAGTCCATGGCGGTTGGCGCGCTCAGTATGGCCGCAGCAAGGGCAGGATTGGCTCGTGTATCGGGGGTCGACCAGTACCAGGTTGATACCCTTGGCGGCGAGCTTATATCCCGCGTAGAATTGGGCCTGAGCGTACGGCCAGCGGTGAATTGTCGAGCGGAAAGGCTTGCTTTTCTTTTTGCTTCCACCACGGATGCCAGCCAAATTTTCCATCACTATCACTCGCGCGCCAACGTCATCCGCCCAGGTCGCCAATCGTTTCGAGGCGACATGCAACATTTGCTGCGTTACGGCTTTTTCCCTACCACTCAGGCGCTGCAAAAGTCGTCTGGCGGAGCGGGTGCCAACACTAGCTACCTGGGAACGAACATATCGGATACATCGGCGACGGTGGTTGAGAGTTCCACCTTTGATGATAAGCGTTTTGCCATCGACGACATTAACAGCCGTAAAGACGTTTTTGATACCAGAATCAACACCAACGACCGAGCCGATCACCTTTGGCTCCGGAATTTCAACCCTAATGGCAAGAATCAGGTACCAAACCCCTTTAACTTTTTTGAGTTTTGAATCCGCCCACTCACCATCCGGAATTGGCGCACTCGCCCATTCAATGGGCTTACCCCAAAGTCTAACACCACTCTTTGCAAGAATGAAATCGCGTCTCCAAACGATTGGTATAACCGGGCTCTTGAAGACGGCCTGCCTCCAACGTTTGTTGCTTTTAGCGGTTCGATAAACACTAACAACATAACGAAAAAGCGAGCAAACAATCTGGCTAGATAAATTGAATTTATCTCGTACTGTACCATAAAACTCCCTTTGAAGTTTATTGGAATTTTCAAGTTTGTTTCTTTTGAAGATGATTAGTGAAAGCCAGTTGGCTGCTTGTAAATATGTTGTTGACACCAGATCAATTCGTGGATCGGCGTTAAGTAATTTCAATCTGATGGTGCGAATCGTTTTCACAAAAAAGAGACTATCTTCACTTCAAGTGAATGTCAATAGCCATTTTCACATTTCTAGCCCTGGTACACCACCCGTGGTGTACCATAGTTGGTACTACCAGACCGGCCTGCCGGTCTGGTAAAAATGGGCCGTCGCTGGTGATGACGACGGCCCGTAAAGGAGAAACTCGAACACAGCACTATTATCTTCGTTGTGTTCGTCAGCCGATGGCTCAAAAAATAAAACGAACGATTATGTTCAAAAAGCTCTTGACAAACTTTGCGGCTGTTGCTATGTTTAGACGAGCAAACGAGGAGGATTTTTGATGAGCGCCTACATCTGTAATGACGATACCATGGTTCACATCATGAACTACTTGCGCCTGGCTGCTAAGATGGGTCCGGACCACCGTCACGTTCAACACGTCATCGACGAGTTCGCCGAAGTGACGGGCGGCTGCTCGTCCCTGGTTACCGCCACGGGGCTCCAGACCCTGGGCGATAAGCTGCGAGCCGCCAACCAGGACTCCGTAAATCAGCGGTACAACGAGCAGGCCGAGGCTCCCGTCTTCACCTACCTGCCGAAGGACGTTTCCCCGCCAACCGCGATCCAGGCCTACAAGTCGATCCAGTGTCTCGCCTACCAGTGCGCGGAGGGCGACGTGCCGGAGCGCCCAATCTACAAACTCTTGATTGCGCTCGAAGATGCTTTAGCCCACGAAATCGTGCAGGGCCTGGACGCCTACGAGAAGGCGGTATGGGGGTAACTATGAAGATCAAGTTTACGCTGTTGAATGTGCTGACCTGCTCGTTCATGCTGATACCGCTAGTTGTCGCCTACTTCCATACAGGCTCGACTGATGAACAGATCAGGCTCTTTCACCGGATGGCGCTTATCGAGTTCATCCTTGGTGGAGCGCTTTGGCTAGCCATGCGGCCGGTCAAGTTTCATCATCGGTTCTTTCTTGCGGCGGAGTATCAGAAACCGATTCGCCGCTGGGCACTAGCCACTCGCTGGGCCATTGATGTGTTCGGTGGATTTGGATCTGTCTTGTTGATCGTCGGTGGGGTAAACCTCGGCGCGTTCATCTTGGCTCCAGCGATGGCGCTTGGAGACGATGAGGGTTTCACCAGACCACTGTTTGCCATCGCCCTGTTGTGCCTAACGACTGGTGCTTGGCTTCGCGCTATCGCCAAGTTGTTCCCATGGGATTTCCCAGGGAGAATATAACATGAACAAAATCAAGACGTTGGCTCTGTTTACGTTGTCGTTGTTGTTCCCGTTCATGTGCTTCATGGTCGGGATGGCTATGAGCGGCCCAGCGGACGATCAGCTTCCGGTTATTCGTAACATGGGGTTCTCGGCCCTCTTCACCGGATTGTTCGGCTATCTGGCCGTTCGCGTCTCGCGACGTCGGCTCGGGCTCTCCGAGCCAAGCGTCTTGTCGAAGGATACCACTCAGGCTGGTTGGTGGGGTGTGGTGCTGCGGGGTACGATAGGGTCGTTGTTCTTCATGGGTGCGGCGGCTTTGCTCGTAAGCCTTATGCTGTTCATGCTGATAACGTTCTGTGCGCTGGCCGACGCGAACATCGATAAGCAACATGTTCGCGCGGTGTACGCCCTTTGTTTCATCACGGTATCCACAGGGCTCTTCCCGTTCCTGACCGCAACGTCGTTCCTTCCCTGGGGACCGCCAAGGAAGCCGTCGTAAGAATGTTTAGTGCATGAGACTTGATCTCAGAGAAAGAGAGACGAACGATGTCGGAACGTAAAATTATTCAGGTTACTTCAGCTACTTACCAGAAGTTTGCCCCTGATATGAAAGGGGTTTGGATCTTGAAGCAATGTGTACAAGTTACAGCCCTTTGTGATGATGGGGTTGTGCTTGTACTAGACAATGATAACTATAGCTGGATAAAGACCAGAGCTTGTCCACCGCCCAAGCCTCCGAAGACCGAAGCCGAACTGGCCGCGCCGCGAGCACAAGAAGAGGATGAAAACCGGACGGTCGGTCAGGCGCGGCAAAAGGCGGCGCTGATATGTTCATAAGGCTCTTGACAAACATCGCATCAACCTTTATATTAGGGTAAACGATGAGGGGGATCAAGTGAAAGAGTTAACCGACCGCGAGCGAATCAAGGTGCTGGAGGGTGTGGTAGGCAATTTGGTCGACATAATCAATGAAGCCATCGATAATATGACGGACTCCGATATGTATGAAACGAAGGAGAGTCTACGCGATCAGTTGAGCCGGATCGAGGAGAGTATCCCCAGGCCGCTGCCCGACCTGATTGATGTACCCAGCGCCAGCAACCCTACCTTCGGGGCCGCGTTGTGGCGCGGCGTACGTGACCGCTTGGACTGGCGTGGCGGTTCAGTAGTGAATAGCCCATTCCCCTACGCCAAAAGCAACACAAGTAGGTGGTATTATTGGGTAATCGGGTACAACACCGCGCATTCCGCCATCTCCAAATTTGGCGACGCCGGACGTGATGAACTGGAACGCCGGTACAAGCTGAACAAGTGAGGTGACCATGAAAGTGTGTAACGTATGCGGCAAGTCGGTTCATTTCGACCGTGGTCTCTGGGTCCATACTGACACCGGTAGTTTGTTCGGGCCGGAAGATAGACCGGTGACGATCCTTCGCTATGACTCCCATGGATGTTCGGCTGTCGAGTCGGGGCACGTTGCCGTGCCGGTCGATGACAAGGGGGTGTCCTGTGAAGGGTGAAACCAGGTTGATCGAGAGTCTGCGCGCCAGGTTAGAGGCTATGACCGCAGTCGCCAATAAAGCCCTCACCCTTCTAGGTGGATGTGGCTCCAAGTTGGGTGCGGTCCACGAACTGATCAAACGGATGCACGAGATCGACAAGCAGGAAGAGCCGGAAGTAACCGGCGAGCAGGAAGAGTCTACCAAACAAACACAGGTGGTGCTCGGTATCAAAAATCTGACCGAACAAATACACAGGATCGAGTCGAAGATGCCAACTACCAAACAAATACGGGTGATGTTCGGCATTAAGCGATTCCCGAAATCCGGGGTAGACGAAAATGTCAATAGCTGGATGGAGAGCCAAACAAGAAGCAGCATCGGCTTCCGCGTGATAAGCGTCATTCCTGATGAACATACACTGCTTGTGGTTTTCAAATATGAGTGAAAAGAAATTAACCCGTTAGGGAGGTGTCACTTGAATGGTGATCCCAAGTTGATTAAGAACTTGCGCAGCAAGCTGGATGACGCGATCCAAATCGCCACTGAAGCTCTCAACCTTTTAGATGGACGAAGCACCGGATTGTGCGCGACAGTCGACCTGATTGACCGGTTAAACAGGATCGAGCGGCAAGAGATGCCGGTGATAAACGTTGAACCAGGGCGTAAAGCTTTAGGTGTTAAAGGCTTCCCCGCTGGGCACGAGGAGCGGTTGAACGACTGGATTCGCAAACAGATCGAGGATGATCCAACCTTCCAGCCGCTGAATGTCATCGTCAACCCCACCGCGAACGCCTCGCTGTATGTGGTTTTCGAGTATGAGGTGAAATCATGAGCGATATCAACGAACGCGAAGAAGTAGCCAGCGCCCTGGAGATTATTAAGCAGGCGCTGCTCGACGGTGGGCCGCGAGGAACTGATCCAGTGGCTAGGCTGTCCAGCGACGAACGCGTTCTGGCCTGCCAGGCCTTAGGGCTCAACCGCGCGACCGAGGTCCACCAGAACCTGGCCGCGATCATCGAAGCCCTGAAGAAGCCGACCGCCGCCCAGGTCGACCGCAAAGCCAAAGAACTGGAGTGGAAGTCTCAAGCGGTGATCGAAGCCGACGCCATCAAGGCCAAGCTCCGCGCGGCCGGACTGCCCCTTAACGGCAGCTACTACAAGAGCCGAGGAGCAGACGGACCGCATAGCGCAAGGGTGCGCGTCGAGCATCCGAGATACTACGGTTGCCGGGCGGAGATTAGAGTCTCTGTCTATGGAGCGCACGTCGTTCCATTCCTGTGCGACCTTCTGAAGGACGACGACTATATCTACAGCCGTGAGCTGCACGCTGTTGATGCCGACAGTCACGAGGCCACGGTCGTTATTGTGGGAAAGAAACAATGACCAACGGCGAGAGAATGCTTAAAACGGTAAATGACTTCATTGAGAAATACCGTGCGTCCAGGAGCCATACAGAGCTGGAGGATGCTGGTCTGGACATGGCACACTTTCTGGTAAGCAACAAGAGTTGCTTCCTGTCAGAGCTGCTACCGCCGGAAGATCTGGCGGAGCGAACCGCCACTCTGATCGCTGCTGAGCTGAAGCTGCTCCTCCGAGCACATGGCGTGCGGCTCAACGGGCGCAATGTGCGGAATCCCAAACGCCCTGGTCAGCCTGAGTCGGCGACGGTGAACGTCTGTCGGACATATCAGAACAAACCAGCTGTAGCGGTCTCGGTATACGGTGATGAAAGTCAAACCTTCTTGACAAACTTGCTGAATGAACATGGTTTCATTTATCAGGATCACACGTCTCGATATGCCAACCGGTTGATGTGTGTTCTGATAACCGGCAAGGTTATTGACGCGATACCTGAAGATAACAACGCAAGCCTGAGTGAGGAGACCTCCCCGGTCTCCTAAACATCTGGTGGCGGTCGGTTCCTAAACCCCCTTGGAACCGACCGCCTATTTTTTGTTCTATCGCGCCAAACCATCCCAGAGCAATAGCAGTAGGCGATCTGTACACAACAGGCTGACCAGGTGTGGCAGTACGATATGTGTGGGATCGGAGACGTAGAGTTAGTTGTGTTTCGTGATTCAGCGCGGTGCTGGGTCTTGTGTTCGTGGTGGTTTCGAGTACATGAATCACACCTCTTTATTATATCAAAATTAGTATGGTTTGTCAAGAGCCTAACCGCCGAGACGCGCGGGATGGTATTCGCTACGGCGCATCGGCCGCGCACGACCGCCCGAGATATCAAGGGGTTACAACTCCCAGCGTCGCTCGAACTCGACGTCTTGATAGCGAACCACCGTTTATAGTTTTATCAGTCATTGCTCAGTTCGAGCGACGCTCATACTCCTTGATGTCCCAGCCAAACAGGTCATTCGCCGTTCTGTCGCTCTTCCTTCTTTCGTCAACACCCACTGATAGCTCTTTGGAAGATAACGAACGAATTCGCGTGAAAGTAAATTAACGAGCGCATAACCGACTACAGACCACGGTAGGTTGTACTCCTTCGATAAAGAGGTTCGGCTTGGGTACACCCCGTGAGTCTTCTTATAGCGGTTGATAAGCAGTAAGATGTGTAGTTCATAAGTATAGTCGTTCTTCCTTCCTCCGATTGTTACAATGCTCGATGGATGCACTTTCTTCTTCTTATGTAACAACGGTCGAGGTGTTTCTTCGCCATCGCTTCCTATTCTTGTTCCTTTTTTGTATATTATTTGAAATGTCTCCTCCCCAGCTCTTGTTAACGACCAACGACCGAACTTCGGCAGATAGTGTACCAGACCAAAAGCGCTCAAGTCTGCAAAGGTGCGAGAGATTGCAACACACGGCAATCCATACTCTTCAGATAAATCACCATGGTTTGGCCAAACGGCGTGCTTATTTCTATATTGTTTGGTAAGTATCAGCACCTTCATTGCAGTTCTGAAAAAGCTCATCGAACCTCCTTTGTGTTTTGACTCGGTCTCCCTAGCACTCTACTGAACCGGTTGTTACCATTGCGTACAACATCCGCTGCTATCCTTCCCTCCCTTGTCAACGTCCAGCGGCGATATTTCGGAAGAGATCGTATCCATCCATGAGACAACAGGTCGCTAAGCGCACTACCCACCAAGAACCAGGGTAGACCATACTCCTTGGATAAAGCTTCTTGGCTTGGGCAGACCTTGTGCTCATCCTTGTAGCGTCTGATAAGCAATAGCACTTGTATCGCTTCGTTAAAGCTACTCACCGTCGTCTCTTCCTCTCTTGCCTCGCCGGTTAAGTCTGAACCCTTGGTAGTGTAAAGCAAGGCTATTCAATCTTACCACCCCATCGTGGTAAGATACAAATAGGTTTAGGTTGTCTGGCGAGTCCAGACAGGTTCAGAAACAGGAAAAGGAAAAAGGAGTGTTGTTATGTTTACCAAGAAGTCTACCTATGTCAAGAAGTCACC
>Ga0265297_10005722_pt1 | contig 18652 bp, 23 predicted proteins | sample Munlanlwell13791_FD_192502 | JGI IMG/M metagenome (GOLD analysis project Ga0265297, IMG submission 192502) | Leachate microbial communities from a municipal landfill in Southern Ontario, Canada - Leachate well 137-91 | ecosystem: Engineered > Solid waste > Landfill > Unclassified | place...
ATCTTTAGAGCCAGTTTGCAAGGGTTTAAGGGGATTTTGCATTTTATTATTTATGAAGCTATTTGACCCCTTGACAGGAATATAATTGACATGCTACGCTAGTAGCAGACCCAATGATAAAAAATCTGGGGGTTACGGGGCGAAATGGTATATGAGTTTGGGGAAATATATCAAAGCAGTAAGGCGTCGTAGGGGTATCAGCCAGTGGGAATTATCCAAATTAAGCGGGCTAACCAGAAGCCACATTTCTCGCTTAGAGTTAGATGACTATGAGAATCCCACGGCAGAAACTTTTTTGGCGCTGGCTAAGGCACTAAAGGTTCACCCGAACGAACTGTATCAGGCAGCCGGTTATATAGAAGAAAACACCAGGTTTCGTAAGGGGCCACCTAAAACGCTTGATGAAGCTGTAGCCGGATTAGAGATTCAATCAGTAGATATTCCGGTTACAGCAGAAGTTACTCGACTAATTACTGGGGTGTTCGATGTGGGACAGTATGCCACCTGGGGATTATCTAATAATGGCAGTGAAAACGTTAAAGGTCTCCTTGTCCGAGGCTTCTCGCTTGAGCCGGACATAAGAGAAGGAGACGTCATTTTTATTGATACGGAGGCAAAGCCAACCTCCGGTAATATTGTCCTGTGCTATCGGGATGAAGAAATTAGCCTGGTTCGCTACCATCAAACAAAAACAGATGATGAAGCTATGGATAGCGACTGCCAGGTCTATGGCACGGTCATCGGCATAAATAGAAGACTGACTTAAGTTAAGCCAGCACTATAATTTGGTTACTCTCCTGGCCTCAGCCTGTACCAATTTCTAGGGGGAAGTCCTATGGGTCCAGCAATTGAATATCAGAAGCTAATGACTGAGATTGTCTATATTAACCTGCCGGGACCGGAGGAGCCAAATCCCGGTATGAGCGGTAGTGAACTGCTTCATGGTTTTCTGGCGGAGCTCTACCGGGCGCCAAATCCCGAGGTTAAGAACTGCATTGACTCTATTTGTAACAAATGGAATGTGCATTATAGAAGACAGCGAGGGTAAAGTGGTAATACCATAGCAAAGGAGAAAAGATGGCGAAGCAAAAGAGGAACCAGCGAAAAGACCGCAAAGAGGGCAAGAAAGCAGGCAATAAGAAAAAGAAATAATATCGTGTCAAAGAAATAGATTCAAGCCTACGGAAAATAGGTCGTTTATTTTGAATTCCTCAAAGCCTGATTTTGGTTTACCTATTGCGATATGGCTTTATCGGCGGCAAAAGTCCAAGGTAGTATTGCTGATTTCTTGTAACTTGCCATCATATCGGATGGTTGAATGTAGTTGGGGAATGAAATATCCCGCTTACCGTGTATCCTGCAACCAAAGAGGCGAAAAAGAGATGTCGGTAGAAATTAACAATGAGGCTACAGACTATTTTTCAACCCAAACATACACTCTCCCGCGACGAAGTGAGGCGCGGCCTGCGCGCGCTCACATGGGAGGGTATTGTCTCTACCGGCTTCTCCAGCTTGACCAACAGCACTTTTCTGGTTGCCTTCGCACTAGCGCTTGGTGCTAACAATTTCCACATAGGCGTACTAGCGAGCCTTCCCTTTATTACTGACCTGTTTCAAGTACCGTCCGTTTGGTTGGTTGAGAGACTCCGACGACGCAAAATTGTCGTCATAGTCACCTGGTTTATTTCATTACTATTGTGGATTCCCATAGCTCTCATCCCTGTAGTCATGAAAATGCCAGGCACTGGAGCAATCTCCATACTGCTGGGATTGATGGCATTACGAGGCACGCTTAACGCCCTGACAAACTGCGGGTGGAGCAGTTGGAAACGTGACCTCGTGCCCCAGACTATTCTCGGGCGCTACTTCGCGAGACGGCTGTCGTTAGCAAGCACAGCTGCTATTGTATTAGGCCTCAGCGCTGGTTTTTTCCTCGATTACTGGAGTGCGGCAGGGAGTGAGGCCATCGGTTATTCCTTTGTTTTCCTATTTGGTCTTGTCTTTTTAGGCTTGGCAAGTCCTGTTTTGATGCTACTTGTTCCAGAACCAACGATGCTGCCAACAGCCGACACGAAGACTTCAATTGTACGTATTATCACCAGTCCCATACGAGAGCAAAACTACCGATATTTCATGAAATTTCTCATGTTCTGGGGTTTCGCATCAAATATGGCCATTCCTTTCTTTGCAGTATTTATGTTGCAGTATTTAAAACTAACCATGTTGACTGTTATTACGCTCACCATGATAAGCGAGGCATTTACTATTATTTCTCTTCGGTTTTGGGGGCCATTTGCTGATAGGTTTGGTAGTAAAATTGCTATATATTTCAGTACTTCCATATTTCTATTAAGTCTAATAGGGTGGACTTTTACAGCTATCCCCGGTAACCATGCTCTTATAATCCCGATGCTTGTTATACTGCATGTTTTCACTGGAATAGCGGTGGCAGGTATTACCCTGACGGTAGGGACTCTGAGTTTTAAGCTAGCCCCGTATGGACGGGCAACCCCTTACCTTACATGTGCTTCTCTAGCTGATAGCGCAGGTACAGGTCTTGGTGCGCTCGCCGGGGGTGTCCTGGCTGATTTATTTGCCTCGCGTGCAGTCGTTCTTGATTTATCGTGGGCTGGTGGTTTCCAACCCTTTCAGTTGGATTCTTTACACCTAACTGGTTATCATTTCCTTTTCGCTTTAGCTTTCATCGTCGGTATGATAACACTCAGGACCCTGGAAGCCGTGTACGAGAAGGGAGCAATCCAAAGAGAAGCTGTATTGCCAACGCTTATGGCACATTTCGGCACGTTCTGCAACCGGGTAAATCTAGCTCCGGATTCGACTTACTTAAGCATATTTCCATTAAGACGGGTGCTAGGAAAATTAGAGGCAATCGATATCGCCGTTTCTCGCTGGAGTAATTTAGACAGTAGAGTGTTACAGGTGGTTCCCGCGGCAGTACGTGAAAAAGAAAAGAAACCTCCCTCGTGTGAAAACAACAGCACCTACCCGATTGTTTTAGAAGGTGAACCATAGAAGCTAAATTTGGAGGTGCCGCATGATGCACACAGCTATGGAAAGAGAAAAAGAGCGCAGATTCCGGTACCAGGTACAGGCCGGGCCTGAGTGGACCCGTCTGGTGGTCGAGTTCAAGGAAACGCAACATGAACTTCTGAGACAGTTTATGGAATTACTTCTGAATACACCGGGAAATAAAGGTGAGGATGTGGATAATGCACCGGAGGCTGCGAACGAGGGTAGCGGAGAAGCTATGGCGTCTTCGAACTATATAGCGGATGTGGCTTTGTGATACTTGCATGGATATCAAGCCACAGTCGCAACCATGTCCATGTGAACTACAAGCTGGAGGTGAGAGGGAAGTGGATAAAGTGTTGAATAACATTCGTGACTACTTAGAGGGTGAGCGTAATCGCCTTCTTGAAGAAATCGCGTTAAGAACAGGGCAGCGCATTGATGAAATGCGCGGGGGTGACTCTTTTACTAAAAAAGAGGAGGCAGCTACAGCATACTCTGAGAATGAGAAAAGGTCTGCGCATATCAAAACAGTTCAAGAACGAATTACCGAGTTGGAGCGTGCCCTCGATAAACTGGAGAAGGGAACCTATGGACTATGTGATTTCTGCGGTAAGCCCATTCCGCCGGCCCGGCTGGAAGCTCTTCCGCAAACCACTTGCTGTATAGACTGTAAGGTCAAGATGTCCAAATCACCCGCAACAGCCACATCTTATCGAAGGTAGCTTATCGTCTATGTGGAAGCTAATGAAACAAATAGGAACCATTTGAGGAAACGATTAAGGAGCAGCAATGATACCCCGAGAACAGGAAGAAAGAGAAACTGAACATAAGGAGTCTGAGGAGGAGAGTATTGAGGTCTTGAAGAAAATCCTAGGCGAGGCAGAGAAGAAAGCCGAGGCTTATCTGTCCGGCTGGCAGAGGGCACAAGCAGACTTTGTTAATTACAAACGCCGTACTGAGCAAGAAAGGAGTGACTTTATCAAGTGGGCTAACGCCTCCTTGATGCTCAGCCTTTTGCCAGTGCTGGATGACCTTGACCGGGCTTTTGCCTCCATGCCGTCTGGCTCAGACGGTTTGCAGTGGGTAGAGGGATTCAGTGCCATCGAACGAAAGTTTCGCAAGATTCTTGAATCTCAGGGGCTCACTGAAATCAAGGCTATCGGGGAACCTTTCGATACCCAATTTCATGAAGCAGTGCTGTTGGGAAAAGGAAAAGAAGACATAGTCGTAGGAGAGGTACAGAAAGGCTACAGACTACACGATAAAGTCCTTCGTCCTACCAAGGCAATTGTGGGTAACGGCGAAGGTGAAGAAAAAGAGGAGAAATGTTAAAAGGAATGAGAGAGGGATTCAGATGAATCATCCAGGATACAAAGCCAACAATATGCAGAAAGTTTAGTTCGTCTCATTTTGCTTATAATTGCACACTATCTTCTAGATTACTCCACTGAAGGAGTTTTAACGTCATCTTGATAAAAGAAAAACCATCCTCTCGCACAAATACGCAGACAGAAAATGAATATACTGCGGGTGATATCCATGTTCTGGGCGGGTTGGAAGCAGTCCGCCGTCGGCCTGGGATGTATATCGGTAGCACAGACCAGCGCGGCTTACATCATCTGGTGTATGAACTGGTCTACAACAGTGTCGATGAGGCTCTAGCTGGCTATTGCACCAGAATCCTGGTTACTATTCTGGGGGACGCCGCAGCTAGGGTTGAAGACAATGGACGTGGCATCCCAACTGATGTACACCCCGTGACGAACATAACTGCCCTCGAGACTGTAATGACAACTCTTCACGCTGGAGCCAAGTTTGGCGGTGACACCTATAAAGTATCCGGCGGACTACACGGAGTGGGTGCGTCAGTAGTCAATGCTCTATCATCTTGGCTCAAGGTTACCATCAAGCGAAATGGCAGAACTTATGAACAAGAATACCGAGAAGGAATTCCCCAAAGTAATGTGAACGAGGTTGGCGAAGCTAATGATACAGGCACCGTTGTCCACTTCGTTGCCGACGAAAACATATTTGGTCAAGCCCTATTGGACTTTGACGTTATAAGAGAGCGGTTAAAAGAGCTTGCCTATCTGAACAAAGGGCTTGAGATATCCCTTAAGGAAGAAAGAACACAAAGAGAAATAACCTACTACTTCGAAGGTGGTATTGTTAGCTTTGTTCGTGACCTCAATAAGAGTCAGAGTACCATCCACTTACAGCCCATTTATATCTCTAAGACAGCAAATGGCATCGGAATTGAAGCCGCCATTCAGTACAATGATGGATTGAGTGAGTCACTCTTCTCATTCGTCAACTGCGTAAATACAGTAGATGGCGGTACTCATGTATCTGGTTTTCGTTCCGCACTTACACGTACACTGAATGAATGTGCCCGTAAAAACAAGTTACTCAAGGAAGATGACCCCAACCTGACGGGTGAGGATGTCAGAGAAGGGCTAACCGCCATCCTTAGCGTTAAACTTAGCGAGCCTCAATTTGAAGGACAGACTAAAACTAAACTGGGTAATGCGGATGTTAAAGGCTTAGCGGAAAATATAGTGGCTGATGGCCTTTCGCTTTACTTTGAAGAACACCCCCACGACCTTGCCGCAATAATAGGGAAATGCCTGCTTGCCGCAAAAGCCAGGGAGGCCGCAAGAAAAGCTCGTGACTTAATCATAAAGAAGAACGGGCTTATTTCCAGTACACTGCCCGGGAAACTAGCTGACTGCTCAGAGAGAGGTGCTCTTTACAGTGAAATATTCCTGGTAGAGGGAGACTCAGCGGGAGGTTCAGCCAAACAGGGAAGAGACCGTCGGTTCCAAGCCATATTGCCACTCCGTGGAAAAATACTAAATGTGGAAAAAGCATCCCCGGATAAAATGCTGTCTCACGAAGAAATTCGCGCTATCATTACTGCTCTCGGCGTGGGTATAGATAATGACCTCGATTCGTCCAAGCTACGTTATAACAGAGTAATACTCATGACTGACGCTGATGTCGATGGCTCCCATATTCGGACGCTCTTGCTCACCTTTTTCTTTCGGCACATGATAAAGCTAATCGAGGGTGGACACCTATTTATTGCTCAGCCGCCGCTCTACCGCGTAAAAAGCAGTCACTCTGAACAGTGGGCTTACTCTGAACAAGATAAGGAGGAAATACTCACTAACATAAAAGGAAACAGGAAATTCGATATTCAGCGTTATAAAGGTCTGGGCGAGATGACAGCCGAGCAACTATGGGAAACCACTATGAATCCAGCTACTCGCACGTTACTGGCGGTAAATATCGGAGATATGACAAGCGCTGAGGATACATTTCGTACCTTGATGGGTGTAGAGGTTTTACCTCGTAAAGAGTTTATCCAGACACATGCTCAAGCCGTCCGGAACCTGGATGTTTGATAGTTGTGTCTGAGCGCTAGACATGATTGGAGAATGGGCTAGCTTGAAAACATATAGGTTGTTTAAGCATTTTATTCCCGCGCCCGTCGTTTAGTCGGTTGTTTTCTGGTGTACTTACGTTCCTTCCGCTTTCCGCGGAAATATTCCAGTGCAGGTATACCGGCGATTTCCGGATGGCAGGTTATTAGCGGGTTTGACCATTGGTAGTCGGGAGCTTCGATACCTTCCATTGTAAGACGGTAATATCTTCGCGGTGGCGTTGTATACGGCTCTAAGCCAGCCTGAGAACGAGACTCCTCCACGTTTTCTTGCACTGAAGACTTTTCTTCTTCACCGGTTACTTCTACCCATTCGAGTTGTTTCAGCCAGTGGAAATACCTCTGAAAACTGTGGTAACGACATTTGACAAGCTTATAGGGGATTCGCCGCAGATGCCAGTCAACCCGCTCGGCATATTCTTCCTCGGTATAAGAACCCCTGCCAGCCCTGATACGTTCGTCATTCTCCCAGGCAACGGTATCTTGGGCATAGGCACGGTGTAGAGCCAGCTTGTAGTGATAGAAAATATCCTCTTGGACAGCACCTTTCTCTGGCTCCATTGTGGGTGAACCTTCAGGACCGTTACCCAGCAAGAATTCCCGGATGAACCAACCACAGCCAAAGGGACGGAGGAATCCACCGCGCTGTGGTCTAAGAGTTACCACTTTGAGATCCTTTCTTGGGGAAGTATTTTGCGCCGCATTCATCACATATGGTATGGGTTATGCTCTTGTCCTCATAAGGAGGCTTTTCACCCATGCACTTGCCGCACCACGCACATTTTATAATCATGGGGACAAGCTCGATCGGGGATGTCTTCTCAAGGCTTTCCAGGATGGTGACGGTTACCTTGCGGATAGCAGCCAGGTTCTGTTCCAGTACCTTCTTGTCCTGCGCCCAAACAGCCACATAAGGGAAAGACCTCACTCCGCTGTCAAAACCGAAATGAGCTCCTACAGCAAAAGCGGCGCTTTCGGCGATTGTTTCAGCGTCCCTTCTCGGAATCAGAAACACTCCCTCTGAGTAATAGTGGGCAAGTTCGTGAAGAAGGGTTTTTAGCTGCTGTGCCCTCGGTTCTTCGGGGCGAACCCAGATGAGCTTGCCGGAATAGAAGCCTTTAATGCTCGGATCCATTTCAGGTCGCGAATCAAAGCTAACGTCCAGACCCCGTCCCCGGGCCAGGATTAAAGCCTTGTTAAATAGCTCCTCGTTGGCTTCCCCGGTAAGCGAGGGTACTTCAAACTCCGGTAAGGGTTTGCCATCTGTCTGGGAAAGGTCAAAAACGTATACTACTTTGAAGTAGTGCGGGGTGGCTTCAAACCCTTCTTCAGCCTCGATTGGTTCACCGCACTGCGGGCAAAACCTGACTCCCTTGCGGATCTTGGTACCGCATTTAGGACAGGTCGGCCGTGGGGGCATTACTGGAGCTAGAATAGCGATGCCCTTCTCACCGGATTTGACCCACCGCCTCAGATCTTTCCAGGTATTAAAGCCGGCTACACGGATGGCTTCTGGTTTTTGAATCATGATAAGAATCAGATTGCCAATGCTATAATCGTGGAACCTGGCCATCGTGGACAGGAATAACCGGAATCTCTCATTTTGCTGGATGCCCTCGACGCCGTCCTTCAGTTGCTTGAGTATGGCATCAATCTTGCGTTCTCCGGCAGGGGCTTCAATTGCTGGTAAAAGTCCCACTGCCAGGCTATAATCAGGCAAAGGTTCGTCTATCCAGGTAATAAGATTGCGATACTGAGTTGGTATCCGCTCTCCACTCTCAGAGAGTACCTGAGGTAATAATTGCCTTTCCATAGCTTTCTTCCGGGAAGTCTGCGGCATAAGCCCGGGATGTTCCTGTCCAGCCTGTAAAGTATCCAATACCAGAGACTTCATCAGTCGAAGCATCAGCCCCATGAACATGAGGGACAAACCAAAAGCAAAGACGTCATTCATCTGCTGTTGGGATGAACGGTATATTACCATAGCGCCTCCTTCAAGAATTCATCAAATTGTCTTGAGGCAGTTGATTCCACGACCCTTGCTGCTACCTGGGTCATAGCTGTGCTGTGAGCCTGCTCCAGGTCTTCCGCGCCGGACGTGTGATGTGCAATTTCATGAATCACGGTATCAACGGTAGCCTTAGCCCGTTCAAGCTGGTCGGAAGCGATAAAAATTTCCTGGGTTGTCCGGCTATACATCCCGGCCGTTCTTACCCGGTCGCTGGCTGGCGGGATAATGGCGGCGTGAACTGCGGAGACAGTCCTCACCCGGCAAAGTGTATTTACGATTGCCCGGGCGAGCTTGAGGTGCGCTCGCTGCACCCGGTTAAGCCGGTCATCAGGGATGACCTCCGCTTCCCGAAGACGTTCCTGTGACGCTTTTACCAACTCTGCATCGGTCGGGATCGCCCTGGTCAGCGTATCTTTGACATAGTAGTTTATACTGATGGGAGTATAGCCGAGGTGTCTAACTGTACCATCCCAGCGGTCATCGGTGCGAATAACAGTACCCTCACCGCAAACATTGCGCCAGGCTTCACGCCAGACGGAGGCGTTTTCCTCCACGAAATCCGCGTAGCGATTCTGTGTAACAGGCTCATCGCCCATTGCCCAGGGGTCCATACTGAGGTTATAGCTTTCTTCCGTCTCTAATACCGGCGGCTGGCGCACCATCTTGATGAAGACTTCCAGCAGCTCGACTTTTGTAATACAACACCAGAGCCGTCCCATATCCACCCACATATCAGGCTCACTCTTGGGTCCGTGACGGTCCGGCGCCATATCAAAGCCCCAGAGGTTGTAGGAGTAAGGGCTTTTCAGGTTCCTCATGAAGATATCGCGAGCATATATCCTTGAGCCGAAGTCGGTCTGGAAGAGTTGGTTGAAACGCCTGAAAGGATGAGCCAGCCGGCTCGGGCCTTCTGCTACAACAGCCGACCGGGGTAAATTAACGGCAAACCGGTCAGCGAAGGCGTTTCCGGTGTAGCCGACTATATGAAACCGCGTACCGACACTTGTCCCGTCATTGCGCCACAGCGCAGCCAGGGTTTGCACCTTCCCGTCAGCTTCCTGTTCCAGAAAGATAATCCAGAGCCCCCGGCCGACTGTTTCCACGTGGACAGGATAGCCCTTCCTGATGAGTGCTAGGGCGGCGATCTTCATTCCTTCGCCGTATCTACCCCGGGCCCAGTCGGACTTCAACTTCGGCGAGCCGAGCAGGAAGTCGGCAACGGCTACTCCCCTGCCTTTATCGGCAATCCACAAACCCTGGCTGTCATAGCCCCAACGATAGGACTCAGCCTCGTCAAGGGCGTTCTGGACAATATCTCGGATGGCTTCCCACTCACCCCACTCCTGTCGCCAGGTCGAGGTTGGCCCGATGATGATAAGCTGCCAGCCTTCCGGCTGCCACCGGGAGCGAAACTCCTCCATTGACATGATTTGGGGTGGAGCGATAGCAGTTCTCGATGCCGGCATAGCTATTTACCCTGCCTTACCCGAGTTATGGCTTCCTGGAAAGCGCTATCTATCCTGTTCCGGTAACCAGTATCCTCGATAGTTTTAGTCAGATATTCCGGGCTATCTGCCAGGTATTTCAGTTCAGAGTTTTTTCGAGGTTGTATATTGGCTGGTAAGACAGCACCCCTAATGTTGGTACTGTGATTTTCTTCTGCCACGGGGAGATAGGACATAGTGGATTCATCAAAAGGCTCGAATTTCCTGGGATTACGCAGGTAATCCGCCAGGGCAGACTCTTTAGTGGGAAAAGGTTCAGCATAAGTAGCGGCATAGACATGCCCCTTTTTATAAATTTTCACCAGCTTGTGATGCGGGTCCCTGTCCACTATTACAACCTCAATTTGATATTGATTCTTCACTGGCTTATCCTCTTTCCCTACCGGCTTGGTTTGGGGGAGTAGTTCTGGCTGCCTGGGCTCTCCAAATAAGCCCTTCATCAAATCCCTGGCCACATTAATCCACAAGACACCCATGACGACGGTTCCAATAAAGGCAATTAAAGCTGGTACCCATTCCGGTAATGCTCCTGACTCTTGCCCAGACAGTATCTCAACCGTAACCTGATCGCCGTTTTCAAGTCCTTCCGTTTCACCGGCATTTACTTCCAGGAAATAGCGGGCCGGTAAAGTGGAGTTCACCAGATAGCCAGGCTGAATATCACGATAGACCTCCGTGACGACCAGGGCCTCTGAGAGGAAGACGATATCCAGTGAGAACAGCATCGGCACGGTCGTCACCTGGATGGCTTGCTCTACACCAATGTCAAAGAGCATGCCTGTTCCAGGCGGTATCTCAGAAAGACCACCTAATCCCTGCTCCAGCTCCCAGGGAGTAGCGGCTACGTCAACATTCCACAGTTTATCCCGAATAGTTACAGTCGCCTGTCCAGGCATCGTTTCACTCCTATTTATTACCCGGTTTCCTCTCGATACCGTTAAGCTGTTTTTCCAGTGCCAGTTGCTTGGACTCTGAACCAGGTGCTCCGATTTCCGTACCTCCGAACATGGCCACATCATAGTTGTGGTGCCACTTCGTGGATGCCTTGTGGTCGGTCCGTTCCTCGAACCGTTCGCCTCTGGCGGCTTTCGGTTTCGTCCCCGGCGGTGCAATTCGGTTCATACCGGAGAGATAAGATTCTCTGGTGGTGTCCTCCCGGTAGTTAATCGGCGCATTGGCTCCGAACTCTTCATGGTTTTTATATTTCCCACTTTTCACTGGATAACCTCCTTGCCGCAGGTTCAATTCCTCTGATTCCAGATTTTGTCGTACCATTCACGATGCTCTTCACCGGCGATCTTGCGGTATTTCATCGTGGTAACGATGCTCTTATGCCCTAAGTGTTCCTGTAACAGTCTCAACCCATCGCCGGAGTCATCTGCCTTTACGGCATTTACAGCGAAGGCATCGCGTAAGCGGTGGGGACTGATTCCCCTTAGCTCGCCGGTATCCGGGTTAACCAAAGGTCTGAGTCCTGCTTTGGCCGCACATTCACGGATGATATTGCTCGCCTGCCGTCGCTTTAAGCCGAAGAGCGGCTTCTTCTCTCCGTTACCGACTGGACCTCCTGCATCCACATATTGCCTCAGCATGTTCATCGTTTCCTTATCCAGCGGCAATGTCCGCTTCCGGTGGTGCTCTTTCTCTTCGGTTACCACCTTTTCTACCCTGATACCGCAGCCCGGGCAAAACCTGGAGGTCTTACTCAATCTGGTGCCACATTGTGGGCAGGACAACCTGACCCTGATTTTCAGATGCTCGATTGTCACAGTATTCTGGTTAAAGTCAATATCCCTCACACCAACGCCTAAAACTTCGCTGATACGGCAGCCGAGCCTCCAGAGCAATCGGATTAAAAGCTTGTCCCTCACATATATAGCAACTCCTTCCATCTTCTCCACTTCTTCTGGCTCAAGATAGGTTTCAGTCATTATTCTGTCTCCTCTCCGCCAAGTCCCTGCATCATCGGCATGACCATCCCCAGCATCATGAGCATCATCAGCATCGGCATCATGGCGGTGAACATATCACCACTACCAGCATTGCCCGTGACGATGATGACGTTGTCCTGCTCGGCGACCGCGTTAGTGTCCTCCACCCAGACCCTCAGTCCATAAGTCCCGTTATCAATGCCGCCCTGGGCTTTAGGTATCAGGAGAAAGTCAATCGTGGCACTTCCTGCTGTTGGCATTGAGGCGGCTACGAGAGGCACATCAGCCTGGCCCACGCACGGGTCAACCATATGCTTGCCGAATAGGTTGGTATAGTACGGACCGGCAAGCAGCTTCACCGTGGTGTTCACGCCGATGACGTACTTAAAGGAGACGGTTACCCTGACCTTATCTCCGGCGTTGAAGGTCTTCGGTTCAAGGGCCATGAGTGTCAGAACCAAATCGAGCGCCACGCTAACCCCCTATACCTTGGCAAAATCCGCAATAGTGAACTCGCTGATGGTCGGGTCTTTACCCACAATCAACAGGGCCTGCTCATAGCCGAACAGGGTCTGGGGGACACCTGGTGAGCCGCCGTATATCTTGCAGTAGATATCGTCCCAGTCATTGCCAACATTGGTCGGCAGGGTGAAGGTGTATGAGTCAGTCACCTGGGTGGGTGTCACATATTGAGGGATGCTCTTTGAGTTCTGCCCAACCATCTTCTCATCAAAACCGAATAGCCCATATACTCCGATGGAGTAATAGCAGACGGCGCTGGCGATGGCAGGTCCCGCATACTTGAAGGACATGGTTATCTTGAGCTTTTCCCCTGGTGCAAGTGTTACCTGCTTAGGGGCCGGGTTCATATACCCTAGCGGGATGTAAACGCCGCCAGCCATCGTGTAGAACTTATGGGTATTCGGGTCGTAGAAAATGCGCTCCCCTGTTTTCGGGTCGATATACCAGCCAGCGGCCGACGGCTCCTGCAACGGTTGTGTGCCTTCCTCAAGAGTCTTAAATTCTCCGAGGTCTATAGCCAGTGTTTTCAGTTCCATAGGTTGCCTCCTTACACTTTGTAGAAATCTGCTATCTGAAACTCGCTCACCTGTGGAGTCAGGGTAGCGAGGTTAATCACCTTTGTTAGCTCGTCATCGAAATACCAGTAGCCGTCCGCTCCGTACCAGTAGCTGTAGGCATGAATAGTTACCCGGCTGTCCGGCATATAGAAATAGCCATTAAATGAATAGGTCACACCACCGTCCACATTGGCGCTATTCTCTGGGAAATCAATGCCCGGCCAGGGCGAGACACCGTATTCCAGCCCGCCGCCTACCATGATGCCAATAGGAGCGGAGTAGAGGTTTTTCACCCTCACGGTGATGTCTACCCGGCTCCCCGGCACCGCCTGGGACGGAGCGACTATTTCAATTACATCGGCATACTGCGCCATCTATTCATCCTTCTTCTCGGGTGTTGGATTCTCTGCTTGGGTGGAGTTGTTGGGTAAGGGAAAGCTGCCGTTACCGAGCTTACTGGCGATGCGGTTGCCCAGGACATCCACACCGGCACCACCCAGGAAGGCATAAAACAAATCCAGCATACCTACCGAGCCGGAGAGCTCGTAGCCTGCCGCGAAGACCGCGCCAGCAATCAGAGCCCGGATAGCCGAGCTGCCGAATTTACGCTGGTTAAAGGTTTCGTTGCTTTCCAGCCAGCCCGCAAAAGCGGCAGCCAGCCCACCCACTAACGCCGCCAGTGCAATATAGAGTCTGTCCATCTTTGCCCTCCTGTAACTTATCCCTTGCGCATGAACTTGCCCCAGATAACCCCACCGATGGCTACCAGACAGCTTCCAGTAGTGACTATCGCCCAGCCGATGTCGGCATGAGTAGCTAGTTCAACGCCAATGCCTACACCAATAGCAGCGACCCCTACCACTTCTATCGTTACCGGTATCAGCTTCTTGTTCATTTATACCCCCACCATACTGGCCATCATGGCCATCATCATTAGCATGGGGAATGCCTCCGTCATCTGCTGGTCCGGAGTATTTACCTGGGCTACCTGTCCAAGCATGCTTCCCATGGCAGGGAGCCCGTAGCCATAGGCATTATCTTTGTTCACCGGTGCTTCTCTCGGCTTGGCTGAAAAATAGGGAGCAAAATCCCTGGCCTGGGTCCAGCGAAAGAGCCAGCCTTCACCATAAGCTCTCCGGCCGCTTTCCCACAGAAGTCCGGTGAGACCAGCCAGCATAGGAGCGGAGAAGCTTGTCCCTGATTTGGTGACATACTCGTCATCGGCCTTTTCGCTGGCCATCTCGATATTGGTGCCCCAGAGCACGAAGTCCGGCTTGGTTTCGCCTTGTGCCGTTGGTCCACGTGAGGATTTATCCCAGACCAGGAGCTCACCCATCGTCTCGATGGCGCCCACTGCAATTACCTCCGGGTCACAGGCAGGCAGCGTGACGGTCGTCATCTTGGGACCGAAATTGCCGGCGGCGGCAACCACATCCAGACCGTATGTTTGACTCGCTTGGCGGCAGGCTACTCTAACGGGATTGTCTTGGTCGCCGTCATCCTCGCCGCCGAAGCTGAGGTTAATCACATTCGGGTACATCTCGTCAGTCGGCAGAAGCCCTTTTCTTCGCGCTTCCTCAGCCAGGTCACAAACCTTGTCGATGCCCAGGATGATACCTTCGTCCGTGCCGATACCATCATCCCCGATAACCTTTATATTGAAAATGGAAGCACCAGGTGAAACCCCAGCCTTTTCACCAAGGGCATGCATGCCTCCAGCGATGACAAAAGCCACCTGGGTGCCATGTCCGTAAACATCACCAGCCGAAGGTGAGCCAGAAAAGTTGGCCTCATAAATAACCTTGTTTCTCAAGGACTGGTGCGTTTTGCGGATGCCACTGTCCATCACTGCCACCGTAAGACCTGTTCCCGTGAGCGGCGGATTGAAGTAAGAGCGCAGCAGGTAAAAGACATCTGAAATCGTCTCCACGGGCGGAAGCGTGGTTGTTACCTGACTGGTCTTATATTCCTTTACCGGCTTCACAATTAGACCAGTCACAGTTGCCAGCGCCTTTGCCTGTTCCTCATCAAGCTCGCAGAAAATCTGACCAAGAAGCCTGGCTTGGGTTACATTCGTGGCGCCAACCTTTTTTACCTCAGCTTCAAGCTGGGCTGGTTGCATTCCTTTTGAAATTACCGAGTATCTCATTTCATCCTCCTAAGCCGGATAAGTTAGCTGTACGGTATAAGTCACTTTAAGTTGTCCCGTATTTGGGACTGTTACCGTAGCGACCAACTTGTCGCGGGCGGTCATATAGTTATAGGGAACACTACTGCCGGGCTGGTAGCCGCGTAAAGCCAAAGCCACTTCGTTGACACTCACGTCCGCACCGGAGTTATTGTTGAAAAACCTGGCCAACTCGTTCTTCATGGTCAGTGTGCCAGGGTTCCAGGTAATGGCGTGAGCTTCGGACTCAACATAGGTGAGCTGGCCGGCTCCGGTTCCATTGGCTATCTTGGCCTGCAGGGCATAGCTCTCAAAGTCCTCCGGATTTGTCCCACTTCCTACGAGAATACCGTAAACGTCACTGCCCGCCGGTCCTCGATAGCCCCACGAAGTGGTTTCAGCCGATACTCCCTGGCCGAGGCAGACCGGACCGCCTCCATAACGCACCACGTTACCAGTATCTTTGACACTTAGATATCCGGCACCGAAGCTGCCATTGTTGAGGTCTTTACCTGCCAGGTAGCAGAACATCATGTTATAGGCATTCCTCACCCAGCTGTGGCTTCTCTGTTTGAAGCGCTGAAGGACTTGCCCGCTCCTGTCCCTGACTTCGATTTCCCAGAAAGCTTCGGGAGCAGGGATATGCAGCTTCTGCCCCAGTCTCCTTAGCTCTTCGTATAGCTTTTCTTCTTCTGATACCATTACATCCACTCCTACGCCGGATAGGTCAGCTGCACGGTATAGGTCACCTTGAGCTGGCCTGTATTCGGCACAGTCACGGTGGAGGCTAGTTTATCGCGTGCCTGCACCCATTTGCCGTAGACAGGACCGCCCTGTGGCTGGTTTACTACCAGGGCAACTTCATTAACGGCGACATCGCCGCCACTATTGTTGTTGAAATATCTCACCATTGCGTTGGAGAGCACTCTCGTTCCTGCGTTGTAGGTAATGACGTGCGGGTCTTGCTCGATATAGCTGAGCTGACCGGCGCCTACCCCGTTGGCAATCTTGGTCTGGAGCATGTAGTCCTCGAAGCTTTCAGGGTTGGTGCCAGAGCCCACCTGGATACCCCAGGTATCGTTACCTGCCGGGCCGCGGTAGCCATAGGAGGTTCCGTCAATATCGGTATCGCTCTGACCGATTGGAGCGACAGCCTGTCTTAAAGTGCCTCCGGTATCCTTGACATTCAGATAACCAGGGCCAAAGGTTCCGTAATTGGCGTTCTTGCCGGCGAGCTGGCAGAACATATGGTTATAGGCGTTTCTTACCCAGCTGTGGCTGCGCTGTTTCAGGTGTTGAATAACCTTTCCGTTTCCGTCCCTGACCTCAAGCTCCCAGAAGGCCTCTGAAACGGGGATGTGCAGCTCCTGCCCCAGCTTTCTCAATTGCTCATATCGTGCTTCTTCTATCGGGTCCATGATTTTGCTCCTCAGTACTTAATCCAGGTGAAGGCTCTGGTTCCTTTCGGCTGAGTGACAACAGAAGTGTAGGTTGATACCCTTGCCCTTATCCAATACAGGTTGGCTATGCCACCAACTGTTGTTTGTACCCAGTCTAAAGGCCTGGTGAAAGTTACCAGCCTCGTCCCCGTGACCCTGAAGCCGCTGGTATTGTCAATGACATCGGCAAGAGATACCCAGATACCGTTCCAGTACTCCCATACAAAGTCCCAAATGCCGTTACCGGTAGTACCCATCCTGAGCTCTAGCCAGTCCCAAAGAGACGAGCGTCCAAAGTAATAGGCATCGTTTACGGCCGGCACTGGTGGCAGAAGTGTCATATCATTGGCGGCATCGTTATTTGCTTGGGCTGTCTCATCAGTCTGGACTCCCCCATCGTCGGCTAAGGCGCCGCCGACCGGGGAACCAATTGCCACCTGTCCCGATATGCCCGGAGTGGGTACATCCAGCGATGGCGAAGAAGCTACAGCGCCGCCGGGCCAAGCGACCGTTTCAACTGTGACATCCGGTTCGGGCGGAGAAAGGACGCTTGTGGCAACCCTTCCTGGCGGACTTGAAGCCTGCTGCGTCAACTGCGATACTGCCGGTGAGGGAATCGACAAATCAAAGGCCGCCGCCCGGTTCACTGCCCCTGTCATGAACTGGATAAGGCTCTCTATATCCTGCCAAACTGGAGATAGTCCTGCCCCACGGCTCCTTAGGAAGCTATAACCCTTACCCGCATCAGGAGACAGCCTCTCCGCTACGGAGTCTCCGCGGAAAAGAATATCACCCTTGGTAGCCATTGCTGTTTGCAGGACGGCTTCAACTTTTCTCAAGGCATCAGCATTCTCTGCGGCAGGGCCGATATTCTTTATCAGGTGTCCCGCCCAGTCTTTGCTGACATCTATTTCAAGCTGCGAGAGCTTATTTGTGCCTCTGGTCAGTAAGCTCATATCATTGCATCTCCATCTACGCTCCCAGTACTATCAGCTTCGCCCCGGCATCAAAATTCCCCGACCCGGCGCTGAACCTGATACCGGTGACCTTGGAGCTGAGGTCATTCCAGTACCCCTGGAGGGTGTGGAAAGAGTTCGACCCGTTGGCCGAGTTGGAATGGTACCAGGTAAAGCCAAAGGTCTTGCGCCAGTTAGACAATCTCTGGAAGATAAGACCTTGAAATTGATAAAAAAGCGAGCCTTCACCGCCCGGCGCTATCAGAGCGATTCCGGTAGCGTTGTCATATACCGACCGGGCGAAGACATCGGCAAAAAGAAATCGCGAATAGTCATAGTTGCCGCCGGAGTCATTGTTGAACCGGAGCGTGATGTCGTAGCCGTGGCTCCAGGTGGACATCAGGATAACCCACAGAAGCTCAAAGGCGGTCGAGATGCCGGTTACTTCGATGATACTCTGACTGGTAGACAACACCGTTTGCCCGGCAAGCTGCCAGAAGCCCCCGGATGCCGGCAGGTCCGCCCATGATGGAGGTGTGCCTGTCTTGAGAAACTTGTCTCCCGACTGGGGAGCCAGAGTTGCAGGTGTACCGGGTGCTGAGGCATAGATAAGCTGGCCTGCCTGGGTAAGCAGCGACCTCAGGACGGCATCCTGTTTTCTGAGAGCATCGCTTTCATCAACCGGTGCGCCGAGGTTCTTAATCAGGTGCCCCAGCCAGTCTTTATCAGAATCCACCACCAGGCTCGAAAGCCCGGTTACACCCCTGGTGAGGAGGCTCATTATATCCCCTCCGCTATATAATTCACTCTTTTCAAACACCTCATATTCCATTCCTACATGAAAGCGCTCACCACATGAGCCTGCGACCGCGAACCTCCATATGCCGGTGACTGGGCATGCAGGATAAAATCTCCCATTTCCTCCCAGATAGCTTTTTGCAGTCCTGGCAGGACATTGGTCTTAATGGCGCCTACCTCGGGATAGGCAGCCCAGAGCAGGGAGGCGCCCCACTGGTCGTTGATTTCACTGTCGGTCAGGTTCTTGAAGCCCAGCCAGGAGCCGGATTTCTTGCGGGACCAGAGGTT
>Ga0265297_10005723_pt1 | contig 18651 bp, 19 predicted proteins | sample Munlanlwell13791_FD_192502 | JGI IMG/M metagenome (GOLD analysis project Ga0265297, IMG submission 192502) | Leachate microbial communities from a municipal landfill in Southern Ontario, Canada - Leachate well 137-91 | ecosystem: Engineered > Solid waste > Landfill > Unclassified | place...
GTGGGGATCTCGGGTCCCATGCTCTAGCTCAACGTCCATTCCCCTCCTGAATTGTTCAACATCAAACTTACTCCAATCAATGCCAAGCTCTTCACCAATTTTTTTCGCCTCATCGGCGGTAAAATTTTCTTTAAACATGTTCTTTTTTCTCCTTTCTATAAATTAAATAACTATAAAATATTGATATCGCTGCAGCGAGCAAAATACTCGTAATTAAAACTACAAAACTTGCCGTGCTGCCAAAAAAAGCAGCAATTAAACTCGCCACGCCAGCTAAAATAAATACTTTACCGCCAAAATCATGTGTCTTTTTCCAATTTTCATCGGAAATCAAATTCCAAGGAGTTCTAATGCCAATAAAAAAATTTCTTTTAAGTTGCGGCAATATCCATCCAATAAAACACAAAAGCAAAGAAAATGGTATCGCGAACATCAAACTCCCTTGTGGCGGGCTAAAACGTACCGATGAATAAAGTAAAAATATTTCCAAATAAATAAAGAAAAACGCCAAAAAAATCTTGAAATAAAGATATGGTTTGGCAAATTTTTCATAATTTTTGCGAAACGGATCAACCGCCGGCAAAAAAGACATCAAAATATACGCGACAAGAGCAATTGACGGAATTAAAAATAAATTTATGTATTTTGAACCCCAACCATCAACCTCTCCCCTGATATTCCAGTGCGTCGGCACGCGGTCTGGCATATTGGGCGCCATATAAATCCCTATCGCTAAAATCGTGAGAATAAAGAAAATTATTAGCCAATCTATCTTTTTCCAAAGTTTCATAAATTTTAATTTATTATTTAATATTTTTAAATTATATCATAAAATCTCGTTTGACAGTAATGAAAAAATATTTTAAATTTAAAGTCTAGGAGAAGGAGGGGAGAATGGAAGACGGAACAACGCCGTTTGGCAGAGAGGAATGGCGAACACAGATTGGCGGACAACTCCAAGAATACGAGCGAAAAAACCGCGAAATCTGGCGAGTTATTCTAAGGATTTTTAGAGTAGAAGCGACCTACTCCAAATACGACTTCTTGAACGCAATGTGGTCGTTGTTCGAAGGTCTACGAATGGTTACGGAGGTATTGGGGCGAATACCGCTGATTTCAGCTCAATCAGCCGAAAGAGCTTGGGCTGAACTGCATGAAGCTCCTTCCGACGTGCTAAATGGTGAAGATTTCGACCAATTTCGCCACAACATTGAAATCGGTTTTAGGACAGCGCTTCATGCTGCAGTCCAATCGCCCGATATCAAAAAACGGACCGAACGTATCTTCGCCATAATTCTCCGGATGATTCAAATCGAACTGGGGAGAGGGCGGCCAGGCTAAAACTCAAAGGAGGAATGAGTAAGAGGCACCAATACGGTATGCCTCTTTTTTTCATAATGATAAATAAAAAGCGCCCCCTCTTGACAAAAGATAAAAAAAGATTTAAAGTTTAGTGTCTCCTCAGAAAGGAGGACTCATGGAAACTACGCGCGCTGGTGAGCGCCAGGACTCCATTCAGAGTCAGTTTGAGTGCCTGGTTGCTTCCTTGCGGATGGAAGAATCGTCGGCAGCCAACTGGCTCAAAGACGCACAGAAAGGGTTGGCTGACATTTTTGGGGCAAATCCCGGTAGGGTTTGGGAAAACCTCGTTTTCCTCTACTACCTGTGGGTGTTGATCGATACCACTAGGCAGATGCGCGACCGGCAGATCCTTCCCCAAATTAGCCTTGACGCCTATGAACAAGCGTCACGTGAATGGGACAATAGCCAGGCAAGGAACAACGTGGAGCGAGAAATTCTCCACGCCCTGAACACCTTCCGGCATGAACTGTTCAGCAACTTCGAAACGCTGCTCCAGGGTAGCCCCGTCGAGAATGGCGGCGCCGAAGCATACTGTCGCGGCGCTTTCACCAAACTTCTTCGCATGATTAGGCTTACCCGCCAAATCCGCTAACACAGAGGAGGACAAAAAGCATCCCCGCTTATGAGGATGCTTTCTTTTTTATTAGAAAAATTATTTCTACTGCATTAATTAAATTAAAAAATATTTATTATTTCTTTTACGCAGCTCTTCTCCCAAGAACGTTTTTAATTCTTTCTTTACGGATCTCCTCCCTTTCCTTATCTTTTTGAGATAATTCTTTTGCTTTTAACATTTTTGCAGCAGCGTCGTAAACTGCGCTTTCAAATTTCTCTGGCGCGAGCGTCCCCTCATCAAGTTGTCTGATCCAAAATTCCTTTATGCTATGAGCGGCCATTTCAGCTCTTTTAGGATCCCCTCCCTCACGCGCTAAAACTTCTGCCACAAAATTCTCAGGACTCATCAACCCAGCTTGAAGATTGCCGACAAGTTCTTCTTTACCCCCCTCAAAACTTCCCTCTCTTGATTTTTCCATATTTTTTTTCTCCTTCCATTTTTTTATATTCCGCCGCGACTTCTGGCGGAACTTCGCCTTCTATAAACATATTAAAATATTAATTTATTAACATTAAATGATAGCACAAATTTCAAATTTTGGCAAGGCCCTAGGCCGCTCTTCTTTTTGCCTTCCTCTCTTTTAATGCCGTAACTTTAACTGGCTTCATTTCTGGAGCATGTCTTAAAACATCTACTGCCCCCTTCGTCTCGGCGATCCATTTCTTCAATTCTTTTTCTTCCAGGGCGGAAATTTCTTTAGCCATCTTCTGCTTAACGTAAGCCTGCCTAACTTTTTCTAAAGAATTTACCATGCGCTTCAAACGTGCCTTGCTACTTTTTTCTCCCTTAGCAAAGAAAAATGATTCTTCCATTATTGCTGAAATATCTGGCATATTATCCTTAAGTCTGACAGAAATCTTCGGCGCCCATTGTCCACTTTCAATTTTCTTTATATCCGCAGCAGTAATTTTTGCCGGCTCTATTTCTTCCCACTCCGGCGGCAATTCTTTTCCAACTTTCTTCATTTTACCCAAGACAATTGGTTCAACTTTTGCTTTCTTCATTTCTTCTTTAACTTCGTGTTCTCGGGCTACTTCTTCAAATTCTTCAGCAGGAGGTAATTCCTCTGCCTTCACGGCCCGCATTTTTTTCTTAGGCTCAATTGGTTCAACTTTTGCTTTCTTCATTTCTTCATCTATTGGTTCTTCCACTTCTTCTTCCAAAACCTCAACTGGCTTTATTTCTTCGGGTCGTGGAACTCTTTTCTCTTTTACTGCCCTGGCTTCAGTTTCAAACTCCTCGACTGGCGGTAATTCCACGGGTTTAGCTTCTGCTTCTTCTACTTCCTCCCACTCGGGTAATTTTTCTTTTATTGCCGGCCCAACTTTTTTAACCGGCAATTTTTCTTTTTTAATTTCTAGCAAAATATCTCTTTCGGCTTCGATTATTTCTCTCCTGTCTGAATTTTTTTCTAATCTTATATTGCTTTCCAAATTTTTAATTCTTACATCTACCTCCCTCACTGGCCTATTTTTATATTCTCCCCTAATTTCATCTTCCATTGATCTTTTTTCAATAATTTCTATTTCTGCACCTAAATCTGTTTTTGCCGCTTCTGCTTCTTGCGCAATGGCCGCGGTTTCTGCTCTTGCCTCAGTAACGGCTGGCGCTGCTTCTTCCGAACTTGCTCCGGCGCGCGCAGCGCTTTCTAAAATTTTTGTCGGCATTTTCGCGCCTGCTTCTTTTACGGCGCTCACTTTCTCTTCGGCCGCAGCCTTTATATCTCCTGCAATTTCCTTGCTCGTTTCCCTTTCCGCCTCCTCTTTTTCCAACTGCTCTTCTTGTTCGTAATAATCATTCAAACGCTCCCAATATTTTCCAATGCCAAATTGATTAAAAAATCTGGAAACAGCTCCCGGCTTTTTTAATTTTTTTTCTTTACGAAATTTTTCAAACTCTTTCTGTTCTTCCGTATGAACTTCACCGGTTTTCTCCGCCTCTGATTTTTCATATTTTTCTAATGTTTCATCTGATTCAAATTCTCTAGGTGACATAATTTTTAAAATTTAAAAGTAAATTTAACTTAAATTTAAATTTTTGCGTATCTTTTCTATCTGTCCCATCTCTATTTTTTTAATTGCTTTTTCTAAAATAGTTTTTTGCCGCTTTGACAACTCAATCATAATATCAGAGAACTTCCGATAAGCCTCTTCTGCTTTTAAAATTTTCTCTTTTGCAGATAAATTTTTTCCCTTGATCATACTTGTGGATAGATGTTTGTTTATTTCTATATTCTACCATATTTTTAAAAATGGGTAAAAAAATCCGGCGGATACGATATCTGCCGGACTAAGTCTTGGTCGGCCACTCCCTGAATTTAATCTCAACCCATTCCGTGTCTCCATCCGCGCCGCCATTAAGCGGTCTGGCCAGAAGATACATCGGAGCATCTCCTCCAGCCTGGATATCTTTGCAAACCAGCCGAACGAGACACTTTGTGGTAAGCTCCGGATCGGCAAATAGCCAATCACCCAAGGGCGGAACGAGACGAACATACGGCAAACGATTCACGAGATGTACAAAACCGATCTCGATCGCTTGGCGAGTTTCGCGGTTGGTTTCTGGAAACTCCTGCTCGAGAATTTTCCTGATTTGTCTTTTTGAAAGGCCGCCCATTCCCCTTCCTCCTTTTGTGAAATAAATTTCGGCCAACCACCTCCTTAACCGGAAATTAACAAAAAAGACGGCTTTTGTCAATAAGCCACCTTTGATAAATTATTTTGTCATTATCTTTATTATTGTAAATATTTTACCTTATTAGCTTTATGTTCCTCAAAATTTCTGCTGTAAATTGTCTGACCATCTTTCGTATGTAAAAAATACCAATAATCATTTGCTTTTGGATAAATCGCCGCCCGGATTGCCGCGAGTCCAGGATTGCCGATTGGCCCCTCTGGTAGGCCTCTATATTTATAAGTGTTATATGGCGAATTAATTTTTAAATCATCCAGGCTTGGCTGGGTCTCGTATTTTCCTGTCGCGTAATTTACTGTAGCGTCAGACTGAAGGGCAATTCCTTCGTCAATTCTCCGCCAAAAAATATCCGCCGCCATCGCCATATCTTCTCCACGCGCTTCTTTTTCAATGATTGATGCCATCGTTAAAATTTCAAAAATATTTTTTTTCTGTTTCGCAATTTCCGCTCGGAGATCGGCCGATAATTTTTTATCAAAATTATCCAACATTTTTTTGATGATATGTTTAGCAACGGCAATTTCTTTATCTTCACCGTTTAAAAATTCTGCCGGAAATTCTCTATAAATCCTATACGTATCTGGAAATAAATATCCTTCAAGTGTCGCGCCGGCCGGCCGATCACCCAAAAATTCGTAATTCTTAATTCCTGATTCATAATTATCTGCTGTTGCCAAAAAAATATCTTTAGAAACCACGCCTTCTTGTTCTAAATAATTTGCGATTTCCGTGTTGTTCCAGCCCTCGAGAATCTTTATGTCGCGTTCGTTTGTTTCGCTAATCGCGGTAAGAACCGGGACTATTTCCCAAACTCTCATGTTTTGCCGCAATTTATGTTCCCCTGCTTTAAAATCACTCTGCATTTTTTTTAACCAGACGTAGGTTTCAAAAAATAATTTATTTTTGATAAAATTTTGCTCTTTCAAATGCTGACTTATTTCATTAACTCCCTCCCCCTTTTCAATAACAAAAAATTTTTCCGTGGCGTCTTCAGACGGCGGCACAAAAATCATCCAGCTAAAAATAATTATGGCAACAAGTATTGCTAAAAAAATTATTTTTTTCATAACTAAAATTTACAAATATTTTTTTAATCCTTTCTTATTCAATTCTTCTACAATCTTTTTTACCTCTCCGGCATTTTCTTTTTGGGAAACAAGAAGCGCATCCTCGGTCAAAATGATTATAAGATTATCTAAACCAATTGTCCCTACCAATTTATTCTTTGGACTATAAATCAAACAATCCTTTGTGTCAACCGACACAACGTTTCCCCTTATCACATTCCCATTTTTGTCACCGGAAAGCATTTTTGAAATAATCTGCCACTTACCCAAATCACTCCAAATAAATTTTTCCGAAACAGCAATGGCGATTTTTGGCGCGCGACTTGTAATAGCCGATTCAACGGAAATTTTTTCTAATTTGGCATAATTTTTCGCGCTCCCTCCGGCCGATAATTTTTGACAGACATCATAAATTTTTGGCTGAAATTTTTTAAATAAATCAAGGACTGTCTTTAATTTCCAAACATACATTCCCGCGTGATAAAAATATTTTCCTGTTTTAATTAACTTTTTGCACCGCTCGATTTCTGGTTTTTCAATCCATCCGCCAACTTTAAAAATTTTTGCCTCTTTTCCGCCGGCTAATTTTTTGCCAATTTTTATATAACTATACCCCGTATCCGGATAATTCGGTTTGGCTCCCGGCGTTACGATGTAATCGGAATTTTTTTTCAAAAATTTTTCCGTAGCGCGAAGCATTTTTCGAAAATCGGCGGCGCGAGATATATAGTCATCCGAAGGCAAGCTCGCGACAATCGCATTTTCCCCAAAACGACGAGCCAAAAAACAACTTTCAAGGCACATCGCCGGACCAGTATTTCTTCCCGCCGGCTCCAAAATCATATTTCTCTCCGGCAATTCTGGAATCTCCCTTTTTAACCTTCCGGCCATCTTTTTATTCAAAGAAACAAAAAGATCTTCTTTATTTTTTAGAAGAGGTTTCACGCGATTTACGGTGTCGCGAATTAAAGTATTTTTTCCAACCAAGGGTTGAAATTGTTTTGGATTGTTTTCTCGCGAGACTGGCCAAAGCCTCGTCCCCGACCCCCCGGCCCTGATTACAATTTTCATACCTTAAATATTTTTTTCCAGTTAATTTTATTTACCGCGTAAACCGCGAGACCGGCTAAAACGATTCCGCCCAGAACATCCAAGGAATAATGAACGCCAACATAAATTCTTGAAATACTAACTAATGCCGCTGAAAAAATTAAAACCGCGCCTAATTTTTTATTATACATATAAATTCCAAAAGCCATAGCAAAAGACAAGAATGTATGCGCCGAAGGAAACGATCCGTCAGTTAACTTGCCAATGAGCAGATTGACGTCGTGGGCGAAAAATGGCCGCGGCCGAAAATAAATCAAATTAATTATAATTTTTATAAGATAACTGAAAAATGCCGCTAAAATAATTTCTAAAATTATAACTGTATCAGCGCGCCGGTCATTTTTATTAAAAATTGTCCAGGCGATAATCGCGAAAGCCATGATAAAAATAAGGTATTCGGCGCAAAAAACACCGAACCAATCTAGAGGCCACCACCTCCCAGCCAAATTATTTATAAGTTGAAAAGAAGAAAAATCCATAAATCAATTTATTTTTGGCAATTGGGACAAAAACTCGTTCCTCGCCCAGCTAATTTAATTGTTTTTATTTCCCCTTGACAGCCAACACAGGGTTCTCCTTTGCGGCCATAAACTTTCAGGAGCGGGACGTACCCCCCCCTCTTTCCCAAAGCGTCAACGTAAGAATCAACCGAAGAACCATGTCTCTCTATGGCAGCGGCGATAATTTTTCGAAGACACAGATAAAGATTTTTAATTTCCGCCGAGGTCAAAGTAGACGCTTTTCTCGTCGGCAAAATTTTAGCGCAAAAACATGCTTCTTGCGCGTAAATATTACCGACTCCGGCGATAAATTTTTGATCCATCAAAAGCGGCTTTATTTTTGCATTTGGTTTTTTCGCCAATAAATTTTTAAAATCTTCTTCGGAAAATTTTTGATCAAAAATTTCTGGCCCAAAATTCTCCTTGGCTAAAAATTTTTCCACTTCCTCCGCTTTCATTAACTTCGCGTAACCAAAAAGGCGGAAATCATAATGCTTCAACTCGTGCCCGTCGGAAAAAACATAAATAATATGCGGCTTACCAGTCCCCTCTTTGCCGTCATAAATCAACTGCCCCGTCATCTTTAAATGGATCACAACGCTTTGGCCATTAGACAAATCTAAAATAAGAATCTTAGCTCGCCGTCTTAGACCCGCAACGCTTGCCCCAACGACATTTCTTTCAAATTCTTTGGCCGGAATATTTACCATCCTTGCCAATCTTACCTCAACGGATTTTATTTTTTTTCCTTTTATTTTAGCAAGCAATTGTCTTCTTATTGTTTCTACCTCTGGCAATTCGGGCATAAAAAAAATAAAAAATTATAAATTTGCCGACTCATCGATTTGAACTGATATTTTCTTTTTTCTGACGATAAAAATATATTTTACCACTTCGATCAAAAGTATATTAAGAATACCGAAGCTAACAAGTAAAATCCACTCATAAATTCCCAACGGAACGGTCCTTAAAATTTTTTGAAAAAACGGAGTATATACCGCCAAAACCAACATTAATAAACCCAACAAAACCGACAAATTAAGAAATTTATTCTGAAAAGGATGATTCCCCCAAAGCGGATGGCGAAGCGTCCGGCAAGCATAAACATAAAAAAGTGAATCAATACCAAGCCCGATAAAAACCAAGGTGCGCGTATAATCTATATCTCCCGTAATTCTCCAAAAATAATAAAAAAATCCAAAAAGAACTGAGATGGTAAATAAACTAATAACAGCGATTAATGTTTTCATTTCCAAATCAACAATCGGCTCATCTCTCCGCCTCGGACGACCTCGCATAACTCCACCTTCGCCCGCGTCAAAAGCCAAAGCCATGCTCGGCGGGCTATCTTCAATTAAATTAATCCACAAAATTTGAGCGGCAAGAATCGGCAAGGGAAAACCAAAAAATAAGCTCGCGACAATAAGCGCCATCTCGGTAAATATATCCGAAAAAAGATACAAGATAACTTTTTTTATATTTTCAAAAATTATTCTTCCCCTTTCCACTGCCTTGACGATTGAATTAAAATTATCATCCAGAAGAATTATGTCAGCCGCTTCTTTGGCAACTTCCGTTCCAGAACCAAGCGCGACCCCAACCTCAGCTTTTTTAAGTGCTGGGGCGTCGTTCACCCCGTCGCCGGTCATCGCCACCACCTCACCTTTTTTCTGCCACGCTTCAATTATTCTCATTTTGTGGCGAGGTTCAACGCGCGCGTAAACATCCACATTTTTCAACATCTTAAAAAATTCCGCATCGCTCATTTTATCCAAATCTCCACCCTCCAAAATATTCTTGTCCCCTACATTAAGTCCGATTTCCCCGGCAACCATCCGGGCGGTCAAACGATGATCTCCCGTAACGAGAATCGGTCTGATCCCGGCCGCTCGGCACATCTTTATCGCTTGAGCAGACTCTTTCCGCAAAGGATCGCGGAGGGCGAGAAAGCCGACAAAAATTAGCCCTTTTAAATCGCTCTCCTCAATTTTTTCTTGCGCCGTACTTTTATGAGCAAACGCCAACATTCTAAGACCCTTGCCCGCCAAATCATCGATCTCTTTTTTAATTTTTTTTACTTTTTCCTGCGTTAATTTTTCCGTCTTTCCGTTAATCTCCAATCGTTCAGACATTGATAAAATTTTCTCCGGAGCGCCCTTAATATAAATAACCTTTAACTTTTCATTTTTTACTTTTAAATTCGCGTGCAGAGTCACCATGTATTTTCTTTCTTCGTCAAAAGGAATTTCCCAGAGCCGCAGAAAATCTTTTCTAATTTTTTTCTGATCAACACCACCCTGCACTGCGGCCAAAAGTAACGCCTGCTCGGTCGAATCTCCAAAAATAATCCAATCCTCCAATTTGTCTTCTGGATTTTCAATTACCGCGTTATTACAGAGCAAGCCCATTTCTAAAATTTTTGTTTTTGTTTCCTCGCTTCCAGTCTCCGTAAAAATTTGATCTACCATCATTTTTCCAAGCGTCAATGTTCCGGTTTTATCAGTACAAATAATTGATGTACTGCCGAGCGTTTCAGCCGCGACAAGTTTTCTGACTAACGCTTTTTCTTTTAAAATTTTTTGCATGCCAATAGCCAAAATAACCGTTACCGTAACAATCAATCCTTCTGGCACGGCGGCGACGGCGACCGCAACCGCGACAGTCAACATTTCAACAAACGACCTTCCTTGCAACAACCCAACAATAAAAATTACAAAACAAATTGACAATAAAACGACCGAAAGCCTGCGGGCAAAAGACGACAATTTTTTCTGAAGAGGAGTTTTTTCTTCTATCGCGTTGCCAAGCATCAAAGATATTTTTCCTATTTCCGTTTCTTTACCCGTAGCGACGACGATTGCCAGCCCGCGGCCGCGTACGACATTCGTCCCGCAATAAACCATATTTTCCCTTTCCGCCAGAACCGTTCCGGGGAATAATTTTCCGACAGTTTTTTTTGAAGGTGCGGCTTCGCCGGTAAGCGCCGCCTCCACGATTTCTAGATTCGTCACTTTAAAAAGTCTCGCGTCTGCCGGAATTTTGTCGCCAGCCTCAATTACAATCACATCCCCCGAAACAACTTCTTCCGCGTCAATTTCCCGCTCCCCTCCTTCGCGCAAAACTTTGGCCTTATGGTCGATCGCTTCTTTTAATTTTTCTATAGTTTTTTCAGCTTTCCTTTCTTCAAAAAATCCTATAAAAACATTTAAAAAAACTGCCGCCAAAATTATTCCCGTATCTATGAATTCTCGGAGAATAATTGTTATGATCGAAGCAAATAATAAAACATAAACTAAAGAATTTTTAAATTGATTAAAAAAAATCTGACTATCAGTCAGCCGCTTTGCTTCAGGTAATTTGTTGGGACCATTTTTCTCCAGTCTTCTTTTCGCTTCGTCAAAACCTAAACCATTTTCCGTGGTTTTAAATCTGATAAAAATTTCATGGATTTCTTTTGTGTGCCAATCCATACATTATTAAATTAACGCCGTGCCAGTCATTTCTTCCGGCTGGGGAACATCCATTATTTTTAAAATCGTCGGAGCAACATCGGCTAAAACTCCGACCGGGCACATTAAACTAATATCCGTCTCCGGTGGACAAACCGCGCCCAACTGATCTTTTAATTCTCGTCCGGCCAGAATGAATGGCACGGGATTTGTGCTGTGTTCCTTATCCATCTCTCCAGTTTGCAAATTAGTAATTTCTTCCGCGTTGCCATGATCCGCGGTAACTATCAACACACCGCCCATAGGTAAAATAATATTTGCTAACTCGCCGACGCATTTATCCACTGTCTCCACGGCCTCTACTGTTGCCTTGTATTTTCCCGTATGCCCGACCATATCGGCATTCGCAAAATTTACTACAATAAAATCATATTTGCGCGACATTATTTCTTTAACCAATTTTTCAGTAATAATTTTAGCAGACATTTCCGGTTTTTCGGCGTAAGAAGCGACACGGGGAGAAGGAACAATAATCCTATCTTCTCCCTTAAATTCCTCTTCTTTCATACCGTTAAAAAAGAAAGTCACGTGCGCATATTTTTCCGTTTCAGCGATATGAAGTTGTTTCAATCCGGCCTCGCTTAACACTTTTGCCAGACACACCTTTATTTCTTCCGGCGGAAAAACTACTTCAACCGGCAATCCGGCTTCGTATTCGGTCATCGTGGCAAAAAATAATTTTGGGGAAAAATTATCTCTCGGAAATTTATCAAAATCCTTAGTAACAAAAGATTTTGTTATTTGCCTTGCTCGATCAGCGCGATAATTGAAAAAAATAATTGCGTCATCTTCCAAAACTGTGGCTACCGGTTTTTTTCTTTCTAAAATTACGGCGGGAACAAATTCTTCATCATAAACTTTTTCCGCGTATGATTTTTTTATTGCCTCCAAAGGATCGGAAAAACATTCTTCGCTTTTTCCTTCAGCAATCGCTCGGTAAGCTTTTTCTGTTCTATCCCAGCGATTGTCACGATCCATCGCGTAAAAACGTCCGGAAATTGTAGCAATTTTTCCCACGCCGTACTCTTTTATTTTTCCTTGCAATTTTTCAATAAAATCTAAACCACTGTTGTAGATTGTATCTCTCCCATCCAGAAAGCAATGAATAAAAACATTTTTTATTTTTTTATCTTTGGCAAATTTTAAGAGCGCATAAAGATGTTCAATTGTCGTATGAACGCGACCAGTGCTCACAAGACCCATTAAGTGAAGATTTGATTTATTTTTTTTGACATGAGCGGCGGCATCGCATAAAACTTTATTGGAAAAAAAAGATCTGTCGCTAATGGCTTTATTAATTCGAGGAAGCGTTTGGTAAAAAATTCTGCCCGTCCCCAGGTTAAGGTGGCCAACCTCTGAAGTCCCCATTTCCCCCCAAGAAAGACCGACTTCATCTCCAGAAGCTCTAAGCGTCATCGCGGGATACGTGGCGATTAATTTATCAATATTCGGCGTTTCTGCTCCGGCAACGGCATTGCCCTTCCCCTTCGGAGCGATCCCCCATCCGTCTAAGATAGCAAGCACTACTGGTTTTGGGCGCATAACAAAATTTAAATTTAAATTTATAAAAGCAAACTTTTTTTTGTCATTTCTCTCGGAGTCGTTACTCCCATTATATCAAGCACTGTTGGCGCGACATTAGCCAAAACTCCTTTTGGAAGAATTTTCCTTCTTAAATTTTTAAAACGCGACCCGACTACGACAAATGGCACTGGATTTATAGAATGTTCAGTATCTACTTCTCCGCTTTTTAGATTTATCATTTCTTCGACGTTACCATGATCGGCAGTAACGATTGCTGTTCCTTCTTTTCTCCAAACGCCGCGAATAATTTTACCGACACACTTATCAACTGTCTGCACCGCCCGAATTCCAGCGGACAAATTTCCCGTGTGGCCAATCATATCGGGATTACAAAAATTAACAGTTATAAAATCGTACTGCCCGCTATCAACATGCTGCCTGACTTCTGTGACTACCTTTTCCGCGTTCATTTCCGGTCTATCTTCGTAATGCGGGGTTGCAAGCGACGGGATTCTAACGCGTTCTTCGCCGTAAAGCGCATCAGCGTTACCTCCGTTAAAAAAATACGTGACGTGCGCATATTTTTCCTCTTCAGCAATATAAATTTGTTTTTTATCGCGAAGAACCGCCGGTAGGGCGCTTAAAATATTACGAGACGGATAAGCTGTCAAAAGATAAGGAAGATCCGGACCAAAATCCGTCATCGCCGCGAAAATAATATTTTTAGGAATTTTTTTTCTCTTGAACGAACCCTGATTTTTTCCCGTAAAATCTTTTTGCACAAAGGTTTTTGTGATTTCCCTCGCTCTGTCTGAACGTAAATTAAAGAAAATTATCACATCATTATCACCTACTGTCGCGACGGGCTTATGATCATTTGTAATAACCGTGGGTGTTATGAATTCATCCGTCTCGCCCCGATTATAAGCCGAAGAAATCGCCGCTTCAGCCGACTCCGCCGTTACTCCTTCGCCAAGAACCATGGCATTATAAGCCGCTTCAATTCTCGGCCATCGCTTAATACGATCCATGGCGTAAAAACGCCCCATAATCGACGCTATTCGCTCGCCATTATGAAAATGTGTTTTTAATTTTGGCAACAATCTGATCGCGGCGAAACGAGAAGAATCGCGGCCATCGGTAAAAAGATGCAAGAAAACTTTTTTTATTTCGTGCCGACTCAATAGATCTAACACAGCGTAAAGATGACCCGGGGAAGAATGAGCGCTCTCGCCATTTGATAATAAACCCATTACGTGAACTTTACTCTGATACTTTTCTGCATGTTTTATGGCCTCAAGGAAAGCGGTATTTTTAAAGAATGTCCCATCTTTAATACTTTCATTAATATAAACCGCATCTTGCTTAACAACCCAACCGGCAGACAAGTTCATATGGCCCGCCTCCGAGTTTCCCTCCTGATTATGAGGCAATCCAACATTTTTTCCGTGCGCCAAAAGAAGGGTGTGAGGAAATTCTTTCCAAAGCGCTGACATGGTTGGCGTCTTAGCCAACGTCACGGCGTTGCCAGGGCCTGGCGGCGCGATTCCCCAACCATCGAGAATAACTAAAACAGTTGGCTTTTTATTATTTTTAGCCATAAATTAAATCTTAAATCTGGAACTTTAACTTTCTGGAACTTTAACTTTTCAATCTATTTTATCTCATAACTCACGGTCACGTTAACAATAATATCCATGCTCCCGCTTTCCACCGTCGGCGCCGCTGCCTCCCCGCCTCCGCCATAGCCAAGGCTATCATAAGATTTATACGCAGAATATGGAGTTGACGCATATTCACTAAAAGATACTATTTTTCCAAGATCCACGCCAGCCACGCGCGCCAAGGCGTCAGCTTTTTCTTTCGCGTTTTCCAGGGCTTTTACTCTGGCTTCCTGCCGCAAGGCTTCCGGATCGTCAATATTGAAAGACAATCCGCTCACCTGATTCGCGCTATTCTCGCCAGCCGCCGCCAAGATATCCCCGATCTTCGTCAAATTTCTAATTTTTACCGTAACGCCTTGGCTTACCTGATAACCTCGTAAAATCTGTTTCCCGTTTGGCCAGTCATATTGCGGATAAATATTGTAATAGCTTGTTTGAATGTCCTTACTCTCCACTCCTAAATTTTTTAAATTTGTAATGAGACGATTCATTTTTGTGGTATTTTCCGTTTGAGCGCTTTTAACATCCGCTTTTTCAGTCTGTAAACCCACGCTAATTGTAGCAATGTCCGGAATGCCAGTAACTTTTCCCTCACCAGAAATAGCGATCGTGTCCCGCTCTGCCGTCGGTTTTCCAATGTATTGATAACTCTTCAAATTGTTCGCGACGAGCGTCCCCAAAAATACTAAAAATCCAAACATTAAAAGGGCGATGAATACCGCGAAAATTTTGTTGTTTTTCCAAGATGGCCAACAACAATTTTCCATATATTTGACAAACGGTAACGACTGACGGCGAACATCAAACTGTTAGCCGTAAGTTGTTAACCGTAAGTTGTTAATTATTTTAATAATGGTTTAATGCCGGGCAAAACTTTTCCTTCCAAAAATTCCAGCATTGCCCCGCCGCCCGTGGAAATATGATCAATGTATTCAGACATGCCTGTTTTCTTCACCGCTTCAATCGTCTCGCCGCCGCCGACCACGCCGAAAACTTTTCCTTTTGATCTGGCCGCGATTAATTGACCGAGCGCGAGCGTTCCATGGCTGTATTTTGGAATTTCAAAATAACCCATCGGACCATTCCAAGCTATCGTTTGGGCTTTTCTTATAATTTCAGAATATTTTTTAATAGTTTCCGGACCAATGTCTAAAAGGGCGTATGGCTTTTTACAAAGCGCTGTTTTTTTCTTTGGTACACTAATCACCCACGCTTTTTTTCCTTTGAAATCTCCCACCACGAAATCAATTGGCAAAACTATTTTTTTATTCTTCAAAAATTTCTTCGCTGTTTTTAACTCTTTCGGCTCATACACCGAAGCGCCAATATCATAACCAGCGGCTTTAAAAAAATTATTTACTAAAGCGCCGCCCAAAAGGAGCGAATTAACTTTTTTCAATAAATTTTCTATCACCGAAATTTTTGTAGAAATTTTTGCCCCGCCGATTAAACCAATAAACGGTTTTGATGGTTTTCCCAATAAACTGCTAAGCACATTAATTTCTTTCTTCATCAAAAGTCCTGTGTAACTCGGCAAAAATTTTGGCACGCCAACAATAGAGGCATGCGCCCGATGCGCCGCGGCAAAAGCATCATTTACATAAATATCCGCTAAACTGGCAAGGCCCGCGGCAAATTTTTTATCATTTTTTTCCTCGCCCGGATGAAAACGCAAATTTTCTAGCATCATCACTTCGCCGGTTTTCATGGCGTCAATTTTCTTCAAACCTTTCCTCCCTTCCCAGTCGGCCGGTGCGGTTCCTTTCATCAGTAAAAGTTTTCCAAGCACGGAACCAATCGGCTTTAAACTTAAATTTTTTTTAACCTTTCCACCCGGATCGCCCAAATGACTCATCAAAATTACCTTCGCCCCCTGCCCCAACAAATACTTTATCGTCGGCAACGCCGCCCGAATCCTTGTATCGTCAGCTACGACAATTTTTGCGCCGGATTTTTTAAGCGGAACATTAAAATCAACTCGAACCAAAACTCTTTTCCCTTTTAATTTTTTTATTTCGTCAATTGTTCGAAGTTTCATAAATATCTCTTATATTATTTATCCCCCTCAATTTCTTCAAGCTCCCACGTATTAGCCTCTATTTTTTTTACCACTACTTCCGCGCCTTCCGCTTTTGTCCCGCGCGCGAGCGTGCCGACATTAAACTTTAAATTTTCCGGATTTATTTCCGAGCCGTGCTCAATCACGCTACCAAGACCAATGACAATTTTTGTCACTGATTTTAATTTATTTTTTTCGGCGTGGTCTAAAACTAGCCTTAAAATTCTGTCTGCTTCGTGCAAGTCGTGCATATATAATAAATTACGAATTATAAAATTTAAAGTAACAGCTTAATGGGTCGCGCAGGTCATACATGGGTCGTAAGCCCTGACCATCATATTTATTTTCCATTTTCTATCCCGCTCGTCTTTAATATCCGCTTCATTTAAATATTTTTTTAGATCATTCTCCAAATTATCCAAAAACTGGGCGGTTGGCGTAACAATATTACAAGCGCGGACAACGCCATATTTATCAATTTTATAATAATGGTAAAGTGTGCCACGCGGCGCCTCGGTCGCAGCCAAACCTTCAGAGTTTTTTAAGGTGTGTTTCACCATTAAAATTCTTGATTTCTCACGCAAATATTCTTTAAGTAGTTTTCTAACTTCTTCAACGCAATGGACGAGTTCCACGGCCTGCGCGTAAATATTATGGAAAGTGTTGTAAGTCAAAATTTTGCTATTAGGTTTTTCAAAAAATGATAAAAATTTCTTTGCTTCAGGATTTAAATAGCAACGGCTCAAATTCAGCCGTGCGATTGCCCCGGGCATAAAACTTTTCCCAAGATGGCTCGCACGTTTTGTCGGATCGTTGCTTGTTTGCTTTTCCACGATTTCTTTATAAAATTTTTCCACCGGACGAGCTGATTGCGCGGTAGATCCGATTACGCCGTCATAAAACGCATACTCACGCGGCGCGATAAGTCCGGCAAATTCCACTTCTCTTTCGTATTTTGGATAATCAAGCGCCCGAAAAAATTTCGCCGCGCCAATCGCCGCTTCAAGCACCTTCTCGGTTTCATCAATTAACCCTCTAATAATTTTATCATCAAGCACTCTTCTAAATCCCCCTATTTCCGTTACAATCAAATGCATATCTCTTCCGCCAACCACATCTTTAATCTTATTTCCAAAATCGCGAATCAAAATAATTTTTTTGGCGAGATCCGGATATTTTTTTATCAAATCAACATCGCTTTCATATTTGAAAAAATCAGACAAAGACAAAAAGAAAAGATGCGCCGCGTGGCTTTGAATCGGCTCGGCAAGCACGAGAATTTTTCGTAATCGTTCAATCTGTGGATTAATTTTTACGCCGAGCGCATTCTCAATCGCTTTAATGCTTGTGATATTATGCGCTACGGAACAAATGCCGCAAATACGCGAAGTGACAATCGGCGTTTCAATATAATTGCGATTCAAAATTATTGATTCAATCAACCGCGCGCCAATCGTAACTTTCATTTTGGCGTTTTTAATGTCGCCGGCGAGCATATCCGCAAAAAAACTGGCGTGCCCTTCAATTTTTGCAAGGTGGCTTATTTTTATTTTCATATTATTTTTCAATTCTCAAAAAATCATCTTCCGCACCGTAGGTTTGCATAATTTCCCGAAGATATTTTTTGCCGACTAATTTTTCAATATTTTTTAAATGTTTTTTAATTTGCGGCCCAGCTCCAGGAAGCGGCCCGCGGCAGCCATAACAAAATCTTTTGCTGCGAAGACAAATCGCTTTGCAGCCGCCAAGAGTAATCGGTCCCATGCACGGCTCCCCTTTTTGCAAAAGACACTCAAATCCCTGAGCTTGACATTCGAAACAAACCGGTCTTTGGGGAATTTTTGGCTCCCGGCCAAAAATAATATCTGAAATAACTCGATAAAATTCATCTTGATCAATTGGACAACCGGGGACGGTATAATCAACTTTCACCACTTTCCAAAGCGGCACAACCGACGGATTTTGTATCCGCTGATATTTCGGATAAACATATTTTACTTTTTCATTTTTCCATTGCTCTGAATAATTTTTTATTTCCTGAACCCCACCCAAATGAGCGCAACTGCCAATGGCTACCAAAATTTTTGATTTTTTCCGTAATTCTTTTAGATATTTTATATCCTCTTCGGTGAGCGGCGTTCCTTCAACTACTGCGATATCATAGCTCGGCCGCTCCCGTTTTTCTTCCGCCCAAGAAAAATTTCCTAAATCAAAAACTTGAAAAAGATCCATTAATCTTTTTCCTAAATTTAGAATCTCTACCTGACAACCCTCGCAACAAGTCATGCTGGCAATGGCAAGCGACGGTTTTTTCATAACAATAAAATCTCTACGAATTTCACATTTATATTATAGCACTTTCCGAAAAACCTGGAAAATTGATATAATTATTTAATATTCCCCGCCTAGAAGTCCTCCTAGAAAAATTTTATAAAATTTTTCTGCCGTAATAAGCGGGGTTAAATAAAAAATAAGTCTGTTCCAAAATAAAGATTTTATTCAGAACGACAGACTTCTAACGGGGTATGCTATTTAAAACGAGGTAT
>Ga0265297_10005724_pt1 | contig 18646 bp, 16 predicted proteins | sample Munlanlwell13791_FD_192502 | JGI IMG/M metagenome (GOLD analysis project Ga0265297, IMG submission 192502) | Leachate microbial communities from a municipal landfill in Southern Ontario, Canada - Leachate well 137-91 | ecosystem: Engineered > Solid waste > Landfill > Unclassified | place...
GGAAATGCTGATTTACGTTTACTAAAGAAAGCTATCAGGCAGGTCCTCAAATGTATTCCTAAGGATACTTTTAAGGTATTGGTAATTAAGTCGACTATTCCTCCGACTACTTCTGATAAAATCCTGAAACCTTTAATTGAAGTATTCGGATTCACGGTAGGTAAGAATATAGGTTTGGTGCATAACCCTGAATTCTTAAGGGAAGGCCACGCCTGGCAGGATTTCATGTCTCCTGACAGGTTAGTCATAGGCCAAAGTGATGAAAAAAGTGGTTTGAAGTTAGAGAAATTGTATAAGCCTTTTAAGGCACCAGTATTCAGAGTCTCATTAAATACGGCGGAATTTGTGAAATATCTTTCCAATACTTTTTTGGGAACTTTGATAAGTTTTTCTAATGAAATGTCTATGATGGCTGATAAGTTTGGCGATGTCAATATCTCTAAAACTTTTAAGATCCTGCACGCTGATAAGAGATGGTTTGGGTCTCCGGCCTCAATGACAAGCTATGTTTATCCTGGATGTGGTTTTGGTGGATACTGTTTGCCCAAGGATACCGAAGCCTTGCGGATGCTTAGTATGAAAATTGGGTATAAACCCCGGATGCTTGATAGCGTAGTTAAGATCAATAAATCCATAAAAGAATTCTGGGTTGATAGGATTTTAGCCGAAGTAAAGAAAAGCAGTCGCATCGGCATCCTTGGGCTGTCATTTAAGCCTGATTCCGATGATGTGCGCCAATCGCCAAGTAAAGATATAATCAAGATTTTGCTGCGTAAAGGATACAAGAGAATAGTTGCCTATGATCCGGAGGCAATGGATAATTTTCGTAAATTTAATCTCAAAATAACCTATGCAAATTGCCTCCCAGAATTGATCTCTAAATCCGACTGTCTTTTATTATTAACTGCCTGGGATGAATTTAAACGTGAAAAAGAAGTGATCTTAAAAAAGAAATTATTTGACCTTAGATATGTGTTCAAGGAGGTTTGATAAATTATGTTCGTTAAATCTGGAGTAAAGCTCCCTGGAAGAGTGTTTCAAACATACGAAGCATCTACGCTTAAGGGGTCAGATGTTTTGGTGATTTCAGAACCAGACGATAAGGGGATTATTGAAGTTTTAGGCATATGCGTTGATAAAGAAACTGGTACTGGCCACAAAGAAATGAAATGGAGAATACAGCTTTCTTCTTTGAATATGTTAGTGGATTTACGCCAAAGATTATTTATAAACCAGAAAGAGCTTTTGAAAGAAATAATGGTGCTGGACAAAAATGATATGGAAATGATCATGAAAAAAATTATTTCTTCGGATATAACCAATTATTATAATTTTTTTCATGCCAATAAAGCCAATGATAAGTTTATACCGGTCAAGTCGCGGGTGAATTATGCGGGAAGAGTCTATGATCAGAGGGAGATGATCAATCTTGTGGATTCTGCGCTTGAGTTTTATTTAACTGCCAGTAGATATGATAGGAAATTTTGTGTTGATTTCTCTAAGCTGTTAAGCATAAATTCGGGCAAAAGTCCTTATGTTCTGACAGTTAATTCAGGTTCATCGGCAAATCTGTTGGCTATCGCGGCGCTATCTTCTTATAAATTAGGTAAATTTGCGTTGCATCCTGGAGATGAAATTATTACTCCAGCCGCGGGTTTTCCTACTACCATAACACCTATTATCCAGTATGGTTTTGTTCCTGTATTTGTTGATATTGAGTTAGGGACATATAATATAAATACTGAGTTGATCGAGAAGGCTGTTTCCAGAAAGACTAAAGCAATTTTTCTCGCGCATACACTAGGAATACCGTTTGATCTGGAGAAGGTCCTAAAGCTTGCTCAGAAGCACAAACTTTGGGTTATTGAAGATAATTGTGATTCTCTGGGTGCGAAATTTAAACTGGCAGGAAAGTATAAACTGATAAATGGCAAAGTTGTTTCCGGCCAACGATATACCGGGACTTTTGGCCATATTGGTACATCTAGTTTCTATCCAGCTCATCAGATGACAATGGGGGAGGGCGGCGCGGTTTATACCGATAATCTGGAATTGTACCGTATTTTGCTTTCATTCAGGGATTGGGGGAGAGATTGCTGGTGTGAACCGGGTAAGGACAATACTTGCCATAGAAGGTTTGAAGGTCAGTTTGGCACATTGCCTCCTGGTTATGACCACAAATATGTTTATTCTCATCTTGGGTATAATTTTAAGATTACTGAAATGCAGGCGGCTATAGGAGTGGCTCAATTATGTAAGGTTAATAGTTTTATTAATCAAAGAAGGAAAAACTGGGAATTATTATATGCCGGGCTTAGGAATTTGAGCGATGTTTTCATTTTACCAAGTTTTCCTAAATCATCACAGATTTCTCCTTTTGGTTTTGCGTTGACAATCAAAGAGAAATCCGGTTTCAGCCGAAAGGACATAACCTTATTCTTGGAAAATAATAATATTCAGACCAGGCCCCTATTCGCCGGGAATATGATACGTCAACCCGCGTTCACAAATGGAAGATGCAGATATAGAACGGCAGGCAAGTTTCTCAATACTGATCTAGTGATGAAAAATACGTTATGGTTTGGTGTTTATCCGGGGTTAAACCGAGAGATGTTATCTTTTGTAGTTAACAAGATAAAAGATTTTGTCCATGGTGAAAAAAAGTAACAGACAATCTGTCTTATTGACTGGTGCTTCAGGTTTTTTAGGCAGCTACATCTTGGAAGCATTACTAGATGCGGATTATCCGGTTGTTGTTCTAAAGCGAGATGTTTCTGATCTATGGCGCATCAAGCATCTGCTTAAAAGAGTTAAGGTCTATACGTATGGCCTATTTTCGGTCAATACTATCTTAAAGAAACATAATATCGGGATTATTATTCATGCCGCAACGAACTATGGCAGGGGTTTAGACAATTACCATGAAATTGTAGATACTAATGTTATGTTGCCTCTTAAAATACTTGAAGTAGCCCGGGATACTCCGGTGAAGGCCTTTATAAATATCGATACGCTGTTACCCGCTTATTTAAGTGCTTATTCGCTTTCCAAGAGCCAATTTGTTGAATGGATGCGTTTTTTTAGTCCCGGGATACAGATGGTTAACCTTAAGATTGAACATTTTTACGGTCCTAGAGATGATCAGCGCAAATTTATCGTAAGGATATTGTCGAAAATTTGCCGAGGTTGTTCTTCTATAGCTTTGACTAAAGGAACGCAAAAAAGGGATTTTATTTTTGTAACTGATGTTGTTGACGCGGTAATGCTTGTTTTAAAGAATCTGCAGAAGTTTAATAAATTTAGTGAGTTTCAGATCGGGACCGGTAGATCTATTCCTATCCGGGACTTTGTCTCTCTTTTATATGATGCCGTGAAGAAATATAAAAAGGGTGAGGTAAAGACAAAGCTTGATTTTGGAGCAGTTGCCTGTAGAAAAGGCGAGCCCAAAGAGATCAAAGCTGATATTTCTCTTTTGGGTAAATTAGGATGGAAGCCCCGGATGACTTTGTCCGAAGGGATACGAAAGACGGTAATCTGGTATTTGAATAGTACGACTAAGGAATAATCTTTACCATGATATCAGCATAACCAGGCGAATATTTATTATCAGGTTAATTAAATGATTCCCAGGAGGCGCCCAATGAAAGTAGTAATTTTAGCCGGTGGAAGAGGCACAAGGATTAGCGAGGAGACAGAGGTTTTGCCAAAGCCCATGGTGGAAGTCGGCGGTAAACCGATACTCTGGCATATAATAAAGATGTATTCCCATTACGGCTTTAATGAATTTATAATTTGTCTTGGTTATAAAGGGTATCTTATTAAAGAGTATTTTTCGCATTATTTTCTGCATATGAGCGATATTACTATTGATTTGGCTAAAAATAAAACTAAAATTCATGCTACTGCTTCTGAGCCATGGAAGATAACTCTCGTGGATACGGGGTTAGATACGATGACAGGCGGCAGGCTGAATAGAGTTAAGGATTATATAGGCGGAAAGACTTTTATGCTTACTTATGGTGATGGGCTATCTGACGTCAACATAGCTAAACTCGTAGAGTTTCATAAGAAACATAAAAGGCCGGCGACTTTGACGGCTATTCAGTATTCTGGAAGGTTTGGCGTGTTAGATCTGGATTCCAAAGCTAGGGTTACTTCATTCCTTGAAAAGCCCAGGGGCGAAAGTGGATGGATTAATGGAGGTTTTTTCGTTTTAGAGCCCGAAGTGTTTGATTTTATAAAGGATGGCGACGCTTCTATCTGGGAAAGGAAGCCTCTTGAAAATCTGGCAAAGCAGAATAAACTTTGCGCTTATAAACATACTGGTTTTTGGAGTTGTATGGATACTTTGAGGGATAAGTTTCAGTTGGAGCATGCTTGGCAATCGGGAAAAGCGCCCTGGAAAGTGTGGGGTAAAAAATGAAGATTCTGATAACCGGTGGTTGCGGATTTTTAGGTTCAAATCTCGCAAATGAAGTTATAGCAAAAAATAAAGGTGAGTTGATTGTTCTCGATAATCTCTATAGAAGAGGGAGTGAGAAGAATCTTAAGTGGCTTAAATCAAACGGTAAGTTTAAATTTTACGATTTGGACATAAGAATCAAAAATAAGATTGAGAAAGTTATTCGTGAAATAAGACCAGATGTTATCTTCCATTTGGCAGGTCAGGTTGCAATGACAACTTCTATTGCTAGCCCTCAATTTGATTTTGAAGTAAATGCACTGGGGACATTCAATATTCTGGATAGCGTAAGAAGGCTCTCTCCACGGAGTATCATTGTTTATTCTTCTACTAATAAAGTTTATGGTGATCTTGAATGGGTAAAGTATAAAGAACTATCTAATAAATATGTAGCTTCCGCTTATCCTATGGGATTCCCAGAAAATATTCCTTTGAATTTTAGTTCTCCTTATGGTTGTTCTAAAGGTGCTGCGGATCAGTATATGCTTGATTTCGCAAGGATTTATGGGCTCAATACTGTAGTATTTAGACATTCATCTATATATGGGGGAAGACAATTTTCAACATATGACCAGGGTTGGATAGGATGGTTTTGCCAGAAGGCAATAGAAACCAAAAAGGGAATTATTAAGAAGCCCTTTACTATTTCTGGGGACGGCAAACAGGTTAGAGATGTCCTTTATGCAGATGATTTGATAACACTTTATTTTTCCGCAGTAAAGAAAATAAATAAGATTAAAGGAAATGCTTTTAATATTGGAGGTGGAGTTAATAATAGCCTTTCTTTGTTGGAATTATTTGAGATACTGGAACAGGAGCTTGGATGTAAATTGGTTTACAGAAAGGAAAACTGGCGGGTTAGTGATCAAAAAGTTTTTGTGGCGGATATAACAAAATATCGTAATATGACTGGTTGGTATCCAAAAGTTGATAAAAATGAGGGGATTAGAAGAACATTGGTGTGGCTTGGGTATTAAGGAGAAAACCATTACATGAGAAAGAAGATTTGTTTAATAGCTGGTTCAATGAACGAGGGAAATGGTTTAAAAAACTTCTTTGAACAACATCGTTGGGTTGATGAAATCATTATTCTTGATTCCGGAAGCACAGATGATACGAATGATATTTGTGCCAAATATAATCGTAAATTCCTTAAATACTCCGCAAATGGCAATTTTAATGAACGTTTTGGTTGGGGTATCACGCAAACACAAGCAGATTGGGTCTTTATTATTGATTTAGACGAAATTATTTCGGCTGAATTGAAAGAGGAAGTTGAGAAAGTATTGGAAAGTGACGATGATGTATATCAGGCATATGAATTTATGCGTGTAAATTTCTTTATGGATAGGCCTCTCAATCATGGAGGATGGAGCAATTATAGTTTAAAAATCTTTAAGCGTGGCTCCGTATCCTTTAAAGGTAATTATTATCATGAAAGACCAATTGTTGACGGAAGAATTGGGCGTTTGAAAGGTACTGTAATGCATTATGCCAGTCCGAATATTCATTGGGTTATTGAAAAATTCAATTATATAAGTGAGTTTGACCTAAAAGTATACCACGAGCGATTCGGTATTTTAAGCCAGAAAGATTTTAAATGGCTTTTATTAACTAAACCCTTGAAGAATTTCTGGAAGTGTTACGTTAAGAAGCAAGGTTATAAAGACGGGTTGCATGGTTTTATTTATGCCGCGCTTATCTGGGCTCAGGATGTGATCCGGATATGTAAATATGGCGAGAAATTCATCATTAAAAACCCTAATTTGTTACCGCAGGACAAATTACCTGATCCATGGGAGTCCAGGAAAAGATGATCACAACGAATAAAATAATTGAGGATTACAATCGTATTTACGAATCAAGCGGCATAAGGACAAACTCCGCTTATTATCGTTGGTTGATCAGCTTGATAAAACCAAAGCCGGCAAGCAGGCTATTGGATGTTTCCTGTGGGGAAGGCATTTTTCTGAAAGAATTTATTAAACGCGTAAAAGGCGCGCAGGTTTGTGGTTTAGACATATCGGACAGGGCTTTAGTTAAATCTAAGGCAAGAGTTAATTCCGGCCTGCTTGTTAATGCCGACGGCCAGTATATACCTTTTGCGGATGAGAGGTTTGATTGTGTAAGTTGTCTGGGTAGCCTTGAGCACTACCTTGACCCGGAAAAGGGGATGCGGGAACTAGCCAGGGTAGGTAAGAAAGAAGCTGTTTTTTGTATTGTTTTGCCTAATTCCGTGAGTATTGACTTCTTGATGCATATTGTTAAATATGGAGCAAAACCGGTGGATGATTTTCAGATCATTGAACGCACAGCTACCAGAAAAGAATGGGAAGCGATGCTTGAGAAGAACGGTTTTAAGGTTGTTAAAACATACGGCTCTAACCTCTGGCCGGAATTATTCCAGGAGGGGACTTTTAAAATAAAATCTATCGGAAAATATTTGCAGCGTAAGCTGGTTAAAACTTTCTGTCCTGTGAATTTAGCAAGAGAGTTTGTTTTTATCTGCAGGAAGAAGTAACTATTAAGGAGCCTGATGCTTTTTTTGTTTTTTGTTAACGCTTTGGTAATAGCCAACGCATATATCCTTACCAGGTTGTTTTTTTATTTCCCGTCGTTCTCGGATTTTGTTATATCCTGGTTTCTTTTATTCTACGCGCAGGTTATCCTTATTTTGCAGATACTTGGCATATCAAGGCAGCTCTATGCGGGAAATATCCTTATAGCCTGCTTGTTGTTCTCCGGGGTATCGTTCCTGATTTGGCATTTCGCGCCTGCGCAGAATAAAGACAAAACTGCCTGGCCTGTTTTTGAGAAGCTATCGTTATTGACTAAGGTTGAGCGGTTGGCTATTTCCATTCTTATCGGTTTCTTCCTCGTTAAACTCTTTATCGTCCTGTTCAATTCTACTTTTGGCTGGGATAACCTGAATTATCATTTCACATTCCCGGTAGAGTGGCTTAAAAACGGTAACCTGGAATGCCCGATCAGCGTATTTGGCGATCCAAGCGTATCTTATTACCCGGTTAACGGAAGTTTGTTTTACTTCTGGCTGATCTTTCCTTTAAAAAGCGTTTTCTTGGCTAATCTTGGCCAATTCCCGTTCTTTATCTGCGCTTTCCTGGCCGTTTATTCTATCGCCAGGAAGTTAAGTGTTTCCCAACGTTACGCATTCCTGGCAGCCTGTCTTTTTAGCCTTATCCCGAATTATTTTAAACAGCTTAAGATCGCCTACATTGATATTATGGATGCGGCTTTATTCCTTTTTGCTCTTAATTTTCTTTTTGAAGCCACAAAGAAGGTATCTTTGAGGGCATTATTTCTGGCAGCTTTATCAATTGGGCTGCTATTGGGGACAAAAACAACGGCAATGCCATTAGTCCTTTTATTGTTTATCGGCATAGCTTTAGTTGTGTTTGTTGGTTTCAAAGATAGGGTTATTCCAGCTCTGTTGGTTTGCGCGGGAGCGGTAGTGGCTTTCGGCGGGTATGCGTACATACGTAATTTGATAGTTACGGGCAATCCGCTGTATCCTTTGAATTTCAAGGTCTTTGATATTACTATTTTCAAGGGCGTGATTGATAATGCGGTTTACAGGACGGGAATATCTGTGGGTGATTTTAGTTTAAGGAAAATGCTTTTTTCCGAAGGATTGGGAGGGCAGACGCTCTTATTTGTTTTTCCGGTCGTGTTGTTAAGCCCGATATTGGCATTCTGGAAGATGAAGGATGGTGCGGCTAATTATTTCAGGCGGTATTTATTTATTTTGCCTGCATTGATCTATCTTGTCTTCAGGTTTGTCTATCCGATGGCTAATCTCCGTTATATATATTGCCTTTTCGGTTTAGCTTTAGTAATCGCGTTCTACATCCTGGAGAATTTTCCGGCAATACGCAAGATTGTTTTAGCGGTTGCGGCAATCTGCGTTTTAGTTTCCGCAGGAGAGATGGCTAAGAAAACAGAACTTGTATTGTCATTTGTGGTTTCTTTAGCTGTTTATTTAGTATGGCCATATGTAACCAGATTCTTCAGAAAAGGCGCTTTAGGCAAACTTGCGGCGTTAATCGCGATAATCCTGTTGTTTTTAACATTTTCGCACGGCATTTTCCTTAAGAATGAATATCCAAGTTATGTGACGATGACCCGCTATTCCGGGTTCTGGCCGGACGCGGCGAAAGCCTGGAAATGGCTTAATGAAAATACTAAGGGTGAGAATATCGCTTATACCGGAAGGCCCACGCCGTTTCCTCTTTACGGCACGAAATTTAAGAACGATGTCTGGTATATATCGGTAAACAGCGTTGAGCCGGCAATGCTGCATTATTTTCCCAGATCAAATTATGTTTGGGGATATAAAGGCAACCTTTGGATCACAAATTTTGAAGATAAAGACAATTATCGCGGCAATGCCGATTATGGCGCATGGATGAATAATATGAAAAGAAGCAACATAGATGTACTTTTTATTTACTCCGGCCTTGACGCAAGCGGTATAATCTATCCGTTAGAGGATAAGTGGGCGAGCGAGCATCCGGATAAATTCAATTTAGTTTTCTCTAACAACACGATACGCATCTATAGGGTGGTTAAGTGAAACTTTCCATAGCGATCCCCGCGCACAACGAAGAAGAAAATATCGGCCAGGTCATTGAGCAGATAGAAAGCAGGATCAAATTTCCGTTTGACCTGATCGTGGTAAATGACCATTCCGTTGACCGGACCGCGGAGATCGTCTTGGGGCTTACAAAAAAATATGATAACTTGACACTTGTTGAGAATAATCTTGCTGGTGGGTTTGCTAATGCCGTTAAAACAGGCATGTTAAGCGCGAAAACCGAAGTAGTTGTTCCGGTAATGGGGGATTTGTGCGATGACCTAGACACAATACCGGAGATGCTTGAGAAGATTGAAGGTGGATTTGATGTTGTTTGCGGTTCCAGGTATATAAAAGGCGGGGCTCGGCTCGGAGGTTCAAAAGTTAAGGGGTTCTTTTCGTTTTTTGTGGGTTTGACAATGTCCATATTTACCGGGATACCCACGCGGGATGTGGCTAACGCTTTTAAGATGTATCGCAAGAAAGTAGTTGATAATATCAATATTGAATCAACGGGTTTTGAGATATCTATGGAGATGGCGCTCAAGGCGTATTTCAAAGGGTTTAAGGTTACGGAAGTTCCTACTGTGTGGCGGGAGCGGGAAAAAGGTCAATCAAGTTTTAAGATGTTTAATCTGACGCCAAATTACTCCCGGTGGTATTTGTGGGCGCTGGGGAAGAGATTAAAAGGTTATTAACAGTCGTAGGGGAGGCTTAAGCCTCCCCTACGTTGTGGATAACTTTGGCTTGTAATGACGGATAGGAGAGCAAAATGTTACTTTCAGTGATCATGCCGGTTTACAATGAGGCAAAGACAATAAAGCAGGTGATTGACAAGGTTTTGGCAGTGCCTGTAGAGAAGGAGATCATTGTGGTTGATGACAGCTCTACTGATGGTACAGGCAAGATCTTGAGGGATTTGCGTTATGATAATTTAAAAGTTATTCATCATAGTTCTAACCGTGGCAAGGGCGCGGCTGTTTTGACCGGGATAGAGCATGTTTCCGGTGAATATGTGATCGTGCAGGACGCGGATTTTGAGTATGATCCGCTAGATTACCTTAAGCTGCTTGAAGCTATCAAAACAGGCGCGGTGGATCTTGTGCTTGGCGCGAGGTTTACCTCCGGTTATCACGGGATGAAGATACCTAAAGTGGGTAATAGGCTTTTAACAGGGCTGATGAACATACTTTTTGGCGTCAGATTGAACGATTGTTTTACTTGTTATAAACTTATGCGTAAAACAGACTTGCTCAGTTTAGGCCTAGGTTCAAACAGTTTTGATATTGAAATAGAGATACTTGCCAAGGCGATAAAGAAAAGAATGCGTATTGCGGAAGTGCCTGTGTCATATTCCCCGCGCACATATCACGAAGGCAAGAAGATTAGGATTAAAGACGGCATTTGGGCCGTATTAAGGATATTTAAATTCAGGATAAGTTAAGTTATTAACAATCGTAGGGGACACTTAAGTGTCCCCTACGTTGTGGATAATTCGGATTCGTAATGACGAATGAAAGGACGAATATGGTAAACGTGTTGGAGTTTATTCTTTATTGGGCGATAGTGATTTTGCCTTTCTCTGTGGCAATATCCAACGGCATGTCCAATACGTTCATGGGTTTTATCGCCGGCGCGTATTTTATCAAGAAGATAGCCAAGCGCGAACGCCCGTTTATCAATACCGCCATTACTTTGCCATTTTTGCTGTTTTTAGCGGTAGCGTTTATCTCAATGAGGAATTCCGTAAGTTTAGGAGACAGTTGGCATGGGATAACCAAGCTGCTAAAATCCGGTTTGATCTTTATGATCTGCGCCGAAGAGATCCGCGGCATTGAACATATTAAAAAGATTGTTGTTTCCATGGCCTGCGGTGTATTGATCACCACTATTGACGGCTTATGGCAGCTTAAATTTGGCTGGGATTTTGTAAGGGGAGAGAAAGTACAATCAAGCTTGATAGAGCTAGCCAGGCCAACAGGGCCTTTCCCGAACCCGAATGTTATGGGCATATACTTGGGTTTAATCGCGCCGTTAGTTATTGGGCTTACTTTGTACTATTACAAGGGTAAAGAGTTTGTTTATTGGTGCGTTGTTTCCATATTGGCAGCAGTTGGTATCTATATAACGTTTTCCCGCGGGTCGGGGTTAGGGCTTTTCTTTAGCGTTTTGTTCCTTGCTCTTATGCGTAGGCATAAAATTATACTTACTATTCTTGTCGCCGCATTATTGATATTTCCTTTTGTAATGCCTAAGAATATTAAGAATTGGGCAAAGATGGCCCATTATAATCCGTTGGTCTTTCTCTTGAACCAGGACAGGATCAGTATGTATATGAACGCAACGCATATGATTAGCCAGCATCCTGTTATCGGAGTGGGCGTGAATACTTACGCGAAGAATTACGGCCATTATAAGACCAAAGAAGCGGAGGCTTACGCGCACACTCTTGATACCGCATACGCGCAGAATAACTTTTTCCAGATGGCGGGGGAGACTGGTTTGGTTGGGCTGGGATTATTCTTCTGGTTATTGTGGCTATTGTTCAGGGAGCTTTTGCGCTACTACAGGAAATCAGGCGATGGTTATTCAAAGATAGTTGCTTTATCGCTCGTCGCTTGTTTTATCGCGTTTTTGATCAATGGCCTTACGGAATCCAGCCTTTATTATTCCCGCGTGGCGGCGATGTTCTGGTTTTTCGCGGGTATCTCTATGGCGCTTATCAGGATCAAGCCGGGTCTGGATAAGCAGAGAGCATGAACAAAAGAAAACTGTTCGGCATAGTAGCTTGCGCGGTATTGATCAAATTTTTTCTATTCGCCTTCCTTGTGTTTCATGCTCCCCAGAACAGGTTCCAGAACGATTCGGCCGATTATATAGAGTCAGCCGGGGTTATCTCCTCGCAAGAAACATTTGCCCGGCTTAACGCCGATGGCTCATTAAGGTTTGACTTGCACAGGCCGCCCGGGTATTCGTTCTTTCTGGCTATCCTGCGCGGGGCGATGAAGCTGCCTTTTAACGCGGTAATATTCATCCAAGTGTTACTTACGTTATTGGCCGCCTGGATTACCTACAAAGCAGCTTACTTGATTGACCCGGCAGTAGCATTCCTAAGCGCGGTAATCGTCTTATATGATCCGCCTGTTTCAATTTATTCGCTGATCATCCTGTCGGAAACTTTATTCTTTTTATTGTTGGCTTGCTTTATGTTTGTTTTTGTAAGGTATTTAAAGGACAGGCGAATTTACCTGGTTGCCGCGGCTGCCTTATTGCTTGCCACCGCTACATATACGCGGGCGATCAGTTATTATCTTGGTATGGTGGTAGCGGTTTTTATCGCTTACGCGAATTTAAGGCTTAAAACAGCCGGCAGAGCTGTTACGCATGTTTTGGTTTTCTTGGTTGTATTTTACGGGCTGCTTGGGATATGGCAGTCCAGGAACTACAGGCTTACAGGAGTAAAAACATTTGCCAGTGTCATTCAGGGTAACCCTGAAGCTTTCGGTCTTTGTGGCAATTTATCCAGGTCCGGGGGATTGGAAAACGATGGTGCAAAACCGGTTGTTTATTATTCAAAGATAGCTTCGCGGTGTTTATTGTCGCTGTTGACCAGGCCGGGCCAGTTTAAATATTTTAAGTCTTCTATACTGTCAGCCGTAGGAAAGATTTTTGCTTATCCCTGGATGATTTTCTGGATATTGGGGTTTATTATTGGTATGATAAGGGTAAAAGGGAACATCTATTACCAATTTATGCTGTTGGTTTGTGCTTATTTCATCGCTGCTTCAATAGGCGGAGCAGGGCTTTTGGTAGGCGAACGGTTCAGGGTGCCTATGGTGCCGTTTATCGCTGTATTAAGCGCTTACGGATGGTCGTTAATTTATGCTAAAAAAAGAGGTTAAAAGAATACTGGCGGTGCGTAGTGACCGGTTCGGTGAATTCCTCCTGAATATTCCGGCTATCCGCGCCTTAAAAGAAACTTTCTCGCAAGGACAACTTACCGTGGCAGTAAATTCTTCTGTTGTTGAGTTGGCGCGCGCCGTTGAATGTATTGATGAAGTTGTTGTCTGGGACGAGGCTTTTCGTAAAGGCCTGCGCAAAGAGAGATTTGATCTTTGCGTTATCTTAAATCCTACCAAAGAGGCGCATTGGGCTGCTTTTTGGGCGGGGATCCCTTTACGAGTAGGCTATAACAGGAAATGGGGTTTTTTACTTACCCATAAACTGAAGGACACAAAGGGCCTTGGTATCAGGCACGAGGTATATTCCAACCTGGAATTAGTGGGGTTGATTGGCGCAACCACGCAGGATAAAACTGTTAGTATCGCGGTAAGCCAATGCCCTCGCATGGAGTTTTACGGTCAGGAAGCGGTCGCTATACATCCATTCACAAGCGATACGGTTAAGCAATGGCCGGTAGAAAGGTTTATGGAGCTGGCAGGTTTGATTACCAGGGAGCTTAAGGCGAAAGTCATATTTGTCGGTAAAACAAAGGATGGCCGCGGCATAGAAAGAAATAAAGACAATCTGGAAGCTATTGATTTAGTCAATAAAACAAGCCTTATGGAGCTTGCCTGCGTGCTTAAGCAATGTAAATTGCTTGTTACTTGTGACAGCGGGCCGATGCATTTGGCTTGCGCGGTAGGCACTCCGGTAGTTGCATTATTCAGGAACGATATGCCCGGTAAAACCGCGCATCGCTGGGGGCCCTGGGGCAAGAATAATCTCGCTATTGAAAAACCAAATTTAAACGACATAACTGTAAACAACATAGTAGACAGTATACGCAAGTTATTGCAAATAGAATAGTTACAAAACAAATATTTGGTCAGTAAAATAATCGCATTTGTTTTATAATACCAGTTGTTACAAATAGTTACGTAAACTGTCTATGGACTTGGAGGATTTATGAATTATGCGGTGATTTTGGCAGGTGGAGTGGGGAGCAGGTTCTGGCCCTTTTCGCGGGAACTAGAGCCAAAGCAGTTTATGAAGGTGATCGGCGAAACGAGCCTTTTACAATCTACTGTGCAGCGCTTAAAAGGCGTTGTGGATCCGAAGCAAACTTTTATCATTACGAATAATATTTATTTCTATGAGGTAAAAGCGCAGGTCGTTAAATTCCGCATTCCGGATAAGAATATCATTTTAGAGCCGCAAGGTAAAAATACCGCCCCGGCTATCGGATTGTGCGCAAAACTGATCAGCCGATTTGATAAAAACGCGGTTTTGATCGTATTGCCTTCTGATCATTATATTAAGAATGACCAGAATTTTAAACTGACAATAAAGAAAGCAGTTGCCTGCGCAAAAAGCGACCATCTGGTCACGATAGGGATAAAGCCCAGCGCGCCGTCTACAGGATATGGGTATATAAAAACAGGTGCTAGGTGCTCGGTGTTAGGTTCTGGGTGTTTGGCCTATAAAGCTGAGAAATTTTTAGAAAAGCCTTCTTTAGGTAATGCTAAGAAATATTTCAAAGATAAACATTTTTATTGGAATAGCGGGATGTTTATCTGGAAAGCTTCTGTTTTTCTGGATGAAGTTAAGAAATATCTGCCTAGCCTGTATATTAATTTGCAGAAGATCAATTCTGTCAGTGATATCCCTGAAGCCTGGAAGAAGATCAAACCGATCTCTGTGGATTATGGGATTATGGAACACTCTAAACGTATTGCTTTGGTGCCAGCTAATTTTTACTGGACTGATTTAGGTAGCTGGGATGCTTTGTCAGAGATATTCCCCAAGGATAAAAAAGGTAATATCGCCGGCGCCGATACGTTGAATCTGGGTAGCCAGGGGGTGTGTGTTTTTTCCAGGGGTAACCGGCTGGTTTCTACTCTGGGGGTCAAGGATATCGTGATCGCCGATACGCCTGACGCTTTGCTGGTTTGCGACAGGTTCAAGACCCAGGAAGTTAAGAAACTTGTCGGGATGATGAAGGTATTAAACCGTAAAGAGCGGCTTGTGCATCTAACGGAAAGAAGGCCGTGGGGGTCATTTACTGTTCTGCAGGAAGGGATAGGTTTTAAGATCAAGCTTATTGAGATATCGCCGCGCAAACGCCTAAGTTTGCAGCGGCATAAGAACCGCGCTGAGCATTGGGTGGTTGTTTCAGGGGTGGCAAAAGTTACTAGCGGCCGGGATGTTTCTTTGGTGCGCAGTAATGAGAGTATTTATATATCAAAAGGCAAGAAGCATCGTTTGGAGAATACGTTAAATCAGCCGTTGAGGATCGTAGAAGTGCAAACTGGAAACTATCTTGGCGAGGATGATATAGAGAGATTTGAGGATGATTTTAAACGATAGAATCAACTTGACAAAAAATAAATATAGTTTATACTCTATATATGATATAGCTTATAAACTATAAGGTGAATATGGACAAGGCGCTCCGGAAATTTCAGATGGAAGTATTAAATGCTTTTAAAGGCAAAAAGACAGGCTTCGCTCTTGCCGGGGGAACAGCGCTTGAGGTTTATTATCTGCAGCACAGGTTTTCTTTAGATCTGGATTTTTTCTCCGTAACTTATAAAAGGAAAGAAATTGAACTGATTATCAAGGCTTTAAAAATCCTGCCGAAAGCAAGTTTGAAGTGTGAGAATGAAATCAAGCTTAATCGCGCCGCTAGAGTAGTGATTTATACACTTTGGAAAGAAGGCCTAAAAAGGCCGTTAAAGATTGATTTCGTTGAGGATAATTTAATTAATTCTCCAAAGGTTGTTAGATTTGATGGTGTGCCGGTTTATAGTGCTAAAGATATTTATGCTCAGAAGATCTTCACTGTTTGTGGAACTCTTATCCGCTATGATGATACAGGCAGGGAATTTTCTGAGGGGCGTAAAGAAGCCAGGGATGTGTTTGATATTTATATGCTTTCGAAGAAGGTAGCTCCGCTTAGCAAATTTATCCAAACAATGCCAAAATACGCTCAAAGAGGCGTTGTGCATTGGTATAATACGTTTTCCAGGCACGACCTTAAGATTGGGCTTATCGATTTAGATATCTATGATAAAGCCTTTAGTTCCCAGGAAATGCTTCTCTATCTTGATAATGAGATAAAAAAGTTTATTAGAGAAATCGCCATATGAAAAATCAATTCGCTAAATATTTCTGGGGTTTTAATAACCGGGCTTTGCTTGAAGCTAAAGCCGCGTTAAAAAATGTTAACCATCCGCGTTTTGCTTATTACGCGGTGATTTTGTTTTCGCGATGTGATGAACCAAAAGAGGCATTTTGTTTTATCTCTCGTGAACATTTTGTTTCAAATTGGCCGAAGATAAAATCTTATTGGAATAAACTTAAAGAAAATTCTGAATTCAGGGACTGGTGGCAGGCTATTTATGAGAGCCTGCTTGAAGAAACGAACGGCCGCATGAGCGCGCGAAAGCAGGAAAGCTCGTCTTTTTTTAAGGCGATTGGGACAGAAATAAGGGTTAATCGGCTTAGGCTAGGTATGAGCCAGAAAGAATTGGCTATATCCAGTGGCATAAGGCAACCTGATATATCGAAGATCGAGGAAGGCAAAAAGAATATCACGCTGGAAACTTTAATTAAGCTATGCAGGATAGTTGGTTTAAGGCAAGTAAAGATAGCTTAAACAGTAGACAGTTTACGTAACCATATGAGATTAAGTAGGTTACAAAAGAAATACGTCATGATTTAGAATGAAAAAGATATTAATCATTAATCCATTCGGTATTGGGGATGTTTTGTTTACTACGCCGGTAATCGGAGCGATAAAGGATGCTTATCCGGATAGTTTTATTGGTTACTGGTGCAATCAAAGGGTGCAACCGCTTCTTTTGGTTAATCCCAGGATCAATAAAGTATTCGCTTTGAATAGAGGAGATTTAAAAAAAATATTCCAGGAATCTTTTTTTAAGGGTATTCAAGCCGCGCTGAATCTTGCGCTGGAGATGAGAAAAGAGCGTTTTGACATTTGCCTTGATTTTTCACTTGATCACCGTTATAGTTTATTTGCCCAAGTTACCGGGATCAGGCACCGCCTGGGTTTTGATTATAAGGGCCGCGGCAGGTTCCTTACCGATAAAATCAGCATAGAAGGATATTCGGATAAGCACGCTGTTTTATATTACCTGGATTTGTTGCGTTTTCTAAATATAGAAGCTAAAGACAAGTCGCTTGAGCTGATTGTCACTCCGGAGAGCCAGGCAAAGGCCGTCGATATCCTTGCTGGCCGTGGCATTGAAGATAAAGATCTGGTTGTCGGTATTGCTCCTGGCGCAGGAGGAAGCTGGGGCAAGGACGCGGGGTATAAACACTGGCCGGGATTAAAATTCGCGCAGCTATCGGATAAGCTAGCCGATGAGCTTAAGGTTAAGATAGTGATCTTTGGAGATGAATCCGAGCGGCTTCTTGCGGATGTGGTTATTAATACCATGCGCAATAAGCCGGTTGATCTGGTGGGAAAAGCCAGCCTTGAGGTATTGCCGGCGTTAATAAAGAATTGCGATCTTTTTATCAGTAATGACGGCGGGCCGATGCATATGGCAGTGGCATTAGGCGTTAGGACAGTTTCTGTGTTTGGCCCGGTAAGCGACCTGGTTTATGGGCCGTTTCTTCCGTCAGAAAAGCATATTGTGCTAAAATGGCCGATGGATTGCCAGCCTTGTTACAGAAATTTCAGGTTGCCCGCCTGCGATAAGGACAGAGAGTGCCTAAAACAGGTTACTGTTGAAGCGGTGTTTGAAGCAGCGGCGAGATTATTAGATTAGTTATTAACAGCCGTAGGGGACACTTAAGTGTCCCCTACATTGTGGATAACTCGGGCTGGCAATGACGGAAGAGGAACAATGAAAATATCAGCGTTAGATTTAAAAAAACAAATCGCTCCTATCCGCGAGGAAATTGACGCGGCGATCAAGGCGGTAATTGATAATACCAGTTTTGTATTGGGTTCGGCAGTAGAAAATTTTGAGGTGAATGCGGCCAAATACGCCGGGGCAAAGTACGCCATCGCCGTTTCAAACGGGACGGATTCCATATCTTTAGCTTTGCTTGCTTTAGGTATCAAGCCAGGCGATGGGGTGATCTGCCCGACATTCACGTATTATGCGACTGCCGGAGCTGTGGCGAGTATCGGCGCTGTCCCGGTTTTTGCGGATATTGATAGAGATACTTATAATATTTCCTGCTCAAGCGTTGAAAAAATATTAAGCAGGAAGAACAAGGTTAAAGCGATAATCCCCGTGCATCTTTATGGCGCTTGTGCGGATATGGATGGTATTTTGAAGCTGGCGCGGAAATATAGATTAAAAGTGATTGAAGACGCTGCCCAGGCTTTTGGCGCCGAGCATAAAGGCAGAAAAGCCGGTATACTTGGCGATTGCGGGTCAGTAAGTTTCTATCCGGGTAAGAATTTAGGCGCTTTTGGCGACGCGGGCATGATTTTGACCAATAATCGAAACCTGGCAATGAAGCTTAAGGTTTTGCGTAATCAGGGCAATGCCAACAGGTATTTTCATATACTGCTTGGCCGGAATAACCGGATGGACACGCTTCAGGCGGTTGTATTGGATGTCAAACTTAAATACCTAGATGGATGGAATCAACAGAGGCGTCAGGTT
>Ga0265297_10005725_pt1 | contig 18643 bp, 19 predicted proteins | sample Munlanlwell13791_FD_192502 | JGI IMG/M metagenome (GOLD analysis project Ga0265297, IMG submission 192502) | Leachate microbial communities from a municipal landfill in Southern Ontario, Canada - Leachate well 137-91 | ecosystem: Engineered > Solid waste > Landfill > Unclassified | place...
ACAAATCCTTGTTTTGAACTAAAAAAGGGTTTACGAAAAAGAAAAGGGCAAAATTGAAAGATTTTAGCTCTAAAATTTGTTTTTCAACATAGAAGGACACAAAAATTAGAAAATTATAGCTATTGGCCAATGGCTAACAACCAATAGCCAATAGCAAGAAGAAGCATTTGAATGGTTAATTCTCCGGTTTACAAAAAAATAGTCGTCAAAGTTGGAAGCAATGTGCTAACCCAGGAGGATGGGATGTTGAATATCTTACGGATGACGCATGTTGTGGAACAGATTGCCCAACTGAAGAAGGAAGGGGTGCAGGTGATCCTGGTCACATCAGGCGCCGTGGCAGCAGGCCGTGCGGAAGTTGATCCGGTTAAAAAACTGGATCCTGTTTCCAGCCGGCAGTTGTGGTCGGCCGTTGGTCAGGTGAAACTGATCAACCGATACGCAGATTTGTTCCAGAAACAGGGCGTTATCTGTGCACAGGTGCTGACAACCAAGGAGAATTTTGGCGACAGGCTCCACTACCTGAACATGCGCAACTGCATGCAGACTTTGCTGGAAAACGATGTAGTTCCCGTTGTCAATGAGAATGATACCATCTCGGTGACCGAGCTGATGTTTACCGACAATGATGAGCTTTCCGGATTGATCGCTTCGATGATGGACATGGAAGCCCTTGTAATTCTCTCCAATGTTGATGGCGTTTACACCTCGGCTCCCGATCAACCAGGAAGTGAGCTAATCACCTCCATCCATCCGCACCAAAACAGTGGAAAGATCTCCATCTCAGCCAAAAAATCTAATTTTGGCAGGGGTGGCATGCTGACAAAATACCACATTGCGGCCAAACTAGCCGGACAGGGCATCTCTGTTTTTATTGCGAATGGGTTCAGGGAGAAGATATTGATAGATATCTTGCATGGATTAAATCACTCTCCGTGTACCCATTTTCTGCCCTCATCCAAGAAATCAAGTGGAGTTAGGAAGTGGCTCTCCCATTCAGACGACTTTGCCCGCGGCGAGGTAGTGATCAACGAAGGCGCTTGTGCCGCTTTGCTTTCCGATAGGGCTGTAAGCCTATTAATGATTGGCATCTCGTCGGTCTCCGGCTATTTCAAAGATGGCGATATTGTGCGGATCAAAGACAGCGATGGAAAATTACTTGGCCTTGGGAAGGCCTCTTACTCCTCCGACGAAACCATGGAGGAGAAGGGTGGAAAGAAGACCAAACCATTTATTCACTACGATTATCTTTACTTGATTTGATGGAAACGAATTTGACAAAATGTTTTGAGTCAGCTTTACAGGCAAGCCGGGAACTGGTAAAATTGTCACCCGGGCAAATCAACGGATTGCTGCTCAAACTGGCTGATGCTGCAGAAGCATCTGCTGATCGTATATTGATCGAAAATAAAAAGGATCTCGATCGGATGGATCCCGCCGACCCAAAATATGACCGGCTGAAACTGACCAAAGCAAGGATTGAGGCAATTGCATCGGATATCAGAAATGTGGCGGCCTTACCTTCACCGCTAGGGAGAATATTATTTCAGGAACAGTTGCCAAACGGACTCCGTCTGAAAAGAATCAGCGTACCATTCGGGGTGATCGGCATTATTTTTGAAGCCCGCCCCAATGTTACATTCGATGTATTTTCTTTATGCATCAAATCGGGAAATGCTGTGATATTAAAGGGCGGAAGTGATGCTTCCTGTTCGAACGAGGCCATCGCCGGATTAATCAGGGAGGTCCTTGCATCTTTGGAGGTTGATGTCAACGCATTGACTTTGCTTCCACCATCGCGCGAAGCCACTACAGCATTGCTCCAGGCACGGGGTTATGTCGACCTGATTATTCCCAGAGGGAGCCAGGCATTGATCGACCATGTCCGCGAACATGCTAAAATTCCTGTTATCGAGACAGGCGCAGGTATCTGCCATACCTATTTTGATGCCGATGGTGACCTTGAAGTTGGAAGAAAGGTGGTTCACAATGCAAAAACGCGCAGGGTGAGCGTCTGTAATTCGCTTGATTGCCTGATCATGCACAAAGACCGTATGGCTGATTTGCCATACCTGGTCGGTTTGATGCCGGCCAATGAGGTTGAGATCTTTGCAGATCCCGACGCTTTCAAAGCCTTATCAGGAAATTATCCCGCCCATTTGTTGCATCCGGCGAACGATGAATCCTTTGGAACTGAATTCCTCTCTTACAAAATGGCCGTAAAAACCGTATCTTCGTTAGGGGAGGCGCTTGAGCATATCGCGCATTACGGTTCAAAACATAGTGAGGCGATCATCTCAGCCAACAGGAAAACCCTGGACGAATTTTTGCTATCTGTCGATGCGGCAGCCGTTTATGCCAATGCCAGTACCGCTTTCACCGATGGCGCTCAATTTGGATTAGGAGCAGAAATTGGTATCAGTACCCAAAAACTGCATGCACGTGGACCCATGGCGCTTGAGGAGATTACTACTTACAAGTGGGTGGTAGAAGGGGAGGGGCAGATACGGAAGTAAGGATAAAGGATAAAGGATAAAGGATAAAGTACAAAGGGCCCTTCGACAAGCTAAGGGACCGGCGCACGGGAAGATGAGAGGATGAGAAAATGGGACTATGAGACCTCTTTTTTCTGGTTGTCGGTTTGTTTGTATTTCTCTGTGTGACTCTGTGCTTCTCTGTGCAACTCTGTGTAATATTTGAAAATAGAAAATTTAAAATCGAAAATATAGTTATGCGTCACTTTACATCAGTTTACGATATTCCCGACCTGAAAAAGGCGGTCGAAATGGCCCGGGAGATCAAGAAAAATCCATATGGCTACCAACATCTTGGTAAAAATAAAACGATGGTTTTGATCTTCTTCGACTCAAGTTTGCGTACCAGGTTAAGTACCCAGAAGGCTGCCATGAACCTGGGTATGAATACCATGGTTTTGAATGTCAGTCAGGATGGCTGGTCGCTGGAAACCGAACTGGGCGTAGTTATGGACGGCGACAAACCGGAGCACCTCCGCGAAGCCATTCCGGTTATCGGGACTTACTGCGATGTGATAGGCGTCAGGGCTTTTGCCCGTTTTGAAAGCAAAGAGGATGATTACAGGGAGAAAATCCTGCAGCAGTTCATCGATTTTGCCGGCGTACCCGTTGTCAGCATGGAGGCCGCCACGCGACATCCTTTACAGAGTTTTGCCGACCTGATCACCATCGAGGAGTTCAAGACAAAACCAAAACCGAAGGTGGTACTCACCTGGGCGCCCCATCCAAAAGCGTTGCCGCAGGCCGTTCCCAACTCTTTTGTAGAGTGGATGCGCCAAACCGACTATGAACTGGTGGTAACCCATCCGGAAGGGTATGAGCTGGCGCCCGAATTTATGGGTGACCTGAAAGTAGAATACGATCAGAACAAAGCCTTCGAAGGGGCAGATTTTATCTATGCAAAAAACTGGTCGGCCTACGGAGAGTACGGAAAGATCCTTTCAAAAGACATGAATTGGACCGTTACCATGGAAAAAATGAAGCTGACCAACAATGCCAGATTCATGCATTGCCTGCCTGTGAGGAGAAATATGATCGTGACAGACGAAGTTTTGGACAGTGATCGTTCCATTGTGGTGCAGGAAGCAGAAAATCGTGTATATTCGGCACAGACTGTTTTAAAAATGATATTGGAGAAATTGGTATGAGTGATCGTCTGACAATCATCAAAGTAGGTGGAAATGTGGTAGAGGAGGAAGCCTCATTAAAATCCTTGCTGAAAGATTTTTCCAGGGTGGCCGGGTATAAAATTTTGGTTCACGGTGGAGGTAAATCTGCCAATATTCTTTCTGAGAAACTTGGATTGGCGAGTAAAAAAGTGGATGGTCGCAGAATTACGGATGCCGAGACACTGAAGGTGGTGACCATGGTTTATGCCGGATTGGTCAACAAAAACATTGTTGCCGGCTTGCAGGCTTTGGGCAACAATTCCATCGGACTTACCGGTGCAGATCTGGACATGATCCGTGCCGGAAAGCGTCCTGTCGGTGAAATTGATTACGGGTATGTTGGCGATATTAAAACAGTCAACTACCAGGCCCTGAAGGAACTGCTGGATTCCGGCGCTGTACCGGTATTGGCGCCGATCACCCACGATGGTCATGGTCAGTTGCTCAATACCAACGCTGATACCATTGCTTCCGAAGTAGCCGCGGCCATGTGTTTCGATTATGAAGTACGCCTGATTTTCTGTTTTGAGAAGAGTGGTGTGCTGATGAATGAAGATGATGAGAAATCGCTCGTCAATGAAATAAATCCTGAACTCTTCGCACAATTAAAGCACGACGGCATTGTTTCCGGAGGTATGATCCCGAAACTATCGGATGGATTTGCCGCCCTTCATCGTGGTGTTAAGGAGGTGGTCATCACCAATCCTGCCGGGATTTCCGAGGGGTTGAGGGGAACCAGGTTGGTTTTGGACAAGTGACTAAAGTGAACTAAAGTGACTAGAGTGACTAAAGTTATGGACTCCGAACTATTTATGCCAGTGGCGTAAGTACTTTATTAACTTTAGTCACTTTAGTTCACTTTAGTCACTTGTCTCCATTAAAAACAATTGTAATTTATGCAGCAAATGAATCCAGTCTATATAGAAGATTCCATTGCCCTCCTGCGTGCCATGATCCGCATTCCCTCCCTCAGCCGGGAGGAGAAGGATGTTGCGGATTTGGTCGAGCAAAAGCTTACTTCCTGGGGTTACCAACCCTACCGGGAGAGTAACAATGTATGGATTCGCTCTTCTCAGTGGAAAGAGGGGCTGCCAACCATTGTGCTGAATTCCCATGTGGATACGGTGCGTCCTGCCAAAGCGTGGAGTTACGATCCCTTTGGCGCTTCCGAGGAGGATGGAAAATTGATTGGGCTGGGCAGCAACGATGCCGGGGCTTCTGTGGTAGCGCTTCTCAGCGCTTTCAGGCATCTGGAACAAAAGCCTCAACCCTACAACCTGATCTTTTGCGCAAGTGCTGAAGAGGAAATTTCAGGATTGAATGGTGTTGCCTCAGTATTGAAGCATTTCGGAAAACTTAATCTGGCAGTAGTCGGTGAACCTACCGGGATGCAAATGGCCGTCGCGGAGAAAGGATTGATCGTACTCGACTGTGAAGCCAAAGGGAAGTTGGGGCACGCTGCCCGCAACGAAGGAGAGAACGCGATCTACAAGGCAATGGCCGATATTAAGATACTGACTAAGTTGTCATTGCCGAAGAAATCGGAAAAGCTGGGACCGGTAAAGATTACGGTTACCCAGATTGAGGCTGGTTCCCAGCACAATGTTGTTCCTGATTCCTGCAAATTCGTGGCAGATGTTAGGACCAACGAATGTTATTCCAACGAGGAGGTGTACCAAATCATTGCTAAAACCATCGGATCTGAAGTAACCCCACGTTCGTTCCGATTAAACTCCTCCGGTATCCCATTGGATCATCCATTGGTACAAAGAGGAATCACGTTGGGATTGGCGCCGTATGGTTCTCCCACAACCTCAGATCAGGCGGTTATTCCCTGCACCTCGATTAAGATCGGTCCCGGCGAATCTGCCCGCTCGCATACGGCAGATGAATTCATTTATTTGGATGAAATCCGTAAAGGGGTGGAGATTTATGTGAAGTTGCTGGATCAATTGCAGGTCTAAAAAATTACGATAGAACGATTGTAGAGACGCACGGCCGTGCGTCTTCACAATCACCATGATAATTTGTTGAGAGACGCACAGCCGTGCGTCTCTACGCGCCCCTATTTAATTTAGATGCAGATCGTCCTCTTCTTCGGATTCCTCTTCCGAATCATCATTTCCGAACGGATCATCCCCATTGATGATTTTGGTAAAATTATCCGGTATTTTTTGCGCTTCAGGAACATACGGGAATACATCGATGATGGGGCTTTCCGTGATCCCGCCAATTTCGAAATCGGCCATCATCCCTTTCATCGCTTCGATTACCTGATCATACGCAGCTTTAACATTGTCTGAAAAGACCAGCACAAACTGACTGACCCTCTTCTCTTTGCCACTCTCTTCATCGAAAGTGATGAAGGTGACCTTTGCCTTGTACCAGCGGTCACCCACCTCAGAAGGGATGATCTCAGCCAGCTTCGTTTTGGATATTCTTGTAACCGTAAATTCACCACTGACCATCGAGACCAACTCTTTGTAGATACGCGTTTCTGCCTCGGTAAAGGAAACCGCATCCAGTAGGTAGGTCTCGCTCACTTTCTTTTCACGGCCATCTTCCCCCATCTTGGAGTATTTTGCCGTGCATTCAAACCAGGTATTCATGTTTTATATTTATTTGTGTGATTATTAAATGGATGCAGAAGGATAAAGGATAAAGTTTAAAGGATAAAGGGAAGAACGCGTTGATCGGAATTGTTGCAAATTCCATAACTCATATCTCATAACTCATACCTCATACCTTAACTCTACTCCCCCCTTTATCCTTTTAACTTTATCCTTTATCCTTTTGATTTAAAACCTTGTCAATTTCAGCCTTAATCATGGCGCCCCAAATCTTGTACCCCTCCCGGTTGAGGTGAAGGTGATCGTCCCTGAAGAGTTCGTTCCGGGGTTCCCCTTTTTCGTTCAGGAAGCTTTGGGCTGTTTCGATGAAATAGAGGTTTTTCTGCTTGTGGCACAGGGCTTTCAACAAGGCATTGTTCTCCTTGATCAACGGCCATTTTTTCCAACGGCTCTGGGATGGCGTAATTTCGATAAGGAAAACCGGCTGTTTCCTGTACTTGGCGCGGATGGTTTTGACGATTTTCCGGAAGGTGGCGGCGCTCTCTTTCGGGCTCAGGTCGTTGGGGGAACCGGTGATGTCGTTGGCTATAAAAATGACAACCGCCCTGAATTGATGCGGATAGACAATCCGCTCGGCGTATTGCGCAACAGCCGGTGAGTCGGATCCGCCAAATCCCCGTTGAATGATGGGGTAGGGCGCCATCTCCTCCTTGATGGTGCTCCATAACCGGATACTTGAACTTCCCACAAAGAGCAGCGAATTATCCGAATATTTCTCAGTCTGGTTGAGCTTGTCGAAAGCGGCCATTTCAGCTTCCCATTTGGCCCCAACCTCTACCTTGTTTTTTTGGGCGATGCAGGAGGAGATGAAAATCAGCGAGGCGAAAATCAGCGTCGTTAATCTGAGCGTGTAGACAGTTCTTTTCATATTCAATCTTTTCAATGTTACATTATTATCCAAAATCTTAGTGACACCTTCGTGTCTTGGTGTCTTTGTGGCAAGGAAAAATATAGCCACCAAGTCACAAAGGCACTAAGGTTTCACAAAGGAGTATTTAAACTATTTCTGGTTCAAAGGGGAAATCTTGATTTTTCTTCCCCTCGATTCAGAGAGGAAATGTAAGGAATTTAAACGATTTCTCCATAAAGGTCAAACGCTTCGGCATCAGTAATTTTCACCTGATAAAAAGTGCCAACCACCAGATTTTTCCCGCTGACAAGTACCTCGCCATCCACCTCCGGTGAGTCGTATTCAGTACGTCCGACGAAGTGGTCTCCCTCTTTACGGTCGATCAATACTTTGAGAACCGACCCGATTTTTTGTTGGTTAATCTCAAGTGCAATCTCCTGCTGAATGGCCATGATCTCTTCTGTACGGGCTAGTTTTACCTCCTGAGGAATGTTATCGTCATAGGTTTCCCCGGCAAAGGTGTCCTCCTCGTGGGAGTAGGAGAAAACGCCAAGTCGTTCGAACCGCATATTGCGCACAAACTGTTTCAGCTCCTCAAAATCATCTTCTGTCTCGCCGGGATGGCCAACCAGCAGGGTCGTACGGATATGGATACCGGGCACCTCCTCCCTGATCCTATTGATCAGGGCAATAGTCCCGGCTTTGTTAATGTTCCTGCACATCAACTTCAGTACATTATCGCTGCAGTGCTGCAAGGCGATATCGAGGTATCGGGCAACATTGGCTTTCTCCCGCATCACCGGCAGGAGATCATATGGGAATTTGGTCGGGTAGGCATAATGCAGCTTGATCCATTCAATACCCGGGATCGCGGCCAGTCTTTCGGTCAGTTCGGCCAGTTTTTGTGTTTTGTAAAGATCAACGCCATAATTGGAGAGGTCCTGCGCAATTACCAGCAATTCCTTGACCCCTTTTTCGGCCAGAGCAGTAGCTTCCAGTACCAATTCATCCATCGGAACGGAGCGATGTATTCCGGTCATTCTTGGGATGGCGCAGTATGAACATTGCCGGTTGCACCCCTCCGAAATTTTGAGGTAGGCGTAATGGGCCGGAGTGGTTTGGTATCTCTGGTGCGAAAGGCTCATGCGGTATTCGGCCTTGAGGTCCTCCACCATCTTTTTGACCTGGAATTTTCCGTAGAAGCCGTCAACTTCCGGTATTTCCCTGATCAGGTCATCTTTGTACCTTTCTGTCAAACAGCCAAATACGAATATCTTGTCGATTTCTCCCCTGTTTTTTGCATCTGCAAACTCGAGAATTGTATTGATTGACTCCTCCTTGGCATCCAGAATAAAACCGCAGGTGTTGATAGCCACCATCCGCGAATCGGCAACTCCTCCGTCATGAACCACCTTGTACCCATTGGCCTTCATCTGCGACAGAAAAAGCTCCGAATCCACCAGGTTCTTGGAGCAGCCCATTGTGACGACATTGATTGATTTGGCCATGATTCAAAGAAAGTTGAAAGTTGAGAGTTGAGAACTGAGAAGATGAGAATGTGCGAGCACTTTTAATCAGCTAATCAGCACATCATCACATCAATAAATCATTTAAACAGCGAATCCACAAATTCAGTCCGCTGGAAGATCTGCAGGTCATCCAAACCTTCGCCGATGCCAATGTATTTCACTGGAATTTTGAACTGATCTGAGATGCCGATTACCACACCGCCTTTGGCCGTTCCGTCCAGTTTGGTAAGGGCCAGTGCGGTTACTTCGGTAGCCAGGGTAAATTGTTTGGCCTGTTCGAAGGCATTCTGTCCGGTAGAACCGTCCAAAACCAGCAAAACTTCATCCGGTGTATCCGGAAATACCTTCTGCATCACCTTCTTGACCTTCGACAGCTCGTTCATCAGGTTGATCTTGTTGTGCAGCCGGCCTGCCGTATCGATGATGACCACATCCGCTCCCGATGCTTTGGCCGAAAGGAGGGTATCGTAAGCCACAGAAGCCGGATCGGATCCCATCTGTTGTTTCACAATAGGAACTCCAACCCGGTCGGCCCAGATCTGTAACTGATCGATGGCAGCGGCCCTGAAGGTGTCGGCAGCACCAAGTATAACCGTCTTGCCTGCCCCCTTGAACTGATATGCCAGCTTGCCGATGGTGGTGGTTTTGCCTACGCCATTGACACCAACAACAAGGATGACATAAGGATTTCCGGATTTTGGAAGATCAAAGTCCGCAACTTCGAATGAGTTGTTTTCGGCCAGCAGGGCGGCGATCTCGCTTCGCAGGATGCCATTCAGTTCCGAGGTGCCGACATATTTGTCGCGCGCAACCCGTTTTTCAATTCTTTCAATGATTTTGAGGGTCGTATTGACACCAACATCCGATGAGATCAGAATCTCTTCCAGGCTATCCAGGACCTCTTCGTCCACCTTGGTTTTGCCGATGACAGCGCGTGAAAGTTTGGAGAAAACGCTCTCTTTGGTCTTTTCGAGACCTTTGTCAAGACTCTCTTTTTTCGATTTTGTAAAGCTGAAGATACCCATGGATCAGATTGTTGCGTGTTGTGATAAAGATAGAAACAAAACCAAAGTAAAATGAGGGGATGGATTTTGAAGTGGGTAAAAAAAGAAAGCTCTCATCATACCTGACGAAAGCTCACTTCTAATCTCTTGAAATTCGAATTATTTTTTGGCAAAATAATCTTTTACCAATTCGTTGGGAACGATCTCCTCAACAAATGTGTAGGCACCGGATTTTTCCGATTTAACCATTTTGATAACCTTGGAATAAGCTTTCCCGGCACCTTTCTGAAGTGATGCAACTACTTTCTTTGCCATAACTCAATTATTTTATTTCGCGGTGTACGGTGACACGCTTCAAAATTGGATTGTATTTCTTTAGTTCGAGGCGCTCCGGTGTATTTTTCCGGTTCTTTTTTGTTACATATCTGGATGTTCCAGGAAGACCGCTTGCTTTGTGCTCGGTACATTCCAGAATTACCTGTTGTCTGCCACCTTTCTTAGCCATTGTTCAGTGCGTATTAAAAAGTTTCGATGAAGCCTTTTGCTTTCGCCTCTTTCAAGGTAACATTCAGGCCGTTTTTATTAATTGTTCTCAACCCGGCGGCTGATACGTTCAGTTTGATCCAACGGTCTTCTTCCGGAAGATAAAACCTTTTGGTGAAAATATTCACCATGAATTTCCTTTTGGTTCTCCGTTTTGAGTGGGAAACGTTGTTCCCAACCATCACTTTTTTACCTGTAATCTGACAAACTCTAGACATTTCGCGTATTTTTTTAACTTCTGTCCCACTTTTTTTAAACAGTGTGCAAAGTAACTACTTTTTGTTTTAATAATCAAACAATGGGGAATAATTTATTCTAAGTTTAATTACTTCTGGAATATTCCCCTTTTAATTACATTTGAAAGGAATTTATTGAGCAACAGTGGCGAGTCCAACTACGAAATATTATCCTACTTTTTGGCAGGCAGTAAATCTGATTGTCCTCTATACCTTTTTACAGACCCTCATAGATTTTCCGCTGGCGCTTTACGATTACCAATATGGAACAGATTGGTTAAGAGAACCTTTACTTAAGATTCCCATTTTCTTCGCGACCACATTCATCATTCTCTTCCTGGGTACGCGATTTTCAGGATTGCCCTACCGGGATATCTATCCGCTTAAATCATTTCAGTGGCTGAATATTCCCGGGCTGTTCATAACCTTGGTTGCTCTTCAGTTTTTCATGAATGAAATCACCATCCATGTCGACAAAATGTTACCACCTCCGGGATGGTTCATGGAACTTTTCGCCAAAATATTTGAGTCAGATATTGGAATTTGGGGTGGTATTCTGCGGGTGGTTGTATTGGCGCCCATCGTTGAAGAGTTGATATTCAGGGGAGTCATATTTTCGGGATTTCAGCGCATCTATCCAGCCTTTTGGGCCATTTTCTTCTCTGCACTCCTCTTCTCACTCTTTCACCTGAACCCATGGCAACTCGGCCCTACCTTTTTGCTTGGGCTGTTGCTGGGATTTGTCAGGTTGCGGACGGGCTCCCTGCTTGCAGCCATCTTTACCCATGCCCTCCACAACGGGATGATATTTTTGTCGGTCTATTACCATGATGCCTTTACCATGCCAGGTTTCCTGCAATCAGGAATGCCTCAGAATTATGTGTTGAACCTGGTTCTTATGGCCGGAGGAATAATGTTAATCTGGTATATCACCAGAAAAAGAGCAAAGGGTTGATTTAGTAATCTTGACTTAAAAGATATTGATGGGGTTTTTACTTTGAGAAACCTTAGTGCAGTACTTTGCGACCTTAGTGGTTAATTTTTTTTGAAATCTTACCACAAAGGGCGCAAAGTATTTCACTAAGGACACAAATAAACGGATTTATTCATCATGGCAAATTGTCTCTTCTTATTTGTTTTTAAGTTTCAGTAAAAATTCTTCACAGCCAATCACTTCAATATCACTAAAATAGAAATCTTTTTGATTTTCAGTTATTATACAATCACAATTGTGCTCAACGGCTGAATAATACTCCATTCCATCCTCAAAGTCATGGATGAGCCTGTTTTTTATGGTTAAGCCTGTTATCTTTTCATCTATAGAGGTTATTCCAATATGGTTGAGAAGCGTTTCGATTTTTTCTCTCGCCATTTTCTCCCCACTTTTCTTGCTTGAAAAATAGAAAGCAATAGCCACGCAAAGGGGAGAGGTAAAAAGCGTAATATTATGTTTCCCTTGCAAGCTTAGCAGTCGCGAAGACCAGGTAAACAAAGGATATTCCTTGTTCAAAGTTGCAACCAGGATATTTGCATCAACAAAAAGTCTCATCTAGCCTGATTAAGAAATTCGTCTTTCAGCTCTTTCCTTGACCGTCTCTTGTACACAGCTTCCCCTTCTGCGATCTGATTGACCCATTCTGCTACCGGAAAATCTTCTATGGATTTGTAGCTGCCGGAAGTAATCTGACGGTAAAGGAATTCAGTTAACCGAGATAAACTGGTGTTATTTTCAGCAGCAAACTTCTTGGCTTTTTCAATCACATCCTGATTAAAGTGAAGGGTTAATTTTGCTTCCATATATTTTTACGTCAAATATATTTATTTTATACGTAAAGTAAAAATTATCCATTTAGCAAAATGTGTTTCAGGGGAAAATAGCCCGGAAGTGTGCAAAAGACTGATAATTTATTACTAGCTTTATAAAGAAGAATCCCAAAAGTTTAATCGAAAGATATTGAATGTTATGGAATTTTTTCTTTTGTAATCTTTTTATTGTAGAATTGGAGAATTAGGTTCAATTAATAATATACATTCTTGTGACTCAAACAAATAGGAGATCGTTAATATGAGAACAAGCGTTGTCAAAATTATTTTGCCCATAGTTTCAGTACTTTTTTTATCAGCTTGTGGAAGTGGCAATAAAACAATTGATGAGGGTACGGATTCAATTGCGCCAACCACACCGTCAAACCTTAACGCAGTGGCAAAGAGTTCCGGTTCAATCGAACTAACATGGAGTGTTTCAAATGATAATGTTGGGGTTGCAGGTTATAAAGTATATAGGTCTTCAGTCGAAATTGGATCATCGACCATTGCCTCCTATACAGATTCCAGTCTTAATCCAAATACAATCTACTGTTATACAGTGAAGGCATATGATGCGAAAGGAAATTTGTCAAATGCGCAGACCGAATCCTGTGCAAAAACGTCTGAAATTATCAGCCATTCTGACGCATCTGCACCATCATCTCCATCCAATCTTATAGCCACAGCATTGAGCAACAATCGGATTGACCTGAAATGGACTTCTTCAACAGATGATGTTGGTGTAGCGGGCTACAAAATATTTAGAGGAAATGAAGAAATTGGTTCTTCTGTTACAACAACTTATAGCGATACCAATCTTGATCCCATAACATCCTATTGTTATTCTGTAAAAGCATACGACGCTGTGGGGAATATATCCCATGGGCAACCTGACGAATGTACCAAGACCTTTAACAGTATTCAAAATGGAATTCCGCAGTTTGTCGATAAGAATTATATTGAGCTTGATAAAATTCACCGAATCTCAAAATTCAGATCCGGTATCGGACATGACTATTCAGATAATTTTGAATCGTGCAGAAGTATGAAACATTACTTCGAACCCGATTCAATTTCAAATTGGTCGCAAGTGAAAATATTTTCACCTGTCAATGGATCAGTTTCATCTTTGTATTTGGAAGGTATGGGAGCACAGGTTGACATTAAATCGACAATCTATCCTGATATTACGTTCACAATTTTTCATGTCAGATTATCCACTTCACTTAATATTGGGGATAAAGTTGCTGCAGGCCAGGAGCTAGGCACACATTACGGATCATTAACTATGTCAGACATTGCTGTAAGGGTTGGAACACAAGATGGGAAATTTGTACTTATATCTTACTTTGATCTATTAACGGGGCAGCTCTTTCAAGCTTATCAGGCGCGAGGAGTAAATTCGAGGGGTGATTTAATCATATCAAAAGAGGGACGGAACGCTGATCCCCTTAGCTGTAATGGTGAAATATTCGCCAATGGCGGAAAAATCGTTAATTGGGTCAACCTTAAATAACATTGTTTAAATAAATATGAACATAGAAAAACGCGACAAATTCATCAGACTCTGGTCAGAGTTCTTCAACAATTCCGAACTGCCCATCACTTTTCAATATTCTGCTGATAATCAGTGTATCCCAGTTTTGGAGGCTCCTGAAGGACACCGATGCATCATTTCCCAACTATTGAGGGTCAGACAGGGTGAATCCATCTGCATGGAGTCCCAATCTACCAATTGTATCGGCGGAAAGAGATACATGATGTTTACCGATTCAATGCCACCAAGGTTCGAATGCTATATCTCCCATTATCCCAATGGTAAAGGTGAGCGATACAAAATACAGCCGGAACAGGTGAATCAATTTTGGGAGAGCCTGCCCAAACTGCCAACCAAAGGGGAAAGCGTCATTTTCAAAAGATGGGATCAACTGGAAGAGAGGGATGAACCGGATGCGGTCATCTTTTTTGCTACCCCCGATATCCTTTCCGGCCTGGTCACTCTGACCTGTTTTGACAGCACGGCCGAAGATGCCGTGATTGCCCCGTTTGGCGCAGGATGCACCAATCTTATCTATTATCCCTACCGCGAAGAATTGAATGGTACCGGCAGGGCAGTTCTGGGACTTATGGATCCTTCTGCCCGCAAATGTGCAAAGGCTGATTTGGTGACTTTTGCCATTCCAATTACCAAGTTTTTGGAGATGGTTGATCAGATGGAGGAGAGTTTCTTAATCACAGATACCTGGACAATCCTACGAAATAGAATTGAATAGTCTTGGAATATCATATTTTTAAACATAAATTTTGCCCGGTATTAGTATCAAAGAGACAGGATTTGAATCAATCGACAAGGTTTTTAATATATTTGATTGGGAAAACGATTTAAGCCAACATCCACATTAAAAGCAATGTACGCACTGTTAAAAATCAGGCCTGGACTGTTGATTGCCACATTGTCTGTCCAGTTCATCTTTGCCGGTTCCCTTAGCGCTGATGAATCTGAACGGCTTCACAACTTCATTAATAGGGCGATAGTCTACCTGAACCAGGTTCAGGTAAAATCAGATAGTATTCCTTATCGTTACAAAGGGGAATGGGGATCTGAAATTGTCAATTTAAAAGACTTGCCATTGCTCGGTTTCAAAGGGTACAGTTGTTACGATTCAAACTGTTTTGTTACCTCTTCAATTCACAATATTCTTGCAGACATTTTCCTGAAGGACACTACTTTTCGGCTAATCCCGGCAATTCTGGATCTATCGGTAGCTAATATCCTTTCGTTCAAAAGTGAAAAGGGTTTTAATTTCTGGCATGAACTTAGTGTCCCCGAAAATATCCGGAATCGGTTTACTGATATGAATAAGATTACCAGAAGAAGATCCAACCATTTCGATTATTCGTCCAATTACACCAGTTGCCTGTTTAATATTTACAATGATGCAGACGATACTGCAGAAGCTTTCAGGTCCGTCGGTCTTTACAACAAGATCTGTTTGCAGAATGGATCCCCAGAAAAACTGGTCTGGAAACCTGACAGTATTGGATGGATATTCAACGCTTACCGCGACGTGGGTCGGTCGCACCTCAACTATTACAATTTCTACAAAGCCCACGGCACAAATACGGGAGCATTTCTTACCTGGTTTGGTCGTGAACGGTACACGACGTTCCTCTTCCCTGACAGAAAGGGGCACAACCTCCCTCTTGGGATCAATGACATTGATTGCGTGGTAAATGCAAATATTCTAACGGCGTTGGCAGAATATGGCGAAGAAAATTCGCCTGAAGCAAAACAGTCGTTGGCCTGGGTCATAAAGATGATTGAAAACGAGAAATGTAACTCTTGCGGATATTATTATCCTTCATCTTTCGCACTGTTTTATGCCTTGTCAAAAGCCATTGTAAGAGGAGTGGAGATTGGAAGTGGTGTTGAGCAAAATATAGTAAATCAATTGATTGTGTCTCAGAAAGTTGATGGAAGCTGGGGGGATAAGATATCCGGCAATGAGTTGCACAGCTCTTTGTATGCCCTAAATGCCTTAATAAACATGGTGGATAAACGCGATACCCTGTTAAGATTGGCCATTGAAAAGGGCCTGGCATTTGTTGAAAGAGGTGCAAAATTTGGTCCAGATTCCTGTTTTTGGGAAGGAGGTGCTTTTTTTAGTGTGGGCGGTATTGCCCGAAAATCCCAAATCTGGAGATCAAGGGCCTATACAACAGCATTGGCAGCCGAAGCTTTTAACAGCTACCAGAGGAAGTTTATTCAAGATTGTTCATTGTCAAAATAATTAACTAATAAAAAAATCTCAATTCTCGAGTACATTTTTTCAAAAGATTGTACATTTGCCTCTCTTAAAATCGGGGTGTAGCGCAGCTTGGTAGCGCGCGTCGTTCGGGACGACGAGGCCGCAGGTTCAAATCCTGTCACCCCGACATATTGAGCTCAGAACGCCAGCCTTTGCTGGCATTCTGATTTTCTATAGACTCTCACAGAAATATTTTTGGTATGCTTTATTGAAATAAGGCATTGTAAATCAAGGGCTGGATTGGACATTTTCTGCCAAAAGTTATCTCACGAAAAAGGTTGGAAGCAAAAGGGTGCTATCTTTGATGTTATCCGAACCTGGGAAATGCCAGGGAAGCCAATGTTTATTGAATCAGGAATTTCCAACATAATCAGACTACAAATTTCTGCCAATTATTGGTTGACTTTTATAACCAGACAATAAAAGATCTTAGCCAATTAGAAACTAAATTATATGAAATTTTTACCAATCCTTTTTTGGGCCCTCCTTAGCTTGGATGCATTGGGTCAAAGTAAATCAGCTCCAAAAGAATACCATGTGTCGGTGAATGGAGCTGACACCAACGAAGGCTCAAAGGCCAAACCTTTCAAAACAATTATGGCAGCAGCCAATGGTGCCATGCCAGGCGATGTGATCACCGTTCATGCAGGAGTATACCGCGAACAAATAACACCACCCCGGGGAGGCAACTCCGATCAGGAACGGATTGTTTACCAGGCGGCACCCGGTGAGAAGGTGGAAATAAAAGGCTCGGAGATCGTGAAGGGCTGGAAAAAACTGGATAACGACACCTGGCAAGTAAAAATCCCCAATTCGTTTTTCGGAAAATTCAATCCGTTCAGCGAATTGATCCACGGAGACTGGTTCTATCCAATACCCAAAGGCCGCAAATACCTTCGTGGAGCAGTTTACCTGAATGGCGACTGGTTGATGGAAGCTGCCAAGTTGGAAGAAGTGATGGGCGCTGTTGATGGAAAAAACCCACTTTGGGGTTGCGAAACCGATTCGGCCATAACCACCATCTGGGCGCAATTCAAAAATGCAGATCCGAACAAAGAGTCAGTCGAGATCAATGTACGCCCAACAGTTTTCTATCCAGACAAACCGTTTATCAATTACATTACGCTGCGTGGCTTTACGATGGAACATGCTGCCACCAACTGGGCGCCACCCACCGCGGAACAGATGGGACTCGTTGGGACACATTGGAGTAATGGATGGATCATCGAAAAAAATGTGATTCAGTATTCGAAATGCGTGGGTATTGCGCTGGGCAAATACGGCGATGAATATGATAACAAAGAGACCGAATCGGCCAAAGGATACGTTGGCACCATCAACAGGGCATTGGCCTTTGGCTGGAACAAAGGAACTATTGGCGGGCACATCGTCCGTAACAATACCATTGCCTATTGCGAACAGACAGGCATAGTGGGCAGCATGGGCTGCGCGTTCAGCATAGTTGAGGGAAACACCATCCATGATATCCACATCCGTCGGTTATTTTCGGGGGCCGAAATGGCCGGTATCAAATTTCATGGCGCTGTAGATGTGCAGATTAAAAACAATCATGTTTACCGTACCAACATGGGGGTATGGCTCGACTGGATGGCCCAGGGAGTTCAGGTAAAAAACAACTTGATGCACGAAAACTTGCTGGATATTTTCCTGGAAGTTGATCATGGTCCCATGTTGGTGAGTAACAATATTTTGCTTTCCAAAACAAGTTTGCTGATGAATTCGAGCGGCGCTGCCTTTGTTCACAACATCTTTGGCGGGAAGATAGACGTAATTGCCTATGATGCACGGCTGACACCTTATCACCTGCCGCATTCCACGTTTGTGGCAGCATTGCACGATAATCCTGGCGGGGATATTCAGTTCGTCAACAACCTGTTTGTAAGCGGCGGCGATGCCAGTCAGTACAGCATTGCCCTGTTGCCTGTCGTTTTCGAGGGCAATGTGTACACAAAGGGATCGATACGGGCAACTGGCGCCGAAGGAAAGAAGAGATTTGGCGAAATGAATAAAGATGCCAAAGAGCAGATGAAAAATTACAAGGAACAAGCTGCCACAGAACGAAATGCCATAATCACGGACGACTTCGATGCCTCAGCCAATTTAGTAAATGAGGGGAAGGATATTTACCTCGAAATAGCCCTCGATAAGAACTGGCTTTCTCAAAAACACAAACTGGTAACTACTGATAATTTAACCAAAGCCATTGTTCCTGACCTTCGTTTCGAAAATGTCGATGGATCAAAATTAGTGCTCGACTCCGACTATATTGGAATCAAAAGAAATATAAATAACCCTTCACCCGGGCCATTTGAAATAAAAGTTAGTGGTAAGCAAAAAATAAAAATTTGGTAAGGGATTTAATAAGTAGCATAAAATTTAACATCCAGATTATTACTTAAAATATATTATATATTTTTGCATAGTACTACCTAGAGGTTTGCTATGCGGAAAGACATTGAAATTCAATTTGAGGAGAATTTGCCGGTTCCCAAATACCGTCAGATAATTGATG
>Ga0265297_10005726_pt1 | contig 18641 bp, 17 predicted proteins | sample Munlanlwell13791_FD_192502 | JGI IMG/M metagenome (GOLD analysis project Ga0265297, IMG submission 192502) | Leachate microbial communities from a municipal landfill in Southern Ontario, Canada - Leachate well 137-91 | ecosystem: Engineered > Solid waste > Landfill > Unclassified | place...
CCAGAAATACCGAAATTCACCACGCCATAATTTAACTGAAAAAAGGTTAATTGAAATTAATCAGGCACACCAAGTTTTAGCCGATCCTGTCAAGCGAAGAGCTTATGACATTAAAGAGAGGACTGCTTCATTTCTTTTTCGATCAAGACAAGGTCCCGGGCTCAGTTTATGGAGAGTGTATTTAGTCTATAACTTGGCGTTCTATATTTTTATGGCGGTAATTTATGTGCTTGTTTGAATGGCCTATTGCCTCACATGCACGCATTAATTGGAGGTAGGTTGATTCGCAGGGATGTCTCAAGGTCAGGTTCTTTAAAGTATTATATTTGTAGACGGCAAGGTAGGAAAAAGTTTTATTCTTAAGCTCGATAAACAAAATATCTGGTGAACCAGCCTAACGTTTGTTAGTGGTGATCTGGTTGATGCCGAAAGTAGCGAGCATTTGACTGTGTTGTAACCTCTGTTTGGATGTTCGTGCATTGTCCAGATCAGGCCAAAAGGCCGCTATGATCAGACATAATAGTGCGCATTGCAGTGAGCTTTATTATGCCTTCGCCAAAGCTAACGCCCACCGGATTGAACACATCGAGATAGAAGATTTCGTCCGGCTCGACGAGATGATCGGCGATGATCTCCACCGGGATGACTGCTTGGTTTTCGGTAGGATAGAGTACCAGCGTGCCGCTGGCGGCGATGTAATCTTGGCCGGCTTTGGCAGTGTCGTCGCGAGTTGCGTATGCTACGCTCAGTAGCTGGTTTGGGTCGCTACGCACCCCCGTGAACTGCAGTAAAAAGTAGGTGTATGTAGTGTCAGTGTTGCTCTTGATGATGTGCGTTTGGACTTCACTGGGTTTCGTTGGCGCATTCTGGTACTGCGCCCGCTGACTCTGATCTATCCATTGTTGGTAGTTGCTTATGCGCTGCCATGCGCCAATCTCACCGAAACTGCTATTAGTAATTCCGTTAATGTCAGGATGAATATTGCCTTGACTAAGGCTGGTGGTGTAACTTGCAATACCGGCTATCTGTCCGTTAATAAAGGCGGGGCCTCCGCTGTCTCCCTGAGAGATCATTCCTTCATTCTGCCCTAACCCTAGTCCGGGGTAATTTATAAGCTGTCCGAGAGCATCTTGAGCACTATTGCCGTTGTCGAAGTCGGCCATCAATTGGGTGCCCATCGTTGGTGTCCAGGACATTGTCGAGCCTAGCTGGCTTTTGAGCGTGGCGGAATCGGCATCGAATTGATTATTGGCTTTCAAGCGCAGTGGGCTGCCGCTGTAAGTAGTCAGCGTACCAGTGTCGCCAGTGCCTGGTAGGCCGTAACCTACCATGGTCATTGTTTGTCCAATTTCGTCGTTGCTACGGTAAAGACTGTAACGATTAGCAGTAACTGGTGCACTGCTTGAAAGAGTCACCAAGGCAAGGTCATTGTTACTCTGGGCATCGTAGGTCGAGAGCAGTGTGATATGGGTGGAGGCTATGGTTTGGCTGCCAGCCGTTGTTTCAAAGTTAACATTGGCGCTACTGGGTGTGGAGTTGGCGAATAAGTGCGCTACCGTCAGCACGGTTCGGCCATCACTGAGCAGGACGCCTGTGCCGTAGTAGCCATTTACAGAGATGCGTACTACACCATCGTAGCCCTCGCCGGTATAGGCGCGGTTACGGGAATCGGTGTAGGGGGTAACGGTGGTGACCATAGGTACAAAATCTCACGGATTGTTTTGAGTCAACAAATCTAAACGGATGATGACAATTGCTCAATACGGTTTTATTTATAAATATTGATACTTGAGTCAATTACAGAAAACACTAATGTACTCACGCAGTTTGCTTATATGTGCAAAAGGCAACTATCAGCAGCATCAATGCCCAAAATAAATAATACCCAACACACAAGCATTATACAACAGCGCATGAAAACGACTGTAGAGTGCAAATATTCTATCATAAACAAGTTACGTCGTTTTCCGGTGTTCGCTGTTAATATCGGTTTCGGTTTTGCACTATATGCAAACAGTTTTCTTTGCGAAAGGTGCGCTTGATCATCGATTGTATTGCGATCTCCGGAGGGATTTTTGTTATTCAAGCGTGACAAACTTTCGGCTGTTGGTGCCGGTGTCCGGAATTTTGAATCTGGAGGTTATCTAAGCTTAATATTGATGCCATTGCTGTTGTTGGGGTAAAATGCAACGCTCATAAAAATGATCTGGATAGATTAGATCGTAAAATGAAGCGTTTTTAAACAGTTATTTCTGACCTATCAGTTATTTAAGCAATATGCCGCCATAGCGGCCTCCCATATCAATGATGATGCCAAAGAAGAAGCGTTACGCGGTTATTTTGTTTTGCAACGCAGCGGTGATCTGGTTCATACCGAGAGTAGCAATTATTTGACTGTACTGTAAGGGCTGTCCGGATATTTGAAATCTTCTAATTGAGAGCAATAAAGCAGCCTGCCGCTCTCTCATTTAAAAAATATAGCAACAAAATAACTTGGATTGATTGAATGTTAAACAGGACAGTAAATATGAAAAAAGCGTTGATTACCGGTATCACTGGTCAAGATGGTGCCTATTTGGCTCAACTTCTACTCGACAAAAACTATACGGTTTACGGTACATACCGCCGCACCAGTTCGGTCAATTTTTGGCGCATTGAAGAGCTGGGTATCCAGAATCACCCCAATCTGCATTTGGTGGAGTACGACCTGACGGACTTGGGTTCCAATATTTCGCTAGTGCAGAAGGTGCAGCCCGATGAGATTTACAATCTCGCGGCGCAGAGTTTTGTGGGCGTGAGTTTTGATCAACCCACTACCACCGCACAGATTACCGGTATTGGCGCGCTGAATTTGTTGGAAGCTATTCGACTGGTTAATCCCAAAATTCGGTTTTACCAGGCTTCAACATCTGAAATGTTTGGTAAGGTGCAGGCCATTCCGCAAATGGAGGATACGCCCTTTTATCCGCGCAGCCCCTATGGTGTGGCCAAGTTGTATGCCCACTGGATGACAGTGAACTACCGCGAAAGCTACGACATTTTCGGTTCCAGCGGCATTCTGTTCAATCACGAAAGTCCGCTGCGTGGACGCGAATTCGTCACTCGCAAGATCACTGATTCTGTGGCCAAGATCAAGCTGGGCAAACTGGACTGCATGGAGCTGGGTAACATCGATGCCAAACGCGACTGGGGCTTTGCCAAAGAGTACGTGGAAGGCATGTGGCGAATGCTACAGGCTGATGAGCCCGATACGTTCGTGCTGGCGACCAACCGCACCGAAACCGTACGCGATTTTGTCCGCATGGCTTTTAAGGGCGCGGGCATTATTGTGGACTTTAAAGGGTCGGCAGAAGGCGAAACGGCAGTGGTAGCAGGCCTTACCTCAGATCTCTCCCAGGGGGAGAGGGGGTTAAAGGTGGGGCAAACAGTCATGCGTGTAAATCCGAAGTTCTACCGTCCAGCCGAGGTGGAGTTGTTGATTGGTAACCCCGCCAAGGCCAAAACTAAACTGAATTGGGAGCCTAAGACTACGCTGGAGCAGTTGTGCCAGATGATGGTAGAGGCTGATTTGCAGCGCAACCAACAAGGTTTCTCGTTTTAATGTCAAAACTGTTACTCACTGGAGCGCACGGCTTTACTGGTCAGCATTTTACTAAAGCCGCACAGCAAGCTGGCTACGAGGTACATCCACTATCCGCTGATATGACCGATGCAAAAGCAGTGGCTACTGAGACTGCCGCAGTGGCACCGGATTTTGTGGTGCATCTCGCAGCAATTAGTGCGGTGACCCATGCTGATGAAGAAGCTCTTTACCGAGTCAACTTGTTCGGCACATTGAATTTATTGAAGGCGCTGGTTGCTTTGCCCCAAGCTCCTAAACTCGTACTCTTGGCTAGCAGTGCCAATGTTTATGGTAATGCGGACACGTCACCCATCGACGAATCTATTTGTCCAGCACCGGTGAATCACTATGCGATGAGTAAGCTGGCGATGGAGTTCATGTCAGCCACGTTTGCGGATCGTTTGCCGCTGGTGACCGTGCGACCATTCAATTACACTGGCATAGGGCATGATATGCGCTTTGTGATTCCCAAGTTGGTAGAGCACTTTGCTCGGCGGGTTGAAACTATTGAGTTGGGTAATTTGGATGTTGAGCGAGAATTTAATGATGTGCGAACGGTATGTGAAGCTTATTTGCGCCTGTTGCAGCAGGGTCAGCCAGGACAAAAATATAACGTGTGTTCGGGGCGACCGGTAAGTCTTAAGTTCGTGATAGACGCATTGAGAAAAATCAGCGGGCATGATTTACAAGTCAATGTGAATCTGGATTTTATTCGTGCCAACGAGGTACATCGTCTGTGTGGTAACCCAGCCAAGCTGGAGGCTTGCATAGGAGCGTTGCAGCACCCCCCGCTGGAAGATACATTGCGCTGGATGTTGTCGGCAGGCGCATGAAGGTTATTTTATCGATTGACCCGGTGCGGTTTCCGCTGACCGGCATTGGACGTTACACGTTTGAGCTTGCGCGGCATCTTAAAAAAATATCTCAGATTGAGCGGCTGCGTTTTTTCTCGGATTATCGCTTTGCTGATGATCTTCTTCTAGAGCCCATGCAATCGGCTAAAACCGCCGCCTCGTCTTCAATAAATATCCGTCGAACAATTCTCAAGAACCGTTTGACGGTCGAGATGTACCGCTTGATATCTCCGCTCATCAAGAGCTGGGCGCTACGCGGTCATTCGGATCATGTTTTTCATGGGCCGAATTTTTATTTACCGCCTTTTGATGGGCCTACCGTGTGTACTTTCCATGACCTTTCTGTTTTTACTTGGGCACACTGCCATCCTCCTGAACGGATAAGGTTCATGCGTAAAGAAATCGCACTCACGCTTAAGAGGGCAGACATGTTGATAACGGATTCGGAATATACACGGCAAGAGGTTGCTTCTTATTTTGGTTGGCCGTTGGAGAAAATCCGCGCTGTTCCCTTGGCGTGTTCAACTGATTTTCGGCCAAGAACATCGGATGAGCTAATCCCTGTGCTAGGAAGGCATGGTTTAAAATTAGGGGGCTATAGCTTATATGTGGGAACCATTGAACCGCGAAAAAATTTGGAAGTGTTGCTGGATGCATATTCATTGCTGCCGCAGTCTATGAGGCAGCAATGGCCACTCGTGTTGATAGGATATCGTGGCTGGCGTAGTGAGCAGCTGCATGCCCGCATTGACGCAGCAGTGGCAGAGGGCTGGGCGCGTTATTTGGGCTTTGTGGATGCTGATGAGCTTCCATTGATCTATGCAGGCGCACGTGTTTTTGTGTTTCCTTCATTATACGAGGGCTTTGGGTTGCCGATACTTGAAGCGATGGCTTCTGGTATTCCGGTCGTTTGTTCTAATTCATCGACGCTACCTGAGGTGGCGGGTGATGCCGCAGCCATGTGCGAGCCGCAGGATGTGGATACTTTAAGCCAGTTGATCGCAATAGGATTGGAGGATGAGATCTGGCGCGACAAGGCGAAAAGCAAAGGCTTGTTGCAAGCAGCCGGTTTCAGCTGGCAACGCTGCGCTAAGGATACTGTGGCGGTATATGGCGAGGTAAGTTCGTGAGTCAAGAGTCGCCGCGGGTCCTGCATTTTTTCAAAACGTATTATCCGGATTCATTTGGCGGGATCGAGCAGGTTATTTTTCAGCTGTGTAAGGGAACTGTCCGCTATGGTTATACCAGCGAGGTGCTGGCGCTCTCCCCTAACGCACATGAAGAACCTATAGAGTATTCCGGGCACCTTGTTCATCAAGCTCAGCTCGACTTACAGCTAGCATCAACGGGATTTTCGCTGTCTGCTTTTCGTAAGTTCTCCGCACTTGCCAAGCAAGCTGACATCATTCATTTGCACTATCCGTGGCCGTTCATGGATGTAGTCCATTTTGCCACCCGCCATGGCAAACCGACTGTCGTCACTTATCACTCGGATATTATCCGGCAAAAGGCGTTACTGAAGCTGTATCGTCCGTTGAAGAACCGATTTCTTGCCAGTGTCGATCGGATCGTCGCAACCTCTCCTAACTACTTGGCTACTAGTCCGGTATTGAATCGTTATCGCGACAAGATCGTGGAAATTACATACGGATTGGATAAGTCGACTTACCCGTCACCCGCGCCTGAGCTGCTTGCAAAGTGGCGTTCAAAAGTGGGGGAGCGCTTTTTTCTTTTTGTCGGAATGCTGCGCTATTACAAGGGGCTGCACATATTGCTAGATGCTGCGCAAGGGACCAACTACCCCATAGTGATTGTTGGAGCTGGTCCAATTGAGGCGGAACTAAAAGCACAGGCAGTGCGGCTAGGCTTACGCAATATTTTCTTTCTGGGCGCTGTCCCGGATGAGGATAAAGTCGCATTGTTGACACTGTGTTATGGCGTTGTTTTCCCTTCACATCTGCGCTCTGAGGCTTTTGGCATCTCGCTGCTGGAAGGCGCGATGTACGGCAAGCCGATGATCTCCAGCGAGATTGGCACAGGCACGACTTTCATCAACATCGGGGATGAAACCGGGCTGGTTGTGCCACCTAGCGATCCGGTAGCGCTTCGACAAGCGATGAATTATCTGTGGGAACATCCTGAGGAAGCTGCCCGCATGGGCAGGCGTGCCGAGGAACGATATTGGAAGCGCTTTACGGCTGAGCAGATGGTGAAATCGTATGTGGATCTGTATGGTGAAGTGGTAAGAAACCATCATGGTGCCGATCATTGAAGTAGTGTCGGAGACAGTTAGATAAGCCGATGATTACATTTTTTAAAGCCACGACTGATGCGATTTTGAGGGTGACAAGCACTGTTATCATGGAGAGATCGATAAAGGTGGAGATTCGTTGTTATTGGATAATAACAACGTAACGTTGAAAGGCGTTTAGGAGGATGCGTTTCGAGTTGAGGTATTAATTCGTTAAATATCTGATGTTACGTACCGGCAATGAACTATCAATGGCTTATGATGCCTTTTGCTCTGCAAGGTATTGATTTTTTGATTCGCTGCGTAACGACAAGTATATGTTTTAATATGGTTGTTCTGTCATCCGGGTGCTGGCAGAAACAATTGCCGAGGTAGTGGGTTACAATAGCAAGTTAGTACAAGATACATCCAAACCCGATGGCGTAATGCGCAGGGCATTGGAGGTATTCAGAATTAGCAAATTGGGGTGGAAGGCAAGCACCAGCCTAAAAGAGGGTATTAATTTGACTTACAAAGCATTCGGAGACAATCAGGCATGAAAGCAATTATTCTTGCTGGCGGCCTAGGCACGCGAATTAGTGAAGAGACATCAATTCGGCCTAAACCTATGGTTGAAATTGGCGGTAAGCCGATACTCTGGCATATCATGAAAACCTATTCAGCTCACGGCATTCATGATTTTATTATTTGCTGCGGCTATAAAGGCTATGTAATTAAGGAGTATTTTGCCAACTACTTTTTGCACATGTCCGATGTGACATTTGACATGCAAAGCAACCAGATGGAGGTACATCAACGCAATGCTGAACCATGGCGTGTAACGCTGGTAGATACCGGGGAAGAAACCATGACCGGTGGCCGCATTAAGCGTGTTGCCGACTATGTAGGGGGCGAAGATTTTTGCTGCACTTATGGTGATGGCATTGGCGATGTGAATATTACTGCGCTGGTTGAATTTCATAAACAACATGGTAAATTGGCTACCTTGACAGCAATGCAGCCACCGGGACGATTTGGTGCGCTTAATTTGAACGGGACTAGTGTAATTAGCTTTCAGGAAAAGCCACAAGGAGATGGTGGCTGGGTTAACGGTGGTTTCTTTGTGCTCTCGCCTGAAGTGCTCAATTACATTAAAGACGATCACACAGTTTGGGAGCGCGGACCCATGGAGAGACTTGCCAGAGAAGGACAAATGGCGGCTCATTTTCATTCCGGTTTTTGGCAGCCTATGGACACCTTGCGCGATAAAATCCATCTTGAAGAGTTGTGGGCTAGCGGGAAAGCGCCGTGGAAAACATGGTAGAGTCATCGTTTTGGGCTGGTAAAGTCGTACTGCTCACGGGTCATACTGGATTCAAAGGCAGCTGGCTTTCTTTGTGGTTGCAAGCTATGGGTGCAAAAGTAATCGGCTATGCACTGGCAGCGCCCACGACTCCCAGTTTATTTGGTGCCGCCACTGTTACTGGAGGCATGACCCATATCGAGTCGGATATATGCGACTTTGCGACACTTTCAGCCGTGTTTAAAAAATATCAACCCGAGATCGTGATACACATGGCGGCCCAGTCTTTGGTGCGTTACTCCTACGTCAACCCGATCGAAACCTATGCCACCAACGTGATGGGCACCGTGCATTTGTTGGAAGCGGCAAGATTGACTGATAGCGTGCGGGCAATCGTCAATATCACCAGCGACAAGTGCTATGAAAACCGCGAATGGGCGTGGGGTTACCGGGAAAACGAACCGATGGGCGGCTATGATCCTTACTCTAACAGCAAAGGCTGCGCTGAACTGGTGGCATCCGCCTATCGAAGCTCCTATTTCAACCCCGGCACCTTTACCGATCATGGTGTGGCATTAGCCTCGGCCAGAGCCGGTAACGTGATCGGAGGTGGTGACTGGGCGGAAGATCGGCTTATTCCTGACATTATGCGTGCAATCATGCAAGGCATGCCGGTGAATATCCGCAACCCACATGCCATCCGCCCTTGGCAACATGTGCTGGAGCCGTTGTCCGGTTATTTAATGTTGGCTCAAAAGTTATTCGAACATGGCGCAGTTTATGGAGAAGGCTGGAACTTCGGCCCAAACGATGAAGATGCCAAGCCCGTATCGTGGATAGTCGACCATTTAACCAAGACCTGGGGCGAAGGCGCCAGTTGGGTGAAGGATGATGGCGATCACCCGCATGAGGCGCATTATTTGAAACTCGATTGTTCAAAAGCCAAAATGCGTTTAAATTGGCATCCGCGTTGGCGTCTTGACGAAACGCTGGCAGCAATTGTTGACTGGCATCGCGCCCACCAAGCGGGTAAAAATATGCGTGATTTTTCGTTAGGCCAGATACAGCAATATGTGCTTGCCGTGAGTGAAGCCGAACGGAATGGGAAATAAACAGATGACTACAATGGAAACAGCATCTCAATCTGCGCAGACAATAGATGTGCAACTCAAGGAAGTGTTGGCGCATTTTCCTACGATCGTTTTCGCGATGCTGTTTGGTTCCGTTGCCTTGGGTCGGCAGCATGCAGATAGTGATTTGGATATAGCGGTTGCGGCTCATCAAACGTTGACTGCCCATCAAAAAATAGCCCTGGTCAGTGCATTAGCCGATTGTACCGGACGACCTATTGATTTGATTGATTTAAAAGTGGCGCCTGAGCCATTGCTTGGGCAAATACTGCGTCATGGCAGAAGGATATTGGGCAGCGACACCTTATACGGCGAATTGATTAGTCACCACCTGTTTGAGCAGGCAGACTTCGTGCCTTATCGAACCAGACTTCTTGCAGAAAGGCGGATGGCATGGATCGGGAAGTAGTCGAGCAGAAATTGGAGTCTTTGCGGCGTTGTTTGCGGCGCATAGAAACAAAGTGCCCAACAGATGCCGCCACGCTAGTGACGGACATTGATCTACAAGACATTGTTACGTTCAATCTCAGTCGAGCTGTGCAAATCTGTGTGGATATCGGCGCGCATCTGATTGCAGGGATGGAAGTGCCGCCTCCTGACACCATGGGGCAAACTTTCGATTTACTGATGCAGGAAGGTGTGTTGAATAACGGATTGGCAAGCAGTCTCAAAAAGGCGGTAGGCTTTCGTAATATCGCGGTTCACAACTATGAAAGTATCAACTGGAATATTGTGCATAGCATTGTGAAGCATCACCTTGCAGACTTTTCATTGTTTGCCAAAGTAGTTGCCATGAGGCTGAAAAAGTGACAGCGCAGCCCTGCGATGTGCAAAATAAAACGATTAACTATGTCACGCTTTGATTTTATCCCGACGCCCTTGTCCGGCCTGACGTTAATACAGCGTAAGACGCTTGAAGACCCTCGAGGCTTCTTGTCGCGCTTCTACTGCGTTGAGGAATTCGCCGAGGCAGGTATTAACAAGCCAATAGCTCAAATCAACCACACGCTGACGCGCAAAAAAGGCGCGATTCGCGGCTTGCATTTTCAGCATCCGCCCTATGCCGAAACCAAACTGGTGAGCTGTTTGAGAGGCGAGATATGGGATGTAGCGGTTGATCTTAGACATGACTCACCTACTTTCTTGCACTGGCATGGCGAAATTCTTTCCGCTGAAAACCGTAAGAGTTTGCTCATTCCTGGAGGCTACGCTCACGGTTTTCAAGCGTTAACTGAAGATTGCGAGCTGATTTATTTACATACCATGGCTTACCATTCGGAAGCCGAGGGTGCGCTGAATGTAGCGGATCCAAGATTAAACATTGCCTGGCCATTGCCTATCAGCGATATTTCAGGGCGGGACAGCAATCACCCCTTTATTAGCTCAGATTTTCAAGGAATTATTTTATGAAGTGTCGTCACTGCGGAACTGAATTGACTTTACCGTTGATTGACTTGGGTTCCGCTCCACCGTCCAATGCCTATCTCAGCAAACAGACATTACATGCGCCCGAAAAACATTTTCCTTTGCGCGTATTAGTGTGTACTGAATGTTGGCTGGTGCAAACCGAGGATTATGCCGGAGCGGATGAACTTTTTTCCGCTGATTACGCTTACTTCAGTTCCTTTTCGACAACTTGGCTCGAACATGCCGAGCAGTATGTCGCCGATATGGCGGCGCGATTCGATTTGAATGCAAACTCCTTCATTGTAGAAGTGGCGGCGAATGACGGCTATCTGCTGCAATATGCCAAAGCACGCAATATTCCCTGTTTGGGCGTTGAGCCCACGACCAGCACAGCTAATGCAGCGCGCGCCAAGGGTATTGAAATAGTTGAAGCCTTTTTCGGGGTAACGTTGGCAGAGCGTCTTGTTGCGCAAGGCAAACAGGCCGACCTCACCGCAGCCAACAACGTTTTGGCCCACGTACCGGACATCAATGATTTTGTCGCCGGATTTTCCGTGTTGTTGAAGCCGACGGGCGTAGCGACTTTTGAATTTCCCCACTTAGTGCAGTTGGTGTCCGAAAACCAGTTCGACACTATTTATCACGAGCATTACTCCTATCTTTCATTAACTGCGGTGCAGCGTATTTTCGAACACAATGGCTTGAGCGTGTTTAATGTGGAGAAACTGCCTACTCACGGCGGCAGCTTACGCGTTTACGCGCAACGTAGCGATTTAGGCATGCGTGAATTCAGTCAGAATGTGACAGAGCTATTGGATTTTGAAGCAACGGCAGGCATAACTACTCCGGATTTTTATAATGGATTCCAACCCAAGGCAGACCAAGTGAAAAACGACTTCCTGGTTTTCTTGATTGAGGCCAAACGAGCAGGCAAAACAGTAGCCGGATACGGTGCTGCCGCCAAAGGCAATACCCTGCTAAATTACGCCGGTGTTCGTCCCGACTTATTGCCTTATGTAGTGGATCGAAACCCTGTCAAGCAGGATAAATTCTTGCCAGGCTGTCGTATTCCGGTTGTAGCCGAAGATCAGCTAAAACAAACCCGGCCTGATTACGTGGTGATTTTGCCTTGGAATTTGCGAACTGAAGTCATTGAACAGCTGGCCTACATTCGCGAATGGGGCGGGCAATTTGTAACGGCAGTACCCTCGCTAAAAATTAGCTGAGAAGCTTATGAAGATTGCGGTAACCGGAGCCAGCGGTTTCATTGGACGGCACGTATTAACAAGCTTACTAAAATCTCAGGTCGAGGTTATCGCCGTGACGCGCGACACAGCACGGCTGGCTGATTTAAGTCGGCACGTTCGCATCATAGCAATGGATATTGCTCACCCTACAGCCGATTGTTTTGAGCAAATGGGCTGTCCGGACGTTTTGATACATCTTGCTTGGGATGGTTTACCTCATTACAAATCACTGCATCACTTTGAAACTGAATTACCCAGGCAATATCATTTTCTGAAAACCATGATTGAGACGGGATTACCTTCATTATTGGTGACTGGAACCTGTTTTGAATACGGTATCCAATCTGGGCCGCTTTCGGCCGAGATACAAACTCAGCCAAATAACCCGTATGGTTACGCCAAAGATGCATTGCGGCAACAATTGAATTTTTTGCAATCAATTGAACCCTTTAACCTGACGTGGGCGCGGCTGTTCTATATGTATGGAGAAGGGCAGCCGAATAGCTCGCTGTACCCCAAACTTAAGGAATCGATCTTGCGCGGGGATAAGGTATTCAATATGTCGGGTGGCGAGCAATTGCGCGACTACTTGTCAGTTGAAGAAGTGGCAAGTCGGATTACTCGATTGGCTATGACAGGGGGCAATGTTGGCACGATTAATATTTGTTCAGGAAAACCGATTTCTGTACGTAGATTGGTAGACCAGTGGTTGCAGGAAAATGGCTGGGAAATAGAGCTTAATCTCGGCTACTATCCTTATCCCGATTATGAACCGATGGCATTTTGGGGGGATTCATCTCAATTTGACGCTATCAGTGCGCCGGAACGAGCAACAGATATTTTTGCCGGAAATTAAACATGTCAGATATTTGCGTCGTCCATTTGGTCAGAAAGAAAAATGGCTTGGAACCGTTTCGTGATTTTCTCGCATCATATTTGGCGTATCCCGCAGGAGTTGATCACGACTTATTGATACTCTATAAAGGATTTAATCGGGAGGCAGATATTGCGCCCTATCAAAAATTGCTTGAGGATGTGCCGCATTCTTTTCTAAGGTTTGCGGACTTCGGCTTTGATCTTAGACCTTATTTTATTGCTGCAGAAAAACACCCTAGTCAGTATTTTTGTTTTCTAAATTCATGGAGTGTCATTCTGGATAAAGATTGGCTGCTTAAGCTCTATCGGCATATCAACCAGCCGGGCGTGGGCTTGGTTGGGGCAACTGGGTGGCCGAGTGTTCCCCCCTCTTTGTCGCCTCCTCAAAAAAATAGGCCGTTATGGAAGAAGTTATTGATGCCTTTAGTTTGGAAGATATTAAGATTCCGCTATGGAATGTATTATGATTATTTTCCCCATTATTACATCCGAACTAACGGATTCATGATCGCACGCGAAAGCATGATGAAAATTCGTCGGGGTCTGATTTTGACAAAAATGCATACGTGTCGCTTGGAAAGTGGCAAAAACAGTATCACCAAACAAGTTGAGCAGATGGGTCTAAAATGTATGGTAGTGGGCAAAAACGGGATGGGCTATGACAAACAAGAATGGAATGCCAGCAATACCTTCTGGTGTGGGACACAAGACAACCTGCTGATTTCGGATAATCTAACAAGAAAATTTGATACTGCAAGTTTGGAGTGCCGGCAAAAATATGAGCTTTTTGCGTGGGGTGAATTGCTGAACGAATCTCAGGGTAAGGCTGTTGATAATTAATGAAAAATACGCCCTTTGTCTCCTGCAATATGATTGCTAATTTTGCGGGGAAGGCATAGGTACGTATCTTTAGCTTGGTCTTTGTACCGAGTTACATCAATCTGATGGGGTTGAAGTGTATGGCCTCAAACCGACGCTATCAGTGCGCCGGAACAATCAATAGCTGTTTTTACGGGGGATTAGACGTGTCAGAGATTTGTGTCGTTCATTTGGTTAGAAAGAAAAACGGCTTGGAACCGTTCCGTCATTTTCTCGAATCATATTTGGCGCATCCCGCAGGAGTTGATCACGACTTATTGATACTCTATAAAGGATTTGGTCGGGGGGCAAATATTGGGCCCTATCAAAAATTGCTTGAGGATGTGCCTCACTCTTTTCTCATGGTTGCAGACTTTGGCTTTGATTTTCGGCCTTATTTTATCGCTGCAGAAAAATATAATAGTCAGTATTTCTGCTATCTAAATTCATTCAGTGTCATTCTGGATAAAGATTGGCTGCTTAAGCTTTATCGGCACATCAACCGACCGGGCGTGGGCTTGGTTGGGGCAACCGGGTCGTGGGGGCGTATTGGTCCCGGCCGGTTGAGCACCCAAAAAAATATCCCGTTGTGGAAAAAATTGTTGAGACCTCTAGTTTGGAAGGTAGTAAGGGCATACTTTGCAATGTATTTTGATTATTTCCCCAATTATCACATCCGAACCAATGGATTTATGATCGCGCGTGCGACCATGATAAAAATTCGTCGAGGCTCGATTTTGACAAAAATGCATGCATATCGTCTTGAAAGCGGTAAACACAGTATCACCAAGCAAGTTGAGCAGATGGGCCTAAAGTGTATGATAGTGGGCAAAAACGGGATCGGCTATGACAAACAAGAGTGGAATGTTAGCAATACCTTCTGGCGTGGAACGCAAGACAACCTGCTGATTGCTGATAATCAAACGCGGAAATATGATGCTGATGATTCGGGTGGGCGGTATAAATGGGAGATGTTTGCTTGGGGTGGATTAGTGAATGAACCCCGCAACAACATTACTGAAAATTGATGAGAATAGTGCCATCGGTTCGGAGCAATATTGCTGCCAATTTTGCCGGTAAGGCATGGGGGGCCATCTTTAGCTTGGCCTTTGTGCCGCTGTACATCAAGCTCATGGGGGTTGAAGTGTATGGTCTTCTGGGCATTTTCATGTCGTTAACGGTCATGCTTTCTCTATTGGACATGGGGCTCAGCACCACGTTAAGCCGCGAATTGTCGAGATTATCGGCACTGGAGAATTCCGAGCAAGAATCGCGAAATATGGTGCGGACTTTTGAGGTGGTTTACTGGGGAATCGGTATTCTGATTGGCATTGCCATGATAGTTCTGGCGCCGCTAATAACCAAATACTGGATTAATTCAACCAGCGTCAGCAGTGAAATAGTCCAGCAATCGTTAACCATTATGGGGCTGTCTATCGCATTCCAGTGGCCGGGTGCAATTTATTCCGGCGGGTTGATGGGGATACAGCAACAGGTTGTGCTTAATGTCATTCGTTCTGTTATGGTGACGGCGCAACATGGCGGCGCGGCACTGGTATTATTATATATTTCACCGTCAATCGTTTCGTTTTTCCTGTGGCAGTCTTTTGTGGGGCTGCTTACCACGCTAATATTGGCTTGGTGGCTCTGGAAATTGTTGCCTAAATCTGCGCAGGCAAGCCGATTCGATAAAGAATTATTAATTAAGAATTGGCGATTTGCCTCAGGTATGCTGGGCATTTCGTTAGTGACCATCTTGCTGACACAGCTCGATAAGATAATCCTTAGCAAAATGCTGCCCCTAGAGAAGTTTGGTTATTACATGTTGGCATTTAATGTGGCTAATGCTCTTAATAATCTGGTAACACCTATTTTTTCCGCGCTCTTCCCCAAGTTTACCCAGCTGTCCGCTTCAGCCGAAGAAATCAATCTCATCGTATTGTATCACCAGGGTTGTCGGCTTGTTTCGGTGCTTGTGCTCCCGGTGGCTATAACCATCGCGATTTTTGCAAAAGATATCCTTGCTCTTTGGCTAGGAAACACCATGGCCGCACAAAACGCCCACCAAATCTTGACCTTGCTCATTATCGGCTCGGCCTTGAATGCGGTCATGACGCTGCCCTATGCGTTACAGCTGGCACAAGGGTGGACTACATTGGCTATTTATAAAAACATTGTCGCTACGGTTTTGCTCGTTCCCTTAATGGTGTGGATGGTGCAAATGCTCCAAGGCATAGGTGCTGCTTGGGTGTGGATTATCCTGAATCTGGGTTACTTTCTGTTTGAGGTGCCGATCATGCATCGTCGCTTGCTCAAAAATGAGATGGGTAAGTGGTACGGGCGCGATGTCATCTTGCCGGTTATAATAGTCACCGTCATCGGTCTGGTTACTCGCGCAATTTTACCGGTGGACCCATCAAAATTGCTCACATTACTGGTGGTGCTTAGTACTTTGGCGCTCTCTCTTGTAGTCTCCGCCTGGGTTGCGGGCTATTTGAATATAAAAATATTGAAAATGAATAGACCATGAAAAAATCCTGTCCTTATTGCCACGCCGAATCTCCGCTTTATTTTCAGAGTAAAGACTACAACCGGAACATTAGCCAAGAGACGTTCGATCATTATCGTTGCCCACAGTGCCAGCTGATTTTTATTGCGCCAATTCCTGCTAATTTGGGTGCTTATTACCCTGATACCTATCACTCTATTCCTGAAACTTTTGAACAGTTAGAAGTAGCTTCCGAGCCTGATAGATACAAAATCGAAATTATTGAACAATATATCGGTAAAGGAAGGCTGTTGGAAATTGGGCCGTCATACGGTGGTTTTACCTATCTTGCCAAAAAAGCCGGTTTTGAGGTTGAAGCTATTGAAATGGACGCACGATGCTGTCAGTTCTTGAATGAGATTGTAGGTATACGGGCTATTAATAGCAATGATCCGGTTGATGCGCTGCAACATTTGGAACCTTACGATGTCATCGCGCTTTGGCATGTCATTGAGCATTTGCCAAATCCCTGGATAGCATTAGATGCTATTTGTGCAAAACTTAAACCGGGCGGCATTTTGGTTATTGCGTCGGTCAATCCGAAAGCCTTTCAATTTCGTATTCTCGGTCGCTATTGGCTGCATTTAGATGCGCCTCGGCATGTCATGCTTATTCCAATAAGGCTATTGGCTGATAAGCTGGAGTCATTAGGCGTAAGGGTGGAGATGATAACAACGACTGATGCAGGAACCATAGCGTGCAATACAGGTGGATGGGGATCTTTCTTTGTGCATACTTGTACACAGCGAGTTGCCAACAAAAGAGTGCTATCCATTTTACGGCGCATTATGTTTTTAACCGGGCGATTGGTTAGTCGCTTAGTTAGTTCAATTGAGCAATCCAAAGAAAGAGGGAGCGCCTACACCATGGTCTTCCGAAAGAGCACTGCATCCAATTCCTCTTGTTCCGGCGAATCTGCGCCGGTGTCTGATTGTGCGGGAAAAACTGAGGATATTTGATGGATGGGTCAAATACATCAAAAGTGAGCATTTGCATTCCAACATTCAACGCTGCTGAATATCTCCGTCAGGCCGTAGGGTCGGTGCTGGAGCAAAATTACCAGGATTTTGAAATAGTTATCGTAGACAACTGTTCGACTGACCATATTGTAAGTCTGGTTAGTGAACTTCAACAGTTAAGTAATGGTCGCATTCGTTTCTATCAGAACGATCATAATATTGGCCTAGTCGGCAACTTGAACAGATGCCTGGAGTATGCCAAAGGAGCTTACATAAAGTTCTTGTGTGCGGATGACCTGCTGTTGCCTGGATGTCTTGAGCAAATGGCGGCAGGTCTTGATACGCATCAAGCAGTGAAATTGGTTTGCAGTAGCAGATTAGTTATTAATGAGTACGGCAATAAGCTGAAAACCAGACGATATGCGACTGATGATGCCATAGTGCGCGGCAATCAGGCTATTACGCGATGTTTTTTTGGCGGAAATTACATTGGTGAGCCTACCGCCGTTATGTTTCGCAATCGTGATTTGAAGGGTTGTTTTCGAGAGGATATGCCACAGTTGTCGGATATGGATATGTGGTTTCAACTCTTGGAACAGGGTGATTTGCTAAGTTTGAAAAGACCGTTATGTGCCATACGCTCACACTCAGCACAAATGACACATGCGAATATTAAGCTCGGCAGGCTGGTTGACGACAATATAAAACTTTTCGATATGTATTCACGTAAATCATATTTGGAGTCCACTTGGTTCTTTGTGGTAAAGCATAAATTATTGATGACCTATCGGGTTTGGGTATCCAGAAAATTTATTTCGGATGAAAAGAGAAGAATGGTCTTGGATCGGTATGCAAGCCGACTGGCATACTGGTTAATGCCATTAGTGGAGTTGGGGCTTCGTCTGAAAAAGCAGATTGTGGACACGAAAAAAAACCAATGGTTAATTTAAGGAGGCATCGTTGCAGCAAATTTCTATTTCGATAGTAAGCCATTTGCAAGGTAGTCTGGTTGAGAAGTTGCTGGTTGATATTGAGAGATGTTGCAAGGCAAGTTCCATTGAGGTAATACTCACTCTCAATATGCATGAGGAACTACCTTTCGCGGGGCGATCCTTCCCGTTTCCGATAAAGACTATTCACAAATCGACGCCCCAGGGATTTGCTGCCAACCATAATCAGGCATTTGCGCACGCATCTGGGCAATTCTTTTGTGTGATGAATCCGGATATTCGGCTTAATGACAACCCCTTCCCGGCGTTGCTCTCATGTCTGCAGAATTCTTCTGTAGGTATAGCGGCTCCGCTTGTTGTAGGAGAGAGCGGCGAGATGCAAGATAGTGTTCGTCGGTTTCCAACTCCGTTCAAGATAATTTGCAGGGTATTCGGCAGATGCAAAGGCATTGACTATGTGGTGAAGGATGAGACTATCTTTCCCGACTGGGTGGGCGGGATGTTCATGATGTTTCCACACAGTGTTTTCCGTGAGATCGGGGGATTTGATACAGGATTTTTTCTCTATTACGAGGATGTCGACCTATGTGCTCGACTGACTCTGGGAGGCTCTCGAGTGGCCGCGTGCCATGAAGTATCCGTGATTCACGAGGCGCG
>Ga0265297_10005727_pt1 | contig 18641 bp, 17 predicted proteins | sample Munlanlwell13791_FD_192502 | JGI IMG/M metagenome (GOLD analysis project Ga0265297, IMG submission 192502) | Leachate microbial communities from a municipal landfill in Southern Ontario, Canada - Leachate well 137-91 | ecosystem: Engineered > Solid waste > Landfill > Unclassified | place...
ATCGTTGACGCTGTCGTAAGGTTGCTGCCGGGCGCCCTGGGTGACGAAGATTCCAATAAAGATGACTCTTTTTCGGAAAATCTGCTGGAATACCCTCATTATACGAGGCCGGCTGATTACAATGGCATGAAGGTCCCGGAAATACTGCTTTCAGGGGATCATGGAAAAATAAAAGACTGGAGAAAAAAAGAGGCGATAAAGATAACCAAACAGAAAAGGCCGGATTTATTAAACATGAAGGTCCCTCGCGACACAGAGTAAAATCATGGTCGCTCGGGATCAAATTTTGTTTCACAAAATTTGGGAGGAGACATGAACGAGATCAGGGATTTAGAAAAAGATTTTTTAAAAAAGGATACGGCTGATTTTAAAACAGGGGATACGGTGCGGGTGAGCGTGAAAATAAAAGAAGGGGACAAGACGCGCCTGCAGGCCTTTGAGGGCACTGTCATCTCAAGAAAAGGCTCAGGCATCAAAGAGACCTTTATCGTCCGTCACATATCGTACGGCGAAGGCGTGGAAAGGGTCTTTCAGCTCAATTCCCCGCTCATAGATTCCATAAGCGTCGTGAAAAAAGGCAAGGTTAAAAGAGCTCGCTTATACTACCTGAGGAAAAAAGTTGGAAAAGGCACGGCTATCGAAGAAGAAAGGGCGGCGGAAACAGGCCGGGATGCTCTCCTGGGAGAAAAAGGCGTTTCTTAACGGCGCGTCCCTTATCATAGGAGTAGACGAGGCCGGCCGAGGACCCCTGGCCGGACCTGTCGTGGCCGGCGCGACAGCCCTGAAGCCGCATCCGCTGGATAAATTTTCCGTCCCCGCGTATAATACCGTGATAGACGACTCTAAAAAACTGTCCCCATCCCAGAGGGAAAAGGCGTTTAAAGAACTATCCAAAAAAACCCTTTGCTTCGTGGGCGTAAAAAGCCATTCTTTCATAGACAAGAATAACATATATCAAGCCACCCTGGCCGCGATGAAGGCGGCCGTGACAGGGCTCGTGCGCGATTTCTGCGCGATTAATAAAAAACGGATCAAGGACATTAGAAAAAATACATGGGTCCTGGTAGATGGGAACGCCGCCCCTGACCTGCCCTATAAGACAGTGCCTATAATAAAGGGGGACTCGAAAAGTCTTTCCATCGCGGCAGCCTCGATTGTAGCGAAAGTCACAAGAGACAGGATGATGGATTTATATGATAAAAAATATCCGGTTTACGGCTTCTCAAGGCATAAAGGCTACGGTACCAGGTTTCATGTTGAGGCCATACAAAAATACGGGGCCTGTCCCATACACAGAAAGACATTCGCCCCGATAAGGCAGGATGGTTATTAACGCTCTGCGGACAGGAAGAAAAGGCGAAGAGATGGCGGTTTCTTATTTAAAGAGACAGGGGTATGGAATAATAGACAGGAATTACAGGACCAGGATGGGCGAGATAGATATAATAGGCGAAGACAAAGGATGCGTGTGCTTCGTGGAGGTGCGTTCCAGGAACAATCCCGATTACGGATTTCCGGAAGACACGATTACCGCGGCCAAGCGGAGAAAGATTGAAAAGGCGGCGCTGGCCTATATAAAAAGATTCAAACTCACGGACAGGCCCTGCAGATTCGACGTGATATCGATCGTAAACACAAATAACCCGGAACCTGGCATAAAACTTATCAAGAACGCGTTTGATCTGAGCGAACAATACAGGTATTAAATGAAGTCCATAACGGTTATCGCGAGACAGATCGGAATAAAAGAAAGCGAATTGGAGCTGTACGGGAAATACAAGGCCAAGATATCGCTTTCTATCCTGAGCCGGATTAAAAAAAGGCCTCTCGGCAGATATGTCGTGGTCACTACCATGACGCCGACGAAATTCGGCGAAGGCAAGACAGTGACGACTATCGGGTTGGGGTCAGGGCTTTCAAGACTGGGCAAGAAATCCGTAATCACGCTCAGGCAGCCGTCAATGGGGCCTGTCTTTGGATTAAAGGGCGGCGGGGCGGGCGGCGGGCGCTCAAAGGTCGAACCCTCGGAAGACATAAACCTGCATTTCACCGGGGACATGCACGCGGTAGGCGCGGCAAACAACCTTCTTTGCGCTTTCATAGACAATCATCTCGCCAGGGGCAACAGGCTGGATATAGACCCTGAGGCCATTATGGCGAGAAGGACGCTGGACGTAAGCGACAGGGCCCTGAGGCGCGTGAAGACGATGCTTGGCGATGACGGGACATACAGAGACACCGGTTTTGACATAACCGCCGCGAGCGAGGTGATGGCCATACTGGCCCTCGCGTCCGGCCGGCGCGATTTAAGAAAAAGGATCGGGAGGATAATAGCGGCGTTTACCCGCGACAAAAGGCCTGTATTCGCCGAAGATTTAAAATGCGCCGGGGCAATGGCTGCCATATTAAAAGACGCCGTGAAACCGAACCTTGTCCAGACGTCGGAATGCGTGCCCTGCATCATGCACGCCGGGCCTTTCGCGAATATCGCTCACGGAAATAATTCTGTCCTGGCCGACATGATTGCCCTGAGACTCGGGGATTATGTCATTACGGAAAGCGGGTTCGGCGTTGATTGCGGCGCTGAAAAATTATTCGACATAAAATGCAGAGTCAGGGGCCTGAAGCCGCCTGACGGCGCGGTGCTTGTCTGCACGACCAGGGCATTGAAGACGCATGGCGCCGGGAACATGAGGAAACACATCGAAAATATAAAGGCCTTCGGCCTGAATCTCGTGGTGGCGATAAACAGATTTCCTTCGGATTCAAAAAAAGATCTGGACGAGATAAAAAAGACGGCCATAAGGGCCGGCGCGGAAGACGCCGTTATCAGCGAGGCGCGGAAAAAAGGAAGCCGCGGAGCGGTCCAGCTGGCCAAGGCGGTCATCAGGATGTGCGAGAAAAAATCCAGCTTTAAATTCCTGTACCCCCTGGAAGCGCCGATCAAACAGAAGATAGATATTATAGCGAAAAAGATCTACGGCGCCAGAGAAGTCCGGTATTCAGGGGATGCCGAGAAAAAAATAACGCTTTACGAGGGATTGGGTTACGGCGGCCTGCCCGTAAACATGGCCAAGACACATCTTTCTCTCTCTCATGACCCGAAAATCACGGGAAGGCCTGAGGGCTTCACCCTGCCGATAAGAGATGTTAAGATCGCGGCGGGTGCGGGTTTTTTATACCCTTTATGCGGGGAGATACGCACCATGCCAGGCCTGCCCGCCGCGCCGAGGGGCGAGAAGATAGATATTGATAAAAACGGAAAAATAACCGGCCTGTCCTAAAGGAGATATCATGTATATTCAAAAAACCATCAAAGAATATCTGGGGGATTTAGCCGCCAAGCTGCCTGCCCCGGGAGGAGGCAGCGCCTCCGCGCTGAGCGGGGCCGCGGGCATCGCATTGCTGGAGATGGTCTGCAACTTCACGGTCGGCAACAAAAAATACAAAGAATCCGAGGAAGACATCGCGAGACATCTGGTTTCCCTGAGGGCCCTGCGAGAGGCGTTTTCCGCGTTAATAGACGAGGACGCGGAGGTCTACTCCCGCATAAGTGAGGCCTTCAAAACAAAAGATGAAAAAAATATTGATAAAGCGCTGAAAGACGGTTATTATATTTCAGTAAAAATTTGCGGCCTGTCAAAAAACGGATTAAGGATAGCCCTGGATTTATCCGATAAAGGGAACGCCAATCTCATAACAGACGTTGGATGCGGCGCCGCGTCCCTGAAGGCCGCCTTTGACTCGGGCGTATTTAACGCGGAGATCAACCTGAAAGGGATAAAAGACAGAGGGTTCGTAAGCGGAGAGACGAAGGAATTAAAGGCGTCGCGGGAAGAGATGGATGGTTTATACGCGAAAAGCGTCGACAGGGTAAACGAAAGGATACGGCAATGAGCGCTCAATTATTGGAAGGCAAGTCAGTCGCCTTGAAGATAAAAGAACATATCCGGCTGGACGCCGAGGCGCTGAGACAAAAACTCGGCCGCGCCCCCAAGCTGGTCAGCATACAGGTGGGTGAAAACCCCGGTTCCGAGGTATACATAAAATCGCAGGAGAAAAACGCGAAGGACCTGGGAATAGAGTTTGATCTTAAAAAATTTGACGCGGCGACGACCCAGGACGAGCTGATAAAGGGCATCGAAAGATTAAACTGCGATAAGACAGCGAGCGGGATAATACTGCAGATGCCGCTTCCCCAGCACATAGACGGGAAACTGATTTCAAGATACATATCGCCGGAGAAAGACGTGGAAGCGGTGCACCCGCAGAACATGGGCGAGATCGTCTTCGGCAAGGCGAGGATACTGCCCTGCACCGCCGCGAGCTGCATGGAATTATTGAATTCGATACAAGGCCTGGAACTGTACGGAAAAGAAGCCGTTATCGTGGGCCACAGCGAGATAGTCGGAAAGCCGCTGGCGTTATTGCTGTTAAACAAGTTCGTCACGACAACCATATGTCATATAGCCACGGGCCAAAGAGGGACGCTTCCGGAATTCGTGAAAAAGGCCGAGATCCTGATAGTGGCCGTGGGTAAGGCGGGCATCGTGAAAGGCGACTGGATAAAAGAAGGCGCCATCGTGATAGACGTGGGCATAAACCGCGTTGAAGGCAAGATCGTGGGGGATGTTGAATTTGACAAGGCCAAGGAAAAGGCTTCGCATATTACGCCCGTACCGGGCGGGGTAGGACCCTTGACAGTGGCCATATTGATGCGTAACGTGATAGAGGCGGCAAAATCCCAGCTCCTTAGTTGACACTCGAGTAATACTCCTTGTGTCAACTTGCGCCTATAGAAAGCGACATAAATGAGTCTTTGCGACAAGATTGATTCTGGAAAATTCATAGTTACCTCTGAGATAGGGCCGCCAAAAGGCATTGAGATAGAGGAGATGCTGAAAGACGCGGATCTTATAAGGGGCAGGGTGGACGCGATAAACGTAACTGATCTGCAGAGTTCGGTAATGCGCGTGGGTTCACTGGCCATATGCAAGCTCCTAAAAGAACGGGGGCTTGAACCGGTATTTCAGGTCACGTGCAGAGACAGAAACCGCCTGGCCCTTCAATCGGATTTATTGTCAGCGGCCGTATTCGGCATAGAAAACATCCTGGCCCTGACAGGCGATCACCCTATATTAGGCGACCATCCTCAGGCAAAACCTGTCTTTGACCTGGATTCCATGCAATTATTGGAGGCCATCAGGGCCCTGGCGTCAGGCAGGGACATGGCAGGCAAGGAATTAAAAGGGATCCCTAAATTTTGCGCCGGGGCGGTGGTAAATCCTGGCGCGGACCCCCTGGAACCCGAGATCATAAAAATGGAAAAAAAGATCTCAGCCGGCGCGAGGTTTTTCCAGACGCAGGCGGTTTACGACGTGGGGCTATTTAAAAGATTCCTGGACGCCGCCAAGGGGTTGAAGACCGTCGTTATCGCGGGTATAGTGCTGTTAAAATCCGCCGGTATGGCGAAATACATGAACAAAAATGTCGCGGGCGTGTTCGTGCCCGACAACCTTATCGAGGAAATGGACAAGGCGAAAGATAAAGGCGAGAAATCGATAGAGATCGCTGCGCGCCTGATAAAAGAACTGAAACCGTTATGCCAGGGTATTCACGTGATGCCCATTGGCTGGGATAAAAAAGTGCCGCTGGTACTGGATGCCGCGGGGTTATAGAAAGGAAAACTAAGATGTCGGAAATCATAGCTTCTTTGGGAAAAAAAGGCGCTGAGACCGTGCTGTCTTTGGCGGACCAGACACTAAAAGATTCCATCAAGAAATTCGGGAAGACCATGGAAATAGGATTCCCGGGCACCGCCTATTATCTGCCTACGGCGTTCGCGCTGTTAGGCAAAGAAATCAAGACGCTGGGCGACGCGGAAGACATGTTAAAAGACGCGAAGGCCCTGAGCGGCGGAAAACCCGCCGGCGCCTTGAACATAAGCGAACTGGGGGGGCTTTTGAATTTCGGCTTATCCACGCTATTGTCCGCTGAAATAATCGCGGCGATAAGATACCTGGAAGGAAAGGGCCAGGACGAAGGATGCATAGGTTTTATCCCTGACAGCATATTAAGATCCCTGGGCGTCCAACTCGTGGACGGCAGGATAGCCGGGGTTGCGGTGATAATAGGACAGGCGCCTGACTCAAAAGCCGCGGCGGCTTTAATACGCGGCGCCCAAAAGAAAAATCTGGTATCCCTGCTCATCGGCAACACTAAAGGCAAAAACATAAAGGAACAACTGCAAAAAGAAAATGTGGAAATGGGGCTCGAGACATATATAGTGCCTCTTGGCGCGGATATCGTATCCGCTGTCTTCGCGGTAAATTTCGCCATAAGGGCGGCCCTGACTTTCGGAGGCATTAAAAAAGGAGAGTGGCAAAAATGCCTTGATTACTGCAGGAAACGCGTCCCAGTCTTCTGTGTTGCCCTGGGGTACGTGGACGAAATAACCTGCGCCGCCGGATTGGGCGCGCTTTCGCTTGGAATACCGATAATCACCGATGACAAAAAAGTGCCTGAAGTAGGAAAGACGCCCGTAACGCTTTATGAGGCCCTGACAGTGGAAGAAGACACGGGAAAAATAGTGCCCAGGGGCATAGAGTTGAGGGACATAAAAATAAAGGTGTCGGATGTGGACATCCCTGTCCCTTACAGCGCGGCGTTTGAGGGAGAGAGGGTAAGGCGCGAGCAGATGTACGCGCAGTTTGGCGGGAAATACTCCGACGCGTTCGAATACGTGAAAATGGCGGATTCCGGCAAGATAGAGGACGGCAAGATAATTGTGGCTGGGCCCGAGCTGGATGAAATAAAAGAAGGCGGAGCGGTCCCTTTGGGGATTTTCGTGGAAGTGGCGGGCAGGAAGATGCAGAAGGATTTTGAGCCCATACTCGAAAGACAGATACACAGTTTTTTGAATGAGGCCATGGGCGTGTTTCACATGGGGCAAAGAGACATGTGCTGGATAAGGATATCAAAAGACGCCAAGTCCAAAGGATTCAAGCTGAGGCATTTCGGCGTGATCCTGCACGCGAGATTTCATGACGTGTTCAGCGCGATAGCCGACAAGGTCCAAGTCACCATATACACCAAACAGGAAGATGTTGAGATGCTGGTGAAGGAGGCGCGGAAGACTTACAAAGAAAGAGACGCCAGGGTAGAGAAAATGACCGACGAGAGCGTCGATCTTTTCTGGTCGTGCACGCTATGCCAGAGTTTCGCGCCTAATCACGTCTGCATAATAAAACCGGAGCGGCTCGGCCTGTGCGGGGCTTATAACTGGCTTGACGCCAAGGCGTCTAACGAATTGAACCCGTCGGGGCCGAATCAACCCATTAAAAAAGGCGAGTGCCTCGATGCCGTTAAGGGCGAATGGACGGGCGTGAACGAAATGGTTTTTCAAAAATCAAACCGCACGTTAAACAGATTCTGCGGTTATTCCATAATAGACGCGCCTGAGACAAGCTGCGGTTGTTTTGAATGCGTAGTGGCCATACTGCCAGAGGCAAACGGTTTCATGATAGTCAACAGGGAATACGCGGGCATGACACCCGCGGGAATGACGTTTTCCACGCTTGCCGGCACGATAGGCGGTGGCCAGCAGACACCCGGCTTCATGGGAATAGGCCGGCTTTACATAGTCAGCAAAAAATTCATATCGGCCGAAGGCGGGCTCAAAAGAGTGGTCTGGATGACAAAAGAATTAAAAGAGGCCCTGGCTGATAAACTGAAAAAAAGGGCCGAGGAGCTTGGCGAACCGGATCTCCTGGATAAGATAGCGGACGAAACAACAGCCACCTCAACGGAAGGATTGCTGCCTTTTTTGGAAAAAATAGGACATCCGGCGCTTGCAATGGATTCAGTGATGTAGAGACAGGACATTGTTCTGCCCCTATCGCGATTAACATAAGGAGTAAACATGGCTTTAACCGGATTGGACATCTATAAATTATTACCTAAAACAAACTGCAAGAAATGCGGATCGCCCACCTGTCTCGCGTTCGCCATGAAACTGGCCATGAAAAAGGCCTCCATAAGCGAATGTCCTGATGTGTCGGTAGACGCGAAAAGGGCACTGGAACAATCCACCAGGCCTCCTGTTTCATTGATAAGCGTCGGATCGGGAGACAATAAGATAGAGACGGGCGGGGAAACAGTGCTTTTCAGGCACGAAAAGACGTTTTATCACCAGACAGCCATCGCCATTACAATAGAGGACACGCTGTCTGAAAAAGAACTCCTGGCCCGTCTCAAGCTGATAGAAGGGCTTGATTTCGAGAGAGTGGGTCAGCACATAGGCGTCGATATGATAGCGCTGGTAAACAAAAGCGCGTCTTCCGAAAAATTTATTTCCGCTCTTGAAAAAATAATGGACGGCTCAAAAAAACCGCTCATCCTAATAACCGGCGACGCAAAGACCGTGGACATGAGCCTGAAAAAATGCGCCGATAAAAAACCTTTGATATACGCCGCGTCCACGCATAATTTAAAAGACATGGCCGCGCTGGCGAAATTTTACAAGGTCCCGCTCGCGTTAAGGGCCGAGGGCCTCGATGAGCTTGATAAGCTATCGCAGGAAGCCGCGAAATCAGGCCTGGAGGATCTCGTGCTGGATCCGGGATCAAAAGACCTGCGCCAGGCCCTGAACGATTTTACTCAGATAAGACGCCTGTCCCTTAAACGTAATTACAGGCCTTTTGGCTTTCCAATCATAAGACTGATAAAAAATGGAGGCGGACACGAAACCGTAGTCGAGGCGTGCGCGCTCATAGCTAAATACGCGGGCATAATAATCCTTGATACGATCGAACGGGACGCGCTGCTCCCGATCGTTACCCTGCGCCAAAATATTTACACCGATCCGCAGAAACCGGTCACCGTAGAACCCAAACTTTACAAATTCGGCTCCCCCGATAAGAATTCCCCGGTAATGGTCACGACTAATTTTTCCCTGACATTTTATACCGTTTCCCCGGAGATAGAGGCCGCGGGCCAGTCCGCGTACCTCCTGGTCACGAACTCGGAAGGAATGAGCGTCCTGACCGCCTGGGCGGCCGAAAAATTCACGCCTGAGATAATAGCGGATACCATGAAGAAAAGCGGGCTGGAAGAAACCGTATCCCACAGAAAAATAATAATACCCGGTTATGTGTCTATCCTGAGCGGAAAACTGGAAGACGCGTCCGGATGGAAGGTGCTGGTAGGGCCTAAAGAGGCGTCCGGCATACCGAGGTACCTAAAAGAAGTATGGGCATGACATTAGCGAATAAAATTTCCATATTCAGGGTAATACTGATCCCTTTTTTCATAGCCAGTGTTCTCTATTATGGCGAGGGGAGGGAATACCTGAGATTCGTGGCGCTCGCGATATTCCTGACGGCGAGCGTCACCGACGCCGTTGATGGCAGCATCGCCAGGATACACAAGCAAGTGACGGAACTGGGAAAGGTCCTTGACCCCATAGCCGACAAACTGCTCATCACAAGCGCGTTCATATCCCTATCCATGATAAAGAGCATCCCCGACGAACTCAGGATCCCGGCATGGGCCGTATTGATAGTCATAAGCCGTGACATAATAATAGTACTGGGTTCCGTGATAATACACCTTTTAAAAGGAAAACTGACCGTGAAACCAAGCTGGCTCGGCAAGATGACGACGTTTCTCCAGATGGCGGCCATAGTGGCTTTTCTGGCGCTGTTCAAATATCACAAGATTTTCCTCGACGTGGCAATCGTCTTTACCGTCCTTTCCGTAATAGATTATATCTGGCGCGGCTCAAGGCAGCTCAATGAAACCCATCAAGCTTAATCTCCATAAAATAGCCATTGTAGGCAGGCCCAACGTGGGCAAATCCACTCTATTCAACAGGGTCCTGAATAAACGCAAGGCGGTCGTTGAAGACAAGGAATTTACCACGCGCGACAGGATCAGCGGCATAGTGGAATGGGAGGGGAAATATTTTGAATTAATAGACACCGCCGGCATGGATTTCGGAAAAAAAGAAAAAATCTCCGAGCTCATAGAAAAACAGATTTATTACGCGATAAACGAGGCGGACCAGATAATCTTTTTATGCGACGGGAAAACAGGGGCCATGCAGCTGGATCACAAAGTCTGCGACCTGCTGAGGAAATCGAGCAAAAAGATAACCATCGCGGCGAACAAGATGGATAATCCGCCCGCCGCGGAAAACATCTCTGATTTCTATAAGTTCGGCTTCGGCGTCCCGTTAGCCATATCCGCCCTGCACGGAAAGGGCGTAGCCGAACTCCTGGATATACTGACAGCCAACATGCGGGACGAATCAACCGCCAGGATGAGTAAAAACGTGACAAAGATAGCGATAGTGGGCAAGCCCAACGCGGGTAAATCCTCTCTTTTAAACTATTTATTGGACGAAGAGAGGGTCGTGGTGAGCCCCGAACCCGGCACTACCAGGGATTCAGTGGACGTTTATTTTAAAAAAGACAGGGATTCGTTCATAATCATAGATACCGCGGGCATACGCTCAAAATCAAAGATAAAAGACGCGGTCACGTATTTCAGCATACTGCGCGCCGAGGAAAGCGTGCAGAAAAGCGACGTGGTGATAATACTCCTGGACGGTCCCACGGGCGTGACAAAAGAGGACTCGAGGATCATTAATCTTGTGCAGGAAAGACAAAGGCCTTTTATACTGACGGTAAATAAGTGGGACCTGGGCAGAAAAGAAGGGGCGAACATGGCTGAATTTGAAAAGGCCATACGCCAGGGCGTGAAATTCATCTATAACGCCCCGATAATATTCATATCGGCGCTCACGGGCGAGAACGCCGCGAGGGTGCTGGATTTGTGCAGGGGCCTCTCAGAAAAATCAAAGAAAAACATATCCACGAGCGAATTGAATAAGATCCTGAAGGATATCTCATTCCACATAACAAGATTGTACTCCATAAGACAGATTAAAAACGCCCCTCCTGAATTCGAGATAACGGCGAAAAGACCTGACTTGATAGACGAGGCCAACAAGAGATACCTGATAAACATACTTAGGAAGAAATTGGGACTTGAGGGAATACCCGTAATAATAAAATTTAAACGCAAGTTCTCATAAGTTGACACTCAAGCAATACTCCTTTTGTCAACTTACGGCTTAAAAGGAGGCGACATGGCATATGTCATTCTGTTTTTAGGTTTTGTTTCCGCTTATTTAATAGGATCCATTCCAACCGCTTACTTGTTCGGCAGGATCTTAAAAGGCATCGACATACGGGAATACGGAAGCGGGAACGTGGGCGCCACGAACGTCTTTAGGGTAATAGGCAAAGGCCCGGGCATAACCGTCCTCGTAATAGACGTTTTAAAAGGCCTCCTGTGCAGTACGGTGGTCGCCAGCATGTTTTTATACATGGTGCCGGTGACAAGGCCGGATCTATACAGAATTTTCATAGGATTGTCCGCTATAGCCGGCCATAACTGGACAGTTTTTCTGAAATTCAAAGGCGGAAAGGGCGTTGCCACGAGTGCGGGGGTCGTAATAGGGCTGATCCCTCAGATATTCTGGCTGGGCTTCATGGTGTGGCTGGTGGTATTTTTCGTGAGCGGATTTGTGTCTCTGGCTTCGATCATAGCGGCGATATCGATACCTTTGTTTACCCTGGCGTTTGGCCAGCCGGCCGAAATAGTGATCTTCATGTGTATCGTGTGCGTCATAATAGCGTACACACATAAAGCTAACATAAAACGCCTGAAGACGGGCGAAGAAAAAAGGGTGCCTTTTTTTAAAAGAAAATGAACGACCAAATAGCTAGAACCTTCGATAAGCCCGGACCTATCGCCAGTCTGATGCCTGACTACGAGACAAGGCCCGAACAGATAGAAATGGCGGACGCCATAGACCGTGCCATAAAACACGCGGAAAAACTCGTGGTAGAGGCGGGGACAGGCATAGGCAAGAGTTTCTCGTATCTTGTCCCGCTCGCGAACCATGTCCTGGAAAACGAATCCCTGGGGATCGTTTCGACCAACACCATAAGCCTGCAGGAGCAGATAATCCACAAGGACATACCTTTTCTTGAAAAAGCCCTGGACAAAGATTTCAAGGCGGTACTCGTCAAGGGTAGGAATAATTACGTGTGCATCAGGCGGCTCTACAGGTCTGATTTTAAGCAAAAAGACCTTTTCGCGGATGAATACGAGATGAAGGCATTCGCGAAGCTCTTCGCGTGGGCGCACAAAACACAGGACGGTTCCCTGTACGACCTTGAAGATGAGCCTGACCCGAAAATATGGGACATGGTCTCGTCTGATTCCGAGACCTGCCTTGGCAAAAATTGCGACCACCACAAAAAATGTTTCTTCATGAAGGCCAGAGAGAAAATAAATGAGGCGCGAATCCTGGTCATAAACCATCACTTATTCTTCGCTAACCTGGCTCTTCAAAAAGAGCAGAAAGGCATCTTCCCCGAACACGCCGTCCTGATATTTGACGAGGCGCACAACATAGAAAATATCGCCACGGAACACCTTGGCGCGAGCGTCACGAGTTCAGGCATACGGTATTTATTGGACCTGTTGTTTAACGCCAGGCGCCAAAAAGGGCTTTTGTTGTCTGTCGGCGACGAGGACAGCATGGAATGGGTGGAGCTCGCGCGCAAAAAATCAGAAGCGTTCTTCAAGGAAATAAAAGAATACTTCGAGCAAAAGGTGAAAAGTCAGGCCTCGGATACGCTGAGGCTGAAAGACGCGAACTTTGTCGAAAATCACCTGGCGATACCTTTAAAGAATCTCGCTGAATCCCTGGCGCTGGCCAAGAAAAACGCCGAAGATAAGGAAGAAGAAGTTGAGATAACATCTTTTATCAAGAAAATTAACACCCTCAGGGATTCCATAGAATTGATCCTGACCCAGGACATTGAAAATTATACCTATTGGATAGAATGTTCCAGAAATATGAACAAGATCAGCATAAATACCGCTCCGATAAACGTGGGGAGCATATTAAAAGACGAGCTTTTCTCCGAAGACGCGCCAATCATACTGACAAGCGCGACGCTTTCCATAAATAACGGCTCGTTTAAATATTTCAGGGATAGGGTCGGCCTGAACGAGGCGAAAGAGCTGAAACTCGGATCGCCGTTTGACTACAAAAACCAGGTCCAGATGTACATCGCCAAAAACATGCCCAATCCCGACCGCCTCACGGAATATAGCCGCCAGGCGAGCGAAAGGATCAAAAGATATCTGGAATTGACCAATGGCGGCGCGTTCATCCTGTTTACAAGCTATTCCCTCATGAACAGTGTTTACGAGGATCTGGAAGGATACTTGAATGAAAAAGGATTTAATGTCCTGCGCCAAGGCGCGGGCCTGACAAGAAACAGGATGCTCAGTAATTTTAAAAGCGAGGCGGGGTCCGTACTGTTCGGTGTGGACACGTTTTGGCAGGGCATAGACGTTCAGGGCAAGGCGCTCAGCAACGTAATAATAACAAAACTCCCTTTCAGCGTACCGGATCACCCTGTGGTAGAGGCGCGCATAGAAGAGATAAAACGCAGGGGAGGGGACGCGTTTCAGGAATATAACCTCCCTGAGGCGATATTGAAGTTCAAACAGGGTTTTGGCCGTTTGATCCGCAGTAAAAAAGATACAGGTATAATAGCCATACTGGATAGCCGAATCCTGACAAAGTTCTACGGCAGGCAATTCCTCAATTCCATCCCAAGATGCGATATAATCATTGATTGAAAAACATAAATTTTTCTTGACAATTGCGTTATTTGTGCTATACTTTTAAATAGTTTGATAAAAGTATTAAGTTATATTGACCGAGTTAATAAGGAAGCATTACTCGAGTGTCAACTCAGTTGACAAATACAATAAAAATGATATACTCTATAATAAAATTATATCCCTCGCGACAATATGTGAACATAGGGTTGTTCGGGATCAAATTTTGTTTCACAAAATTTGAGAGGAAAGCATGAATAAAAAGTTAATTTTGGTGATTTTAGCGATTGTCATGGTAGCGGCGATGGTTATGCCGAGCTACGCTGAGACCATATGGGAAAAAAGGCAGAAGGTGATGCAGGGGGATGATGCAGAAACAAAGACAGAGACGCCTGAACCGGCTGTCCAGGAAGAAGAGAATATCCCCGGCGCGTACGATGAAGAAGAAGCTGAAATAGAGCCTGCCATAGAAGAAGACATGGACATGGCCGGAACCGCGGACGAAATCGACCCTTACGAAATCTACATACCGGAGGAATACGGCACGATAATCGAATCTTCCAGGGGAACAAACGGCAAACTAATAATCCACATACAGGATGCCCACGCGAATTACGAGGCCCAGATGAACCTCGCGAACATCCTTGAATCGCTGATAAACAATTACGATCTCAGCCTGATTTTACAGGAAGGCCGGGACTCAGATTCAAATCTCAGTGATTTAAGAAAAAAAGGCTCCTCGGAGACAAGGAAGGTCGCCGCTGAAAAGCTTTTAAAGAATGACGATATAAGCGGGGAAGACTATCTTGATCTAACCTCGGACTATCCCATGACCTTCCAGGGCATAGAAGACATGTCGCTTTATAATAAAAATAAGGACGCCCTGTGGGAAATGGATAAATTTAAAGACCTCGCGCTGGAATATGTCAATAAAATGATCCTTGCCTGCGATGCCCTGAAGCCAAAGATATATAGCGAGGCGCTGCTAAAGATAGACAGGGCGAAAAAAGACTATGATAATGAAACCATTGACCTCGTCGCGTACTATGAGGATTTGTCCAGGATCGCCGCGGACAAAAACATCCCATTAGATGATTTCCGGAATTTTAGCGCCGTAATAAAAATTAACGATTTAGAAAAGAAAGTAGACCTGGTAAAGATAAACGATGGTACGGCGACTGACGAGCAAAAAAATCTTTACACGGAATACAAGGACATGCTCGCGAACTTAAATGTAAATAAACTCTTCAAGGAAGAGCCGCTAGTGGAAAATGCCGTGCAAGCGGCTTTGTTTGAGAATGACGACCAGAAAAAATTATACAGGACATCAAAGGCCCTGAGCATCTTGGATAAAATGCTGAGGGTAAAAGTAGTCCCCGAAGAATACGGTTATTTTCTGGAAAATAAATCAGATTTTGACCCGCGATCCTGGACCGCTTTCCTGAAGGATAAATCAGAGTCATTAAATACCTCTATCGACACCCCGGCCAATTATTACATTATAAGTGATAACATAGATAAGATAGAAAATTTTTATGCCATAGCGGGCAAGAGAGAAGACGCGTTTTTGAAAAAAAGTCGGGAACGTATGGATAAGGACGGGGTAAGGATAGCGGCCCTTATCGCCGGAGGTTTTCACACGCCAACACTAACCAAATTACTTGCTGATTCTGGCTATTCTTACGTTGTCATAAGCCCCAGGGTTACGACAGAAACAGATGAGGCATTGTATAGATCAGCGTTACAAAAAAGATAAAAGGAGGGAAAGATGAGAAAAGAAAAAATATTCACCGTATTAAGCCTGTTGCTGGTCGCTATCTTTAGCGTCACGCAATTTGGCTATGCCCTGAGGGAAGGGACCCCGGACAGGGACAAGGTTTCCGACGAGCTTTCAAGCAACATAAACGTCCTGCCGATCCCGGTCGCTCACAATTCTCAAACCACGGACTTGTCCAGGATAGTGGTTGTCCCGGCGAGAAACTTTACTGACGCGGCTACCGCGGAAATCACGCTTGGGGCGCTTAGGATTTACCCGAAAGAAGTGACTGTCGTGGTATTGGCGGAAAACCCCACGCAGGCGTTGGAAGCAATGCAGCAATTTAAAGCCAGGACAGATCAAGAGTTAAGGACCGTGGCCCACATAAAAGGAACTGAATTGCCCGGCGAAACCATTAGCAACGCAGACAGGATAAAAGGATTACTGGCTCAGGTCGAAAAAGATGACAATCCCACGATAGGGACTTTTTCATTAGCGAGCGCCAGCAAATTGCCTCAGTACAACGACATCGTCAATGAATTACAGAGCGGCATAACAAGCCTCGCTTCGAATCAGGTGTTATCTGTTGCAAAGCCATCTTTGTTTAATGATGACATGGTCAGGACAATATCTCTTCCTGCCAGCGCGGCCCTGGCATCAGATCAGGCAAGCAGGGATCTGGCCCAATTCATCAATAGCGGGTCTGAAGGCAAGGATGTGATCATAGTAAGCACCGATAAAGCAGAATTAGACGCCGCCAGAGCTAAATTAATAGAAAGCGGATTGGCGTCGGACGGCATCGAAGGGGAAAGGTTGTTTTTCGCTTTAACCAGCAAAGACGCCCTTGGCGCGGTAGAAACGCTATTCAACCAATACAGGGGAGATTTCGGTCAATGCACAGGAGACAAGCTTGATCCAGCTGTCAGAGCAACACTAAGAAAGGCATAACAATAGGCTGTTTTTTCTTTACCCCGTCCCCTTTAAAATCTCAAAGGGGACGGGGTTTTGTTTTTACGTTGACACCAGCCTCCTTTTCTTATATAATTAATATTTTATAATGGGTTATATATCTATGCTACCTGATAAATACGGTAAATTCGGTATATTTGGCGGGAAATTCGTGCCTGAAACGCTCATGGTGGCGCTTTCTGAGCTTGAAAAGGCGTATAAAAAGGCTCGTCAGGACGCTAAATTCAAAAAAGAACTAAAAGGGCTTCTGGCGCTGTACGCCGGCCGGCCAACTCCGCTGTATCTCGCCAAAAACTTATCCAAAAATAACGGCCCAAAGATATATTTAAAAAGAGAGGATATCCTCCATACCGGCGCGCACAAAATAAATAACACTCTCGGACAGGTATTATTGGCCGTGAAAATGGGCAAAAAACGCGTGATAGCCGAGACAGGCGCGGGCCAGCACGGCCTGGCAACCGCTACGGCCGCGGCTAAATTCGGGCTTACCTGCGACGTTTACATGGGCGAGGAGGATATTCACAGGCAATCCCTGAACGTCTTTAAGATGCGGCTTTTGGGCGCCAGGGTAATCCCCGTATATTCCGGCAGCAGAACACTCAAAGACGCCACGAGCGAGGCCATCAGGGACTGGGTGACAAACGTCAGGTCTACTTATTACGTGATTGGCTCAGTGATAGGCCCGCACCCTTATCCGATGATGGTGAGAGATTTTCAGTCTGTTATCGGCAAAGAAACCAAATCCCAGATTTTAAAATATGAGGGGCGGGTGCCTGATTATCTGGTCGCCTGCGTGGGGGGCGGCAGCAATTCAATGGGTTTATTTTATCCGTTCCTGAAAACCAGGGCAAGATTAATAGGGGTGGAAGCAGGCGGATTCGGCTTGAACACCGATAAGCACGGCGCCAGTTTATGCAGGGGCAGGCCGGGCGTCCTGCACGGGACAAAGAGTTATCTTCTTCAGGACAAGAACGGACAGATAAAAATCGCCCATTCCATATCAGCGGGGCTTGATTATCCCGGCGTGGGCCCGGAACATTCATATCTCAAAGACATTAAAAAGGCCCTGTACGTGACGGTAACGGATAAAGAAGCGCTGGAGGGTTTCAGGATGCTGTCGGAATCCGAGGGCATTATCCCTGCCCTCGAGCCAAGCCACGCCATTTACTACGCGGCGCGCAGATTAGCGCCGAAATTAAACAAGAATAAAATCATTGTCGTGTGCCTCTCCGGAAGAGGAGATAAGGACATGGATATAATAAAAGAAAATTTATGAACCGCATAGATAAAAAATTCAAAGAACTGAAACGACGCGAAAAGAAGGCCTTCATCGCTTACATAATGGCGGGCGACCCGTCTTTATCCGTTACAAAAAAACTTATTCTTGAGCTTGAAAGGCGCGGCGTGGACATCATTGAATTAGGAGTGCCTTTCTCTGACCCGCTGGCGGACGGACCCACCATACAAAAGGCCTCAGAGAGAGCGATCAGGAACGCCAATGTGGATTCCGTATTCAAACTGGTCAGAGACATCAGATTGAAAACAAAGATACCGATAGTTCTCATGTTGTATTACAACCTGATATTTCATTACGGACTAAAAAGGTTCGTTGAAAACTCCGTCCGTTCTGGCGTTGACGGCGTGATAGCGCCGGACCTCCCGCCGGAAGAATCAAAAGAACTGCGGGCCATCACGAAGGAACACGGCCTCGCGGCCATACACCTCCTGGCGCCAACGAGTTCAACGGAAAGAATAAAGAATATAATATCCGCGTCAACGGGCTTCATATACTACGTATCATTGACCGGCACCACGGGTGCGCGCAGCAAATTGCCGAAAGAACTGTCTGAAAACTTAAGAAAGATAAAAAAGATGACAAAAAAACCGGTTTGCGCGGGCTTCGGCGTTTCCACCTCCGAACAGGTAAAAGAAATCCAAAGATACGCTGACGGCGTCATTGTCGGAAGCGCGATCGTGAAGGTGATTGAGAAAAATATAGGTAAAAAAAATACAGTAAGAAAAGTAGGCAACTTTACGGAGGCTTTATGTACGCGGTGATAATGGCTGGCGGAAAAGGCGAGCGGCTCTGGCCCAAAAGCACGAAGGGCAAGGCAAAACACATGCTGTCCCTGGGCACCAGGAACGTGATGATCCAGGAGACGATAAACCGCCTCAAACAAAACCTGCCCCTGGAAAACATATT
>Ga0265297_10005728_pt1 | contig 18638 bp, 24 predicted proteins | sample Munlanlwell13791_FD_192502 | JGI IMG/M metagenome (GOLD analysis project Ga0265297, IMG submission 192502) | Leachate microbial communities from a municipal landfill in Southern Ontario, Canada - Leachate well 137-91 | ecosystem: Engineered > Solid waste > Landfill > Unclassified | place...
GCGAACTCAGTGTTCACCCTTGTTATTCCTGGATTATACCCGGCCCCCCTAACACTCCAACAATGGGCGGCGGATGATGCTTTTGCCTTTGAAGGTGTCGATCTTGCTGAGACAATCATGGGCGTAGATGGTCACATGGCAGCCGGTTTTACGCCAGCCATTACGCCCATGACCATATCATTTATGGCTGACTCTCCATCTATTGCGATATTCGATTATTGGGGGCAAGAAAGCAAACGGACTAAGGAAATTTATAGGGCAAATGCTACGGTATTGCTCCCATCTATCGGCAAGGCTATAACGCTTAATTTTGGTGTTTTGAAGAACTTTAAAGCCATCCCAGACGTTAAGAAAGTCTTACAGGCTCAAACATATACGCTTCATTGGGAAAGCGTAGATGTAGCTATTTTATAAGGATAAATTATGAATTTTAGTGATGCATTAATAGCAATAAAAAATGGTGATAAAGTTTGTCGCGAAGGATGGAACGGTAAGAGTATGTTTATATTTCTTGTTCCTGGTAGTCAATTCAAGGTAAGCAGAAAGCCATTGTTAGGAATATATCCAGAAGGAACAGATATTAATTATCATGCTCATGTTGACATGAGAACAGCTAATGGACAAATTGTTCCTTGGTTATGTTCTCAAACTGATATGTTGGCTGAAGATTGGATGATTATTTAACAGCTTAATCAGCATCTAGCGAAAGCGAACGAGTCCCCCTCTACTCTGGTGCTGGTTATTTAGGGGGATTATAACGAGGGGTTATAGATGGCACGAAAAGTACAGTCAGTTATTATTGATGATAAAGGCCGGGATTATGGAAAGGAATTTATCATTACTGAGATGTCAAGTTATGCAGCCGAGAGGTGGGCATTAAAGGCACTATCGGCACTCATTAAAGCAGGGTTTGAGATCCCAGACGAAACAGCGGGAATGGCTGGTATCGCAACGGCTGGATTTGAAGCTATTGGCAAGCTTGATTTTGAAATAGCAGAACCATTACTGGATGAAATGTTTGATTGCATCAAGATTAAGCCAAGTGAAAAAGCCCATCCTCGAAACTTAATTGATGATGACATAGAAGAAATAAAGACCCGCATTAAATTAAGAATGGAGGTTTTTAAGCTGCATTTGGGTTTTTCGGATGCCGCCGTGTAGTCGATTATGGGATTATCATAGGCGGCATTAATTTAACACTGTTAGATTATGTAAACGTACCAAAAATAATAGGCATACTGGTATCAAATAAAATGGCTACTCTGCACGAATTACAAACTTATTATGGTACTGAGTCAGCTTACGATCTTTTGGAAGTATTGAGCGTGGATAATCACAACCAGTATCTTATCAATCAAGCGCAGAACAGGGACAGATAATGTCGCAATCAATCATTGATTCTCTTGTTATTGCTGTCGGCCTAGACGCTAAAGGCTATAATGCGGGTACTAAAAAAGTCACTGAGGATTTAGACAAACTCAAAAAAAACGCCACAAAGACCACGAAGGAATTTGAGAGCCAAGGCAAGAAAGCAGGTTCTTATTTCTCAGAAATGCGTCAAGAAGCCGGTAAACTCTTGGCTATGTTTGTCGGCGGCGCGGGTATTGCAGGATTCTTAACTAATCTTACAAACAGCAATAATCAATTAGGGTTACTTTCAAAAAATATAGGCATAAGCGCAACAGACCTTGTCGCATGGTCAAATGCTTCCGAACAAATGGGCGGTAGTGCTGAGGGCATGAAAAATGCCTTGTATGCACTTAAACAAACTCAAGAGGGGATGAAATACGGGATTAAACCAACGGGCATTTTAGGTATGAGCCTGTTAAACATGAATCCTACAGACGATCCTCTTAAAATGATTGATTCTGCTATGGCAAGACTTGACGAATTAAAAAGTCAAGGTATGTCTGAGCCTGATAGATACAGTCTTTTAAAACAAGCTGGAATTGGTGATGAGGGTTTAATTAACTTAATGCTGAAAGGCACAAGGGCGGCAAAAGAACAGATTGATGCGCAAAAATTATTAGCAGAGAAAACGGCTAAAAATACGGATATAGCTGAAAAATTTAAAGCAATAACAGAGCAAATAGGCTTTGAGATTAAAGGTTTTTCCAACGATATTTATAATAAAGTTGTCCCCTCTTTAGAAGAATGGTGGAAAAAATTAAAAGAAGTTTATATAAGTTTAACAGATAACGGGAACTGGTTTAGAGAAAATAAAGACCTTATTTTTACATTCTTTACTGGATTGGCGGCAATCCTTACAGTTTCATTTATCCCCGCGATTCTTGCGCTTGTTGCTCCATTTGCTAAAGTCTTATTGTTGATTGGCGCACTATCTATTCTTATTGAGGATTACAAGGGGTGGAAAGCGGGTTCAAAAAGTCTTATTGATTATGAAGAATGGAAGCCAGGAATATTAAGCGCAATTGATGGTATAGCGCGAATCAGGGACATGATTAAAAGCGCGGTCGAATGGATTGAAAAACTTACAGGCCATAAAATAAGTGATGCACTAACAGGATGGATACCCGGCGCAAAAGATATAAACGAATTTCTGGATTTTATAACGCCAAGTGAATCAGGTAATCCGCGCGAAGTAGGTGGCAAAATAACGGCTAGTCACGCGCAAAGATTCTTTGAAAACATGGGCTGGACTCCTGAACAGTCAGCAGGATTGGCGGCGCAGATAATGGCGGAATCAGGCGGACGGGCTAATGCAAAAGGGGATTTTAATAAAAAAACAGGAGAATATACTGCACACGGTTTATTGCAATGGCATCCTGATCGAGAAAAAGAATTTAAAAAGCTATATGGCAAAGGTATTTTAGAGTCTACGCCAAACGAACAGCTTGCGTTCATGCATTATGAAATGATAAAAGGCAATGAGCAAGCGGCGGGAAGAAAAATAAGAGCAACAAAAACAGCAGAACAAGCGGGTCAAACAGCATCAAGAGAATTAGTTAGGCCAGGATTAACAGAAGAAAAAAAGAAAATAGAAGCAAAATATAGAGGCGAATTAGCGCAAGCGCTTTATATAAAAAATAATGCTAAGCCAGAAAAAGACAAACCATATCAGTATAAAGCCAATGATCCTTTATTAGCATTTAAAAATACTGTTGATCGAGCATTGACTAAGAATCAAACATCGCCGCGTATAAGCAATGCTGAGACTAATATCAATCAAATAAACGTGTATGCGAACACAAACAATGACGCGAGAATAATTGGCTCAGGTATAGAGCAAGCGATACAAAATAATCGTCTTGCAGCGCAAGCTAACACGGGACTTGATTAATGGCTCTTATCTCAAAACCGCCATTTCCCAATATACCGGATTCTCCAGGGGTTCCAGCTATTCCTCGTGGTGCTGCTTTGCCTGGCATTATACAATCAATATTTGGTATTATCGAGGGTCAATTTTGGCAAAATATAGGACGGCAACAAGTATGGGGAGTATTTGACAAGAAAGGATCCCCGGTGGCTATTGCTGATAGCGTGTTGGACGTTTCATATCGCAACGGATCGAAAATATCAGGATTCCCAGTTCAGGCCGGTAGCTTTGCAAATTACAATAAAGTCAATAATCCGTTTGAAGCCAGGGTAACGCTTGTAAAAGGTAGCAATTCATCACAAAACCCATTAGAGAATAATATTTCTTTGAATGGATTGTCGGCAGTTGGCCGCAGTGATTTTCTGAAAGCCATAGACGAGGCAGCAAAATCACTTAATTTGTACACTATTGTTACACCAGAACGCAATTACATTAACGCAAATATTGAAGATTATGATTATCGTAGGGAATCCGGTAATGGCGCAAATTTAATTATTGTTGAATTGAGATTTATTGAAATTAGACAAGTGACGCCACAATATGCACAAACAACAGCCGGGAAGCCAGATACATCAAAAGCGCAAGAACCACAAGCGAAACCTTCAACTAATTCTGGTAAAATAGCAACTAAAGTCCCTGGTGAAACAGTTGCATATAAAATCGGTCAATGGGTAAAAGGGTTATTTTAATGTTAGAAATTTCTATATCTCCAGTATCAAACCAATCATTAAATATTACGCTTAATGAGCAGAACTGCACGATTAAAATTTATCTTCTTTCGACTGGGTTATTTTTTGACTTAGCGAAAGATAATGAGCCTATTGTTACTGGCGTTATATGTCAGAATCTAAACCTGTTGGTAAGAAAATCATATACAGGCTTTATTGGTGATTTAGTTTTTTTAGATACTCAGGGGGTAGATGACCCTGTTTATACAGGTCTTGGAGAGCGGTTCTTGTTGATGTATTTAGAACCTGAAGATTTAATCCATTAAATAAAACCTTTGAAATTATGAAATTAATAAAATTAACAGATGGTTGTTTAGTTAATACTGACGATATATCAGAAATAACGGTAAATGAATATTCTAGCACTATCACGGTTAGAATGAAAAGCGGTATAGGCCATAGTTTATCGTGCGATTATGGAAAAGGGATTTACCAGACATTAGATAGATTGCATAAAGAAATTAATGCGTAGTTTTACTAAAAAACAGTTACGGATAACAATAACTCTAAGTGAAGGTAAATTTGGTGGAACCAATTCAAACACGCTGATAGTTGAAGGATTACGCGCGTCTTGTACTGTACAGAACTTGGGTGCTCCTAATATGGGCAACGCAAGTATTTATATTTGGGGAATGTCGCAGTCAGACATGAATCAAATGACTATATTTTCATGGAGTCCTTACGCTTATAATAAAGGTAATACCATATTAATAGAGGCTAATAACAATTATCCTAATGAGAAATGGAGTGCAGTATATTTTGGCGATATATTTAACGCTTGGGCTGATTATAGAAATGCTCCTGATGTATTCATGTATATTGATACAATATCTCAGAATTACAATAAATTAAATGAATTACCAGTTACTAGCTTTCCAGGCGCAATTAAAGCATCAAAAGTAATGGCTGATTTAGCGTCAAAAATGGGAATGGACTTTGAAGATAATGGCGTAGAATCAATATTAATGGATGCTTATTATCATGGTACAGGAATAGAACAGGCTAAAGAAATAGCAAAACATTATAATTTCGATTGCAATTATGACAATAATACCATGCTTATATCGCCTAAAGGCAAGCCAAGGAAAGGAACAGCACCATTGCTCAATAAAGAAAGTGGCTTGGTAGGTTATCCATCATTTAGCGCGAATGGAATAGTTTTTACTGCCTTATATGACCCGGCAATAAGATTTATGGGCGCCGTACAAATTGATGGTGGAGTCCCTGTCCCCGGTGGAGATAGAAATAACCCATCAATAGGCACTTGGATGGTTTATAAATTAGTTACGGTATTAGAATCAGAAATGCCGCGTGGTCAATGGTTTAATTATGGCGAAGGGTACCCGGTTCAAGTATGATTGATTTAAGGCATGGCGATTGTTTAGAGTTAATGACTGATATACCGGACGAAAGTATTGACTCAATTATATGTGATTTGCCTTACGGAACAACAGCCTGCAAGTGGGATACAATAATACCGTTTGAGCCATTATGGTCGCACTATAAGCGTATTATAAAAAAGAATGGTACTATCGTATTGTTTGGTAGCCAGCCTTTTACCAGCGCGCTTATTATGAGCAATATTAAGTGGTTTAAGTATGAGTGGATATGGAAAAAATCAAATGGAGGTGGGTTCTTGTTAGCCAATAAAGCACCATTAAAAAGGCATGAAAATATATTGATTTTTGGTCAAAAACAATCTACTTATAATCCTCAAAAAACGAAAGGGAAGCCATACACCGCCAGAAGCTCTTCTGGCGGTGGGCATCTAGGTGAAGATCAGTCTAAAAAAGTAGCTGGATGGATAACGGAAAATAACGGTGACAGATTTCCTATAAGTCACCTAGATATAAAGAATGAAACAGGATTACACCCAACACAAAAGCCAGTTGCATTGCTTGAATATATGATTAAAACATACACAAACGAAGGCGAAACAATACTTGATAATTGCATGGGCAGCGGATCAACTGGTGTTGCTTGCGTTAATACTGGACGTAAATTTATTGGGATAGAAAAGGATGAAAAGTTTTTTGAGATAGCAAAAAATAGGATTATGGAACATGCCAGTACATCCAGCTAAAGGGCAATTAGATTACACAACAGGGACGAGTGAGTTAAATGCACAATCATTTTTGATTGAGCAGATAATTAACCGTATTCAAACCGCTACATTAGTTAAGATTATAACAGTAACTAATGAAGGTGACATATCACCTGTTGGTTTTGTTAATGTTAAACCAATTGTCAACCAAATGACTGGTGATCGTAGAGCGGTTGAACATGGTATAATTTACAATATACCGTATTTTAGATTACAGGGTGGTACAGATGCCATTATAATAGACCCTAAAGTTGGTGATATTGGTATATGCTTGTTTGCATCACGAGACATAAGTGTAATTAAAAATACAAAGAAACAAGGTAATCCGGGGTCGTATCGTAAGTTTGCAATGGCAGACGGGTTATATATTGGAGGCGTATTAAATGGAGTGCCAACGCAATACATCGCTTATAGTGAACAAGGTATTACAATAACATCACCAACAAAAGTGATAATTAATGCGCCACAAATTGATTTGAATGGTAATTTCAAAGTAACTGGTAATACTGTATTTGATGGAACTGTTATAGCAAACGATCATATTATTGATGAACGGCATAAACATTTAAATAGCGGCGGGACTGGATTAGGCGGCATAGTGCAATGAAATTAAAAGATATTCCTGGTTATGAAGAATTACTAGAAAAAGCTGAAATAACAGCGATGGCTTGTGGTGAAATTGATGACATGGATTTTATCGACACATTAATAGGCGCATTTGAGCAGCATGGCGGTTTTGTTCATATAACTGATTATGAGGCTAATAGATTGCAGCGTATGGCGGCACACCCGGTATGATGAAAGACACACTGTTACTCGATCTTGATTCGTGGGATTTGGTTGTAGACAGCTCAGGTAATATTGCATGTGCAAAGCCGCCTTATTCGACTACGCAAGACGTTGCAAGTGCGTGTCGATTATTTGAAGGCGAGTTATTTTATAATACAGATAAAGGTATTCCATACTTTAGAGATATTTTGGGTCACATGCCGCCTATATCTCTTGTTAAAGCATATATGGAAGGCGCAGCAGAATTAGTACCGGGTGTGAAAAATGCAAAATGCGTTATTAGGGATTTATCGGCGCGTGAATTGTCAGGCTGGATATTATTTGTCGATGAAAATGGCGACGAGCAAAAACTGAATTTTTAGGAATATAAATGGCTAACACAACTAATACACCAGTCAAACAATATACGCTGACAGGTTTGGTTGTGCCTGAAGAAGCAGAAATATTACAGGGCGTGCAGTTTGATTACAATGAAGCATTTGGCGGTAATCTAAACTCAGACCTTGAAACACCACAAGGTCAGCTCGCATCTTCGACAACGGCAATTATTGCAGAGAATAACTCTAAATGGCTATGGCTACTCAATCAGATAAACCCTGATTATGCAGACGGCTTTATGCAGGATGCCATTGCTAGAATCTATTTTATCAATCGCAAGCCAGCAACATATACAACTGTACAATGCCAGTGCTTAGGTGCACAAGGTACAGTAATTCCATTAAATGCTCAAGCTAAGGATACAAGCGGTAATCTTTATTTATGCGCCCAATCCGGTGTAATTGATATTACCGGAACTATCACATTGCCTTTTCAATGCTCTGAGTCAGGAGCTATTGCCTGCCCTACGAATACATTAACCACTATTTATCAGGCCATACCTGGATGGGATAGGATAGATAACAGCCAAGCCGGTGTACCAGGAACATTAGTTGAATCAAGGGCTGATTTTGCTTATCGTAGGCAAAACAGCGTAGCATTAAATGCGCATGGTTCATTAGCTTCAATCTATGCTAATGTGTTTAATGTTACAGATGTTATTGATGTTTATAGCGCGGAAAATACTACAGCAAGCACGATATTTATAGGCACATCAAATTACCCATTATTACCACATTCTTTGTATATTGCTGCTGTTGGCGGCGCTCCTGCTGATATAGCACAAGCTATTTTGAATAAAAAAGACGTAGGTTGTGATACGAATGGTAACACTATTGTTTCAATAGTTGACAATGTTAATTATGAGTATCCGTATCCAACTTATGAAATAAAATATAATATTCCTGATTCATTGCCAATTCTTTTTAACATAACCATTGCCCAAAATAACTCCATGCCATCAGATGTAATTGTCAGAATAAAGGCGGCTATTGTTAATGCGTTTTCCGGTGGGGATGGTGGACAAAGGGCGAGAATTGGAGTTGATATTTATGCCAGTCGTTTTTATTCTCCCATATCATTAATTGATCCAACTATTAATATCATTTCATTATTTATCGGTACGGTAATTGCGAATATCAATATTGTTCAAGTTGGGATAGATAAATTTCCAACGGTTAGCGAGTCAGATATAACGGTGACAATTCAATGATAAATCAAAAAGTATCGACACCGCAAAAAATTGGCATAGGTGATAATACAGAAACTAATTTCCTTGTTTCAGAACACACTGACACGACAATAGAATCAGTTTTTGTTAATGACTGGCAAGGTAATAATTTACAGTATCAAACGCCAAGAACTAATTATGTGCCATCATCTGTTTTTGGCATAGATACATCGCTAACGGTTGATTTTATTAATGGCCCAAGCCAAACCGGAATAGACGCACCTGACGGTAGCAATGACGCTGTTAGATGCTGGGCTTTGCCTGAAAATATGACTTTCGATGTATCGGTAAATGATACTTATATTAATGGCGATAACGATTTTAATAATTTATTTACCGGCATTAATAAAATTGTCTTGTGCAGCACTACAGCGGATATTTCAAACGGAATTTATTATTGGTCATTCTTTTACAGGATACAGCTTGGCTCAGTTATAACCATTATTTCACCAGAAACAGGAACAAGCCATAGTCTTACAGGCGACTTAAATACATGGTATCGGGCTAAAGACATTCCGATTTCATGGGCTGGTGGTGCGTCTGAATTAAACATTACAATTCAAAATAATGAAGGCGCAATAATTGATTTTTTTGGCGGCCAAATAGAACTAACGCAGACAACACCATATATTAGAACAACAAACGGCGCGGTGACAACGGTTGATTATGCTGCTATTAACAATGAAATAATATTTTCTATTCCGCCTAAGTATGGCGCTTTGATTTCATGGACAGGTGAATATAACTATGATGGCTTTGATTTTAATAAGACTATTATAAGCCAGTACGCAAATTCACCCACGATAAACCGGCTTATTTACAACATGAGCCAGTATATTGACGCAACTGTTGATATTAAGAATTTCTATGATTACGTTTGGAATGTAGACACAGCGCAAGGATTCGGCTTAGATATTTGGGGTCGTATTGTTGATATTAAGAGGCAATTAGAAGTTGACACTAATCCAGAATATGCAGGATTTTATACTGGGGCAAATGACTGGCAAACCATGGGTAGTGCTCCATTCTATTCCGGGGAATTATCTACACAAATATTAACACTTTCAGATCGTGCTTATCGAACTTTGATTATTGCTAAAGCATTATCAAATATCACGATAACAACAGCTCCTGCAATCAATCAATTATTGCAAAACCTTTTCCCTGGACGCGGACGGTCATACGTAAACGATCATGGATTGATGAGAATGAGGTACACGTTTGAATTTGCACTATTGCCATTTGAAATTGCAATCGTAAATTCTCTTAACATCCTGCCTCATGGCGCCGGTGTTCATGTTTCTGTTTTACAGATAACTTACCCTTTTCTTGGTTTTAATGAGCAGGGCTATGGCGTAACAACAATGTCATTTAATGATACTCGTCCATTTGCTATTTCTGGTAATGCTATTGTCGAGGCTTCAGCTTCCGGTGAAATTACGCTTATTGACACAAACCAGATTAATCGTACATTCTGGGGTGATTTTAATAGTGGTGTTGTTTATGGTGCAGGTGATCACAATTGGAAAAATGCGCCTACATTGGATGGCACATCAACGATTGATTTAATTAGCGATGGTTCAGGCGGATATTATGCGGCATTTACAGTAAATTCAGGCGAGCAATTAGCAGAAGTTTCGATGATGCAAGACGCATCAAATGCAGATATTGTAGAAAATGAAAATTCAGGCGGTCAGATTTATGAATTTTCTGTAATGCTGGATTCAACATGGCAATCGATGAGCGTAGGCGGGTATGCCAATATTGTCGAATTAATTGCGCTTGATAGGAACTTATATTCTCCTGCTTTTGCTATTGATGTACATAATAAAACAATAACCTTATTTAGCGGTGATGTTGTTGGTAGAATAAAACAAGACTTTGCACTATCAATATCAGAATACCCATTGAATGAGTGGATAGATTTTAGGCTATCAATAGATTACAAAAAAACGGAAACCGGATATTTTAAAGTTGAGGAAAAATTAAGATCATCAGCAAATTATACGACTGTTTTAAGCCTGGAAAATATAGCAACGCTGCAATACAGTTCTGAAATTAATGGCGGAGCAGTACCAGACCATGTAATGCATATTGGACTATCACGTTCTAACGAATCGTTCACAAGCATTATTTACCATGATGGCTTTACCAGAAACACGAGCGGTGTAGGTGTATTGCATGGTGCAGGTGATAGCGTATCAAGCAATACCGGCTTGCCAACAATAGAAAGTTTTATTTCAGGAACGGGATCAGTAATTTCAAGCGGTTCAGGCGCATTACAATTTGATGATTTGCCTGTAGCTGGTAGCGGATTATCTGTATCAAGCGCAACAGGGCAAGCGTCAATAAATCAACCAGTGGCAGGAGATGGCTTATCAGTATCAGATAGCACAGGGTCAATAAATGTTCAAGTTCCCTCTAATATTACATTCTTTGGTGGATTTGATACAGGCTTAACGTCGGCTGCAAATACAAATAATCAAAACTGGTATCAGCAAGCTATAAGCGTAAATGGCAGCATAGTTATTACATCGAGCACTTTATCACAGTATGCCGCTAAATTTACCGTACCGCCTAGTGGTACAACGGGAAGCGAAACCACGATGGTTTCAAGATTCCAAAATAATGCCGGTCAAATTATTTATGAAAATATAAGCAGCGGGACACAGGTTTATAAATTTAGTACGATGTTTGATCCATCTTGGCAACCAATGACATCAACATCTCCATCCGGCAGATGGGCTATTATTATGCAATTGCGTAATGCTTCAGGCACATTTAATCCAGCATTTAGAATGAATGTGGGTGATAGCGGTGGTGCGGCTTTAACTATATCATCACGAGGTGGCAATCAAAATATAGTCACGACAGATACACGTGTATTTTTGACAGATCAAACATTACCAAAAGGGGATTGGATTAATTGGATATTAACTATTAATTACGCTACAGATAATACAGGGTTTGCTCATTTAGACCGTAAAAATCCAGGTGCTACAACATTTACGCGGGTGGCATCAATTGATAATGTTCCAACTTTGCAATGGAATAATGCAAATTCTGATCCTGGTCAATATTACATGGAAATGGGGTTGTATAGAGGTCCGCAAGACCCAAGTACATCAATAATTTCGTTTGATGGATTTACCAGAGAGCCGTATGCGGTGACTTCAACAGTTACAGTGCCTAATATTGTCGGAATTACTGCAACCGCAGCAAATTCAACGATTACCGGGGCCGGGTTGCTTGTTGGTACTGTAACTAATCAAGGTATAGTCATTTCTCAATTACCGGCAGCAGGAACTGTTGTAAATGCTGGTAGTGCAATTGATTACGTTATGAATATAAGCAATATTACAATAACTAATCAAACATCCACATCAGTACAGATTACATTTACATTTAATGAAGTTTCACAAGCGCAAGTTGAGTATGGGATAACGACCGCTTATGGTTCATTGGGTGGTAAAGAAACATCGTTTAATTATTCAACTCATACACAAACTATAACAGGGCTTGTTTCTAATCAAACTTATCATTTTAGAATACATGGATGGAATCAGGCCGGTATAGAGTCAATATCTAATGATGCAATATTCCTAACAACAGCATCGGCGATACAATGCGTTGTTCCCGCCACATCATCAACAATTAGGAGTGTTAAAACAGATTTCGGGGCGGTAGGTAATGGCACAGTAAATGACACAACAGCAATACAAAATGCGTTTAATAATATTGGAGGAACTGGAGGAACAGTAAGAATACCAGCAGGAACATATTTAGTTAATACAAATGCGCTTAATTTAAAATCTAATATGACTCTTGAAATGGATAGCGGGGCCATTATAAAAGCTGCATCTTATACAAGTTGGTCAACAGCAATCGAGCATTATTCTGTTATACATGCTCAAAGCTGCACTAATTTAAATATTATCGGCGGGCAGATAATGGGCGAGCGTGCTACGCATCCGCCAAAAGTTTTAAATTTTACCGCATCATTTAGCGGAGCTATTATGACGGTAACTGCTATAAATGGGACTCTTGATGTTGGTGTATTAAACAGCAAAATTGTCGGCGCTGGGTTAAATCAATTTACTTGGATAACAAGCGCAAGGGCGGGTACAGGGCCAGGAGGAACAAACCCAAACGGTGGCTTAGGGCAATATAATATTGATACAGTGGGGGGCGGAACAAATGGAACTCTATCTTCACGACCATGCTCACAGTACACTGGGCAGCATGGGCATGGATTAAATATAATAGGCTGTACAAATACCTTTGTTGAGGGATTAATAGCGAAGGATTGTTGGGGTGATGGTATTTATATCGGAGGCGCCAAATGTACAAATATTAAAGTATGCTCAGTCATTTGCGATAATAATAGACGAGTCGCAATTGCGGTAACGTGGGCAAATACGGTATTAATTAAAAATTCACAATTTTTAAACACAAATGGAACCGACCCATGCAGCGGAATTGATATTGAACCTAATCCAGCACCTATTCAATCAACAGTGGAAAATGTTACAATTCAGGGAAGTTTATTTAAAAACAACCCGCATGGCGGCATAGTCTTACATTTGCCGCAAAGAACTGAGGCACCTAATTTGTATATAAGAAATACAATAATAGAAAATAATATTATAGAAAATAATCATCAATTTGCAGGGGTTACAGTACAAACTCCTGGATCACACATTGTAAGAAATAATATTGTAAGAAATAATGTTGGATACGGAATATTGTATGATTTTAATGCAAGTAACGGAAGTATTACCGGAAATACTATTTATGGAAATACATTTCAAGCCATAGCATTTACGCAAGGAACATCAGGAAACGTGACATCTGGTAACGTAACAAATACAGGCGCACCAGTAACAATTTTAGACCTTGGCACTAACCCATAAGAGAAAGATAAAATGGCAATCACAAGACCAGTAAACATCGACACACCTTGGGCTGACCAAGGACTAAAGGCAACCATACCTAACACGTCCCAGATAGGCGTGTCAGATGGGCGAGCGTCATACCCAGACGGATTCCCCCCATTAACGATGACGCAAATAGCGGCCGGTGGCGTGCCGTTTTTTGGGCAAGATATGAATGGCATTTTAAATGCTCTTTCAGCGCACACCGCATTTCAAAATTCAGGCGGCCAATATCGTTTTGATCCTGTTTTAGTGGCTAATATTGGTGGTTATCCAGTTGGAACGGTGCTTCAAGACGATAATGGCATACACTCTTACCGTAATGTTTTAGCAAATAATTCTGTGAATTTTAACACTACACCTGCGGCTATTGGCGTTAGCTGGATGCCTTATTCTGCTTCACAGGCGGCTACAGAAACATTGTCGGGTATTGCTGAACTTGCGACACAAACAGAAGTAAATACTGGAACAGATAATTTAAGAATAGTTACACCTGCTAAATTAAAATCTGGTTCTACATATTTAGCATCAGATCGTGGGTACATAAAATTACCATCATGGATGGGATCATTAATACTTCAATGGGGAATTGAAAATACAGGTGAGGTAGCTACAACGGGGACAATTAATTTTCCTGTAGCTTTTACATCTAATGTTTTTGTGTTATTGGCAACAGAATGGGCAACAGGGCCGCAAGTATTTAATGTTTACACTGGTGTGCCAACTAATACAAATTTCGTATGGTATGGAACAAATACGACAACAGGCGCAGCAGATTTCCTTAGACAATGGAACTGGATAGCGATTGGTGTATAACATGAATGAAATAATTATTGCTTTATATTTTATACCACTTGGTTTTTTAGGCGCGTATGCTCACTATTTTAAAAAAAGACATGGCGATCACACGACTAAACTAAGTCTAAGAAGGTATATTTTTAGCGATTTTAACGCAACTATTATAACTATCGGATCAGTAATATCTGCAGAATTAACATTAGCATCTACTGTATCAATGATAAATTTAAGTTCTATTGTGGCGGCGATATGCGCCGGTTATGCATCTGATTCAGTGTTAAATAAAACAGACAAAATTTAATGCTTAATTTGAGGGATTAGGCGTACAGAAGGACGTAAAATAATGACAGATTACGAAGAAAACAATCACGCAAGGCGGTTCTCAGATCAGCTTGAAAATAGGATTATACGCCTAGAAAGACGAAACGAGGATATAATCAAAGCAATCGAGCATCATGCTACAATGATAGAAAAGTTACTCGCTCATAATACTGAATCAATAATATCTTTTGCATCAATACGTGAAGAAATAAAATCTTTGTGTGAAAAAATAGACTTAGGAATAAAATTTATTTCTTCAACAGCAAAGGTTTTTGTTTTTTTGTTTTCAATCTTTATAGGTGCGGTAGGTTTCTTTTTCGTATTTCAGGATAAAATGTACAATAAAATAGAAAGCACTCACGCCCCGGTTAATAACTTATCTCATGAATATAGGAACAATACGCAATGACACTCAGAGAACAACAGTCAAAATTCGCATTAATGGTAGCAAAGCTAATCATCCATGCCTATGAATTAGGCTATGATGGTGTTACATTTGGCGATGCCTTCAGGGATCCACGATTACACGGTGACTTTGGCGTTAAAAAAGGCTATGGGGCCGCTAATTCATTCCACAAGAAGCGTTTAGCTATTGACCTTAATCTGTTTAAAGATGGTAAGTTTTTATCATCTACAGAAGATCATAGAATTCTTGGTGAGTGGTGGGAGTCGCAAGGCGGAACCTGGGGCGGTCGATTTGGAGACAAAGGACATCCAAACAGAGCAGACGGGAACCATTACTCTTATCTTGAGTAATTATGCTTGGTGGTTATTGATAGGCCATTGCTTTTTTGATATGGGTATCAAGTTATACTCTTTTTTATACTCATAACTCTTTTTACCAATCACAAGGGCAATAAATATAATAGCTGATATTATAAATATTGTTATTCGCATAGTAAAAAAGCCCTATTGCTAGGGCATAGAGTTTAGATGGTTTGGAGGATTGCGCCATCAGTCGCATGAAAGTGGTTAGCCATTATCAGGAATCGAACCTGATACCGGCAGTAACCGCTGCGTCCAAGACGGCTATAGCTAGACCCAGATAGTTCATAAATAGCTGCACAAAAATAAAGACTGTAACGACTCGAACGTTAATTTCGTTGGCCTAAATATATCATATAGAAAACATCAATTAGGAAACCAGCCAGTCTTTATTTTAATGTCCTCTACTCTTACCCGGTAAAGGATTTAGGTGCTCTTTTTGCAAGGTTTTGAGTATTTATTAATCTCTCATCCAAGGACATGAAAAGTGTTGTTTCTTAGTCTTTGGTTGTCTTTCTCGTGCAATCTTCTTTTTATGAAGATATTTTACTTCACGTTCAAAGCAATCATATTGCCCGGCAAAGATTTTGTCAAATGTTGGTTTATTATTCATTATATCCACCATCAAGTTCTTTTATTGCTTGTTGCTCTGCTTCCCAACGATATGCGGCTTTTACAAAGCGATTAAATGGTTTATCTCTATCCATAAACGGATGATCTAAAGCAAGTTCAACAGCAGATGAAAAGCAATCCGCTATTTCATCATCTATCCCTTCTGTAACTGCCTGGTGCAGATAGTTACGAATTATGAAAAATATTTGATCTTTGTCCTCTATTAGTTCTTTTTCTATTTCATCCGCTAAAACTTGAATTTGTTCTTTATGCTTATCAAGTTCTGTTGGTTCTAATGATTCATCGCATTGTGAATCATAAGCATATTGGAAATTGTTTAAAATTTCTTGATGTGATCTCATTGTTCAGGCTCCTGCGTGAATTTCATGTTTATATCACTCAATATAATCTTGTCGATTATACCTATTCCGCATACAAACGATGCAAAAACAGAAAGCAGTATTATAAAAGTACAAAGCCATTCAAGTAAAGTTTTCATTTTCTTAATCATCTTATCGTGTTAATTATTGAGCAAGTGTGCAGAGTTCAAGCATAAATCAGCGTATATCAAAATTTACAGCATCCCTGTATTCAGACGGTATAAACCTGTCACAAGGTGTTTTTTCTTTTACGTCAAAATTTAATGTTTTACCAAGTGAACTTTTGGTGCTGTCAAATTTGCAGTAAAAGTCAACACTAGAACCTATACGCTGTAAACAAGCAACACAATCATTACAGTGATACATTTACTCCTCCGCTCCGATAACAGAAATTAATACTTCTTTTGCAAGTTCAATGCTTGCCATGTTGCAATTATTCCCTGTAGTCCCGTAGTAAGAAGCGCACCGACCAGAAAAATAACGGTTTTCATCCTCGCACTTCCAAAACAAATCTACAGCATGGATGCCAATATTTTCTTGGCTAATAGCTACGATAGATGGTTTTAAATCAAATGCTTTCTGCTGATAGCATATAGCCAGTTTATCCGCTCCCATTCCTTGTAAAGAATCAAGCGGCGGTGTTGCATAGGCTGATTGAATTGCCAGAAATAATGTTATTGTTAATATTATTTTCATTTTTAATTACTCATAAAAAAAGCTACATTCTAAACCCGGTGAAGTGGGCCAGAATTTGCCCCGGATAAAAAATGCAGCTTTGTTTAAATTCTGGTTTGAGACTTCACTCTCAGTTCTTTTTATACGCTTAAGTTGATTGTATGTCAATAAATGATTCACCACCAGGCAATGCGTAGATAAGATTATTGTTCATGTCTAGCAATGGGTATTGATATTCTCCCATAGCTCCAGAGCCTTTTCTGAATTTAGTGCGTGCAAACTTTAGTTTTACTGGCATTAAAAACCCATGAACAGGGTGTTTTTTGTGAAGAATAACTTCGGTTTCTGAGTCATTCTTCTTTACTACAGTACCGCCTTTTATTGTTCCTGGTTCGTCTAACATTTTCTAATCCTATAAAATTAAAGCTAATATTATGCCAGTCAGCGCGAATCCGCACAGAAACAAAGCACATTTAAAGCATACAGCTTCATTCTTGCGGCCCTTTTCGCTCTGCTCGTCCAGATTTAGGATTCGGTAATTTAGGTTTTGATAATAGGTATAATCTGCGCCCATCGGATAAAAGTTTTTATTTTTCATAAAGTTTTTATTTTTCATAAATATTTCACCATGATAAAACCAATTATTGAAACTGCCCATATTGTCGTTATTGCTATTGCAGAACGATACAAAACACAGTCAAGGTATCTTGATAACTGTGTTTCTTCATTTGATTCACGAAGCCAGCGTTTATTGGCTGTGTAATCACGATTTATTAATTTGTCGCCGTAGCGTCTAAAGTTTGCCATGTTATTCACTCCTAAAAAGGTAAAGAATCATCATATTCATAAAAATTATCTTTTGGCGCATAGCCATTCGATTTTTGTTGATGATGTTGAGATTGTGGTTTTTGTTGCTCATTTGTTTGCGCAGAATCAAGCATCTGAAAGCCATTTAAGACGATTTCAGTTTTATAATGGGTAATGCCATCTTTATCCCATTTTCGCGTTACCAACTTGCCTTCAGCGTAGATTTTACTGCCTTTTTTAAGATACTTTTCAGCTATTTCCGCAGTCTTTCCAAAGCATACCAGATTTACCCATTCAGTCTGTTCAATCTTGGCTCCAGATTTGTCTTTGTAGTCGTCGCCAACTGCTATCGCAAATGATGCTACTTGTGTACCATTAGGCATAAAACGTGATTCTGGATCATTGCCTAGGCGGCCTATAAACGAACACGAATTTAAGTCTTTGCTCATTTTAACTCCTTTATATGGTAAATCTGGATGCCATGAGCCATAGGCCCAAAAGCCAATAAATAATTTTTTATCTTAAAAATCATAATAACTCCAATTTTTTATTTATTATTAGCCAGAGCCATCGCCATCGCCAGAGCCAGAGCCAGAGCCATAGCCAGAGCCAGAGCCATCGCCAGAGCCATCGCCAGAGCCATCGCCATAGCCAGAGCCATAGCCAGAGCCATCGCCATCGCCAGAGCCATCGCCAGAGCCATAGCCATAGCCAGAGCCAGAGCCATAGCCAGAGCCATAGCCATAGCCATCGCCATAGCCAGAGCCATCGCCATCGCCATC
>Ga0265297_10005730_pt1 | contig 18637 bp, 16 predicted proteins | sample Munlanlwell13791_FD_192502 | JGI IMG/M metagenome (GOLD analysis project Ga0265297, IMG submission 192502) | Leachate microbial communities from a municipal landfill in Southern Ontario, Canada - Leachate well 137-91 | ecosystem: Engineered > Solid waste > Landfill > Unclassified | place...
GATGATTGCGCGCCGGGGGAAATATTTAGTAGAGGTTAACATTTAAATAGTAAATTGAGTTCAATCTATAATTAGCTGTGGATTTAAAAGCTTTCAAAAATATCGCCTTAACTGGCGCATAACGGTATCCTTATCACATGATCCGTCAGGTTCATATATTACGATAAGCCTGTCTCCAAACCCGTAAGGTCTCATAAAATGATCGCCGATCATCAAAAATTCTTCACCACTAAAAGCCGAACATCCTGCATATGCTTTGGGATCTATTGGGAGCAGGTTCCCGGTAAACACTCCATTTTTCATTTCAATATTCACTCCCAGTATATTAAGGCTTGCAACATCTTTTAGAAGATCGGGATAATATCTTTGCATTGCTATCTGGATCATCGGATTGATAGCGCCTGAGGTGAATGTCAAAGGTAATTTATTCGCAGATGAATGTCCTGACATTTCTGCTATTTGCCTTATAACCCATTCAAAACTATCATTTCTTGCCCAATGTTTCGTGATGTCAGCTTCTATATCCTCTGTCGTCAAAAGATATTTAAAAGGCTTGAGCCAAGCATCATATCTTTGTTCCGCGGGAGCGTGGTCTCTTTTTAATGTTTGACTCAACTCCCAACCGGTCTGCGCGTTATTGGTGAAATCTGTTTGGGCAGAACCTTTTAATCTCCCTGCGACTTGATCACGAAGGGTCTCTTCATGCAAGATGGGGCTTGTTACTTTAGGTATTACGGCCGTGTGGCTGAAATCGGCATAAAATCTATTTATTTGCATTTACGTTCATACACTCGCATCATTTTTTGATGGTAACCATGTGGGGCGGAACACCTTCTTCAATTGCTTTATTCATGACCTCTAATGCGGCATCCTCACGCGAACTTGAAGCGACTAGTTCATTGAATGCCGGTGAGCTGCAAAACCTTGAACTTTCAATAGAGGTCATGCTGACCTGCCAGTCGCATCGCCCGGTCGGAAATAAAGGGTCCGACCTTTCATGTCTTTGCCGAAAGCCCCAGAAATCCGGAAAAGCATGGAAAAAATTCAACGCAGGCAACCCCGATCGGGCATCAAGGCCTGTTATTGACTCGGAAAATTCGCGTGCAACCGTTTGAGCCCCAAAAGTAGGAAGCCTCATGCCGGTGGCCACTAATTCAAATGAACGCGAACCTTTTACGAAAACAACATCACCGTTCTCTATGATAGTGTCAACAACGGCTCCCGACAATTTCGGGCCTTCAAGCGCGCCGGTTCTCGGGCCTTTATCATGGACCATAAATCTTCCCTGCTCCCGGAGTTGTCGCAGTCCAGCAAAACACGGTTCATCCAGCAATGGATCAACATCCTCAAAAGCGAGATCATTATGGAACCTGCCGTTCCTCGGGATCATTATCACTTTTAAATCGGGGTTGTACCGCATTTCGCCGTATAACCGATGCATGTCAAAGATCGACTCTCCCAGGTCATCAGGGAAAAATATCAATGTACAAGGCTTTTTTAAAACCAGTTCAACATATTTATCCCATTGGAAAAGTTCCGGACAATAGACGGGCTCTTCTGAGACCTTTCTTGTCAGCCATTCATTGATCGCATCAATTTTTTGTGCGGGGTTGAGAGTTGAGCAAAAAGCGGCATTATCTCTTGTCATTTCGGATGCAGCACAGTGAGAACACTTCATATCGAGCCCGATCACGCCGCTTAATAAAGAAAACAACATCAATGTCTTTAATGTGTCCAGCGTTACATCGTTCCTGTCGGCCGGAAGTTTCAACCTGTCGGACACTATAGTTAATGAGATATTCCGCAAGATATCGTTATACTTTTTCTCGGTGTAAAAAACCCGATCTGGGTTTCCCGTCAGATATAATCCTATGGTCCTTCTTACGTAATCAATATAAGTTTGGTTAGGAATTAGATCGCAGATGCGACCGTCAGAACCGGTATATCGCAGAGCCTCTGGTACAACCAGCGGAATATTTCTAAATATTTCTTGTCCAAGTCCGCTTCTTAGCTCTCTTTCGCGCGGCATCTGTCCCTCATGGACTATTATATTGAAATCCTGAAATGCAACCCTTTGAGCCCACATTTCAAAGTCGGCGAGTTCCCCCCGTATAAAAAGCGGCGAGGATGTTTTAGGATTGCTGCCGGTTTCATCATCTTGAATGTCCCTGACCAGACCGTATGGCGTGGATGGAAGCAGCGCAGTTTCTCTTTGTATGCCTGATACAACAGTGTTGGAACGTTCTCCGATACTAAATGTCCCGTTCTGATGAAATGGCATGAAAACCCTGGCACGTGCGTCAGGAGAAGCGGGATTAGGTTCGTTCCGATAAATCAGATCAGCAGCTCTTCCTTCAATTTGAGTGATTGCCGCCCTTGCTTCAACTTCAGTTTTTACTGTCCCCCCTCTAAATAAAAAATTAAAAGGATGAGATTGGAATCGGCTTAAATGTATATTTTGGCTATTCATATTTATCCGCCTACATATATCTATCGTAACTTTTCCCCCAAAATTTCACTTTATAATAATAAATTGGAATGAGTTGTTGGGGCATACTCACCAGAGATATGACTATATAAATGTTTATCTGACGTTTTCCTCGATTCTAAAATTAAGTGGGATTTCAGAAGATAAATGACGATAATAAATTAGAGGGGAAAATGAATCCTATTAATGTGACCTTATTACGAACCGATGCGGCCTACCGTGGAAAAGTATCAGATTTTCTGAGCATGACGCCAAAGATGCGTGCACAGGGAACACTTATCGGACATGTTAGAAACCTGCATGCCTCAGGAAGAGTCCCAGCCAATGTTCGAATAGATGTTGTTGACGTCGGTTGCGGAGCAGGACCGGATTTGAATAGATTTTTAAAAGCCGAATTGTTTAGCGGACAAAAAGTCAGGGCCGTTGGATTAGACAGAGTTTCGGAGATGTTAGAAGCTGCCGGGGAACACTTTAATCTTCCTGAAACAGCACTAGTGCATGGTTGCATGACCGATTTTGGAAAATTATTTCCGAATAACAGTGTGGTTGCGATTTGGTGCCGCGCTTCCCTGTTCAATGTTCCATCAGAACTACATGCTTCTGTGCTTGAGCAGTTCCGCTCCAGTCTAATTCCTGAAGGGGTCCTCTTTTTACGATTGAAGGAGGGGCAAGGGATTATATCCAGGGAAGATGGACGGCAGGAAAAACTATACACAAAAGCAGAAATACGCGCTTCTTTAATGACTATTGGATTTCATGTTGGCAGAATTGTCAACTACAAAGATGAACTGGGGCGATCAGATGTGTCGTGGATTGGAGTATGGGCAAGGAAACCCTTCCCGGCCTAAATTGTTTTATCGAATTGTTATTTTGCCTATCAGACAAGTCTCGGAATCGGCCTAAAAATAAATCCGCTTATCGATATCTCTTCATGTGTCCCCTAAGCAGATGTGATTGATATTCCCCATAGAATAATCCATAATTTACCTAAATATGCAAAATAAGTTGGCTCTTGTCCTCTCCGGCGGCTTTGTCAAAGGCGCGGCACATATAAGTGTTGCAGAGGAAATGTATAAAAGAGGCTATGTCCCTGATATATTCGTCGGCACTTCAATCGGTGCAATATTTTCCGTATTGCTCGGTCTTTACAATGATCCTAAGACGGTCAAGGAGATATCGTTGAAATTTGTTAAAGAGCATATATGGCCACAGCTTTTGTCGTTTGACTTCTTCTCTAAGGCCGGACTGATTGAGGCCAAAGCAACCGTGAAGCTTATAGCAAAAGAGGCCGGGTTCACTGGAAAAACTTTTGAAGCGTTGAAAAAGCCGGTATATGTCACGGCTACTGATCTGAATTCTGGCAAACAGATAGTTTTTAGCAAAGAGAGCAACATTCTGCTGACTGAAGCACTCGAAGCATCTATATCGTTTCCCGTCATATTTAAACCGAAGAAAATGGATGTCGGTAATAAAACATTGGCTCTTGCTGATGGTGGGATAAGAGAAAACTGTCCGATATCGGTTGCGGCAAGGATATCAGGAGTAAAACAAATAATTGCTTGCGATCTCGGCTACTGCGGACAAGTTAAAGGGGATTTTAACAAAAAGAACATCATGGACGTCTTTATGCAATGCCTGGACCTGACGACTTCTTTTTCGCAGATCAACAGGTATATTAATGACGACGCATTTTTGAGGAACAAAATCTCCGTGAGGATAATCAATCCGGGGATATTTGATGTGCATCCTTTTGATTTCAAGGAAATACCATCAATAATGGACAGGGCCGCGAAAACGGCGCGGTTTATCTTCTCAAAGTTCAAGAAGCCGGACAATTTCTTCAAGTACTGGTCGTCAGACCCGTTCAACAAAGAATACATGACGATGGAGCATATTGGGAAGAAGGGAACGAATGCGTTTCAGGTGGTGGATTTTGGGTGAGGCGTCCGTTACTTGACTAATAAAAAGAGATAAAATATAATTTGACAGGCGGGGATCAGAAACTAAACTATTTTACCCAAAAATGAAACGCTTTTGCGTTCTTTGGATAGATACGCTTACCTTTTACGGTAATGTATCTGCAAAAAACTTCCCTTCGATACAACTCGTTAGGCGCTTTTTGCAAGACAGAGACCTTGCCAGACATACTCATCACCTCCTTTCACTTTCAACACCCGACTCTTCCCCCTGATAAATACATATCTATCGAGGAGAGGTCGGGCACAGATGAAAGCTAGTTAGAGATGAAATCTAACAGGGCCCCTTACCCCACACCTGTCATGAAGAATTATAACATGCCGCATTAGCAGTCTGTCAATGAGAGTGCTAAGGGGTTTTTACCGCTCAATAATGAGGAAAACTATTTACTTGACATCCACTGTATAGCTGGGTGTATAATCAAAACACTTCGGATCGCGAAGCGGTTTCAAGTGGTGAGTTCGAAGGGTTAAATCCTCCACGTTAATCAAGTAAAACCTTCCTGATTCAAGAATATGACTCATTTAATAATGCGTTAACAACAAGGAATTAAGCTTGGAATGACTATCATAATGCATAATAGTATAATGTTGTAAAGGAACAATTAGATTTTCTAACAATATGCCAAAATTAAAAGACATTCCTAAAGTTGACAGACCTCGAGAACGTTTCCTCAAAATGGGACCGGATTCTCTATCAAAAAGTGAGCTTTTGGCAATTTTGCTTAGCACTGGAATAAAAGGAAAGAATGTTAAGCAATTAGCCGAACAGATCATTAAAAAGCATGGAATGAGATTTTTAAGTATATCTGTTGATGATCTTCTTGAGATAAAAGGGATCGGCCAGGCCAAAGCATTGCAAATTGTCTCTGCACTCGAGTTAATAAAAAGATTTTATTCAGATTTATCACCAAAGGAAAAGCTCATTGTGTCTGCTCAAGATGCGGTCGCGTTAACGTCCGATCTGAAAGATAAAAAGAAAGAGTATCTGGTTTGTTTGTATTTAAACGCTCGAAATGCCTTATTAAAAAAGGAGGTTGTTTCTATAGGGATTCTTGACAAAAGCATCGTTCACCCTCGAGAAATATTTGGTTTGGCTTTAGAGTTGAGAGCGGCCGGAGTTATTCTGGTCCACAACCATCCGTCCGGAGACCCGACACCAAGCAAAGACGATAACGAGATCATAAACAGAATTGTTGAAGCCGGGAAAATAATGGGGATCAATGTTGTTGATTTTATCATTGTTGCTGAACAAGGAGAATTCAGTGTGTCCGAGAAGTTAAAGGGGCAAAATAGTAACTCCTATATTTCTGATGGTACCCAATGCTCCTTATTTGATGTTTTGGAATTGCCCGCTCCTACATATTACCCTATAACCGAAAAGAACCATAAGATCTATTTTTCGCCGGAAAGCAGAGGCACTTCCGGCTATTTTGAAATTAAAAACAGAAGATATTTAGGGAATAAGCATAAATTGCTGGGCTTTATTGAGGACATCGTAAACGAGAAGTGTAACGGATTTCATTCTTTTTGCGACATTTTTGCAGGGACAGGGGTTGTTGGCGAAAGATTTAATAAGAAGAACATAAAAGTTATTTCAAATGATACTTTGATGAGCAACTATATTTCTCTTACCACCTTCCTTCTTGCAAAGCGATTGAAATCAAAGAGCCTTGAAGAGAAAATCGCCCAGCTTAATGAAGTCGATGCAAAAGCAGACAATTATTTCTCCCACAATTATGGGGGCACCTATTTTACGTTAGAAAACGCAAGAAAAATCGGTGCCATAAGAACAGAAATCGATAAGATTGCAGAAGATGATGAAGAAAAACACGCGCTTATCACCTCGTTAATATACGCAGCCGATAAAGCTGCAAATACTGTTGGGCATTATGACGCTTTTAGGAAGGACTTGGATTCTATCCGTCCGGTTAAGCTATTGATCCCCAACATTAATCTAGAAAACAATGCCAATAATGAAGTGTTTCATGAAGATGCGAATGTGCTAATCAGAAAAATAAAATGTGATGTATTGTATATTGACCCACCTTACAATTCAAGACAATATTGCGATGCATACCATCTGCTTGAGAACCTGGCGACATGGGATTGCCCAAACGTATTTGGGAAGGCAAAGAAAATGGACAGATCGCATTTAAAAAGTAGTTATTGCCTTAAAAATGCTTCCAAAACATTCGATGATCTGATTAGGAACGCAAACTGTAAACATATCCTGATATCATACAACAATACGGGGGAATCAAAACATGGTAGGTCTAATGCTCGCATCAGTGACAAGGACATTATTCGTATTTTAAAAAATAAGGGAAAAGTTGAGGTATTCGAACGTGATTACAAGGGATTTACTACAGGAAAGAGTGATACTAAAGGACATTCAGAGAGAATATTTTATTGTGAGGTAACTAATTAATATATGAAGAAGCCATGGTCAATTACTACAACGGTTAGGAATCCGGAAAGGCTTAGGGATTTTCTTGTTGTGTTAAAAGATGTTGATGGTGAGGAGTGGGATTCTGAAACGCAAAGAAAATACCAAATATTACTGATTAAATACAGGAAATATGGTTACGGAAGCAGTCAGTTTTACAAGGGCCTTTCTCACGAACAAACCAATCTAATTGACAATCTTGATAAGGACATATCATTTGGGGAAGCAGAAAGCATTTTTGATTTGAAGGATTATGAAGACCCTGCCATGCGCGGAAGACAGTCAATAAATCCCCTTAAAAAGCTGGGGTTGGTTTCTATTAAGGATGAGAAAATATACATTACAGATTTGGGGCGATCATTTCTTACTGATGACTATGATCTCGGCGAGATCTTTTTCAGGAGTTTTATTAAATGGCAGATTCCAAACCCGGACAATGATGATTATAACCCGGATGAGGGCTATGACATTAAACCATTCATTGGAACGCTGCATTTAATAAATGCTGTAAATCGGAAAACCATAGCTCGTGGAGAAGCGCCGAAAGGTATAAGTAAATCGGAATTTATGTTATTTGTTCCAACTCTGGTCAATTACAACGATATTGATAGGCACGCCAATGAAATCGTTAAGCTCAGAGCAAAAATGAGAGGTAAAAGCAAAAGAGAACAAAAAACAACATTTGATAAGTACGTAAAAAAGTTCAGTCAGACATTCTTGGGTACGAAAAATACCAAGGAAATTATAAAGCTGATCAATAATCTCAAGGATTATGGCGATAATGCTATCCGCTATTTCAGGTTGACAAGATATCTTTATATAAGGGGTGGTGGTTTTTATATTGATTTAGAGCCGAGAAGGCAAGTCGAGATAGATAATTTATTAGCTTATGATAATGGAAAATCTAAGTTGTTTGCTTCGAAAGAAGAATATTTGGAATATTTGGCAAATATTGCTGAGCCGAGGCTTCCTTGGGAAACGAAAGGGAAACTATCAGAGATTGTGAAGGAGCTTACTAAAGACGCTCAGGAATATGAGAAGAAGCTTTCCGTATCAAAAAGGAGTGTCCCGGATATTAGGAGTTACGATGTAGGCCGTCTTAAAAAGCTGATAGAAGAATTGAGAACATACAGAAGAAGCCTGCAGAATCAAGAAAATCAAGCAAAGTCTCAACATATCGAAGCTGTTCTTCAATACATTAAAACCCTACAAAACATATTCAAGGAAGATGACAGGCCGCTTGCTTTAGAAAAATATATAGCTTTGGCTCTTCAAGCATTAAATGATGCCCTAAAGATCCAACCAAATTATCCAGTGGGCGATGATAACGAGCCGACCTTTACAGCTCCAGCCGGAAAACCAGACATAGAATGTTATTACAATTCCTTCAATGCTATTTGTGAGGTAACAATGCTAACAAGCAGAGATCAGTGGTATAACGAAGGGCAGCCGGTTATGAGGCACTTAAGGGATTTTGAAGAAAAGAACAAAGACAAAAATGCTTATTGTCTTTTCATTGCGCCAACTTTGCATAGGGATACTCTCAATACGTTTTGGAATTCGGTCAAACATGCTTATGAGGGCAAGCCTCAAAGGATAATCCCCCTATCAATTCTTGAATTTATTGAACTATTAAAAACACTTATTGTGGTAAAGCAAAAAGGCAGATCATTTCCGCATTCGGAATTGATCAGATTGTATGATGAGATATTGTCGAATTCTAAAAAGATTGATGATGTGCATGAATGGGTCAAGAAAATACCTACTACTATTACTGCATGGCAAAAAAGGCTAATTTCTTAACATTATGAAGAAAAACATAATTTATAACGGGGATTGCACAAAATTTATGAAGAACGAAATCGATAAAAGTTCTGTTGATTTAATATTTGCTGATCCCCCATATAATTTATCAGGCAATGGCCTGAAATGGGAAGGTAATACGACAGGCGGCGACTGGTATATGGTTAATGAGGAATGGGACAAAATGACGGCTCCGGAATATCTGCAATTTACGAGAAAATGGATCGGCGGATGCCATAGAGTATTAAAAGACCACGGATCGATCTATATCTCATGCACCTATCACAACATAGCTGAAGTAATGATCGTTCTCAAACAATTAGATTTTAAAATTAACAACGTCATAACATGGCAAAAAACAAACGCAATGCCGAATATGACAAGAAGAATATTTACTCATTCGAGTGAATTTGTCGTATGGGCAGTAAAAGGCAAGAAATGGATCTTTAACTATAATGAATTAAAAAAAATCAATCCTGATAAGCAAAAAGATGGAGCTGAGAAACAAATGAGGGATGTTTGGCTGTTACCGTTAGTACAGGGTAAAGAGAGATTGCGGGGAAAAGATGGCCGCGCTTTGCACCCGACCCAAAAACCGGAAGAAATGCTGAAACGGATTATTGTTGCCTCTTCAAACAAAGGTGATTTGGTCCTTGATCCTTTTCTGGGGAGCGGAACCACTGCTGTTATAGCGAAAAAGCTCGGACGAAATTGGATAGGAATTGAAAAAAATAAAGCGTATTCGAAGATGGCGCAAAAGAGGATTGATGCCTCAAGTAGCCAAACATGAAAATAAAGGAATAATATGAACTCATTTAAAGACATTGCCTATCAAATTCTTGAGGAGGCGGGCAAGCCTCTCCATAGTAAAGAAATAACAAAAATCGCTTTAGAGCACGGTTGGCTTAAAACTGCGGGCAAAACACCGGAAGCGACGATGAACGCCCAGCTTATTGTTGATATAAACACAAAAAAAGAAAGATCTCGTTTTGTAAAAACAGGGCCATCGGTTTTTGGATTAAATCAAAATTTTGTCACTTCAAAACAGATTGAAGTCAAAAAAGCGGAAAAGATATGGAAAATATCAAATAATGTTTCAACAAAACAAAAAGGTGATATTGCCGAGGCGAGAATAGCTGAATTGATCACGCTTTATGGGGACACGACGCTTTCTTGTTATAAGCCGATTTCCGATGATGAAGGGATTGACCTGATCGTGAAAGAAAAAGGCAGCTTAAAAACGATGTACATCCAAATTAAAAGCCGTTTCGGTGACAATCCCGATGTAATATTTACGGCTACAACAAAAGCAGGAGGTGTCGTTGATAATTATTCGATGGCGGTCGTCTTCTGTTTTTTTGATACAGAAGAAGGCGACATCTGGGATTATCTATGGTTTGTTCCTGCACCGGACATGATAAAACAGGGGAATAAGCTCATGGGAGGGAAAATGCTCGGTTTTGTTGCCGGAAGAACGAAAAAGGAATCGAATAAATGGGATAGCTATTTGATTGATAAGCGCGATCTTGCGAATCAGATAATTGCCCAGATGAAAAGGATATAAGGATGCAGCAAATAAAAGGCTGATGGAGGTGTTTGGGTTTGGTTGAACAAATTATTCATAAGAGAGATTAATTGGAGATTAAATATATATGCCTAGGCCGTTTAACTCCGAGTTAGTGATTGAAGAAAAAATATCAGAAGCAACTTTTCGCGCTTATCATGTTGGGTTTGATCAAAATAAATTCAGATTGCTCCCGTTGCTTGATGTGATTATGAGAGTTCTCCCCGAATTTGCTCTTGGTTATCATGAGGGGGAGGCAATCCCATTAAATGAAGTCGTTGACAAATTAAGAGAAGCCGCTACAACAGTATATACAACCGATAAATATAGTAATCGAGGCGAGTTTGGTGAGCTTATCTTGCATTTACTTTTAAGAGATTTTTGCAATACAATTCCGCTTGTATCGAAAATCTATTTTAAAGATGCCTTGAATGTTGCAACGCATGGCTTTGATGGGGTTCATGTTACCATTGAAGGCGACAAAAAGAAGCTATGGCTTGGAGAATCTAAGTTGTATGCTAGTGGCGAGCAAGGGATCAAATCTCTCGCTAAAGATTTAAGAAATCATATAAAAGAAGATTATTTAAGGCAAGAATTTCTTCTAATTTCTCGGAAGCTTCCCAAAACAATCCCTGCTATAGAATATTGGAGAGTCCTAATGAGTCGGCATCAAACACTAGATAATATATATAACGGTATATGCATACCTTTAGTTTGTACTTATTCAAGCGATTTGTTTGCTAGTCACACAAATGAAACGAAACAGTATATAGAGCAATTTATGAGGGAGTGCGACAGCTTAAAAACAATCTTTGAAAAGCATAAGGTTGCCACAAATATCGACGTCATATTAATGCTTCTGCCAATCCCCGACAAAAACGAGTTAAATAGAGAGATGGATAAACGATTAAAGGGGTTGCAGCAAATATGACATTTAAAACATATAAAGACGTCAAAGATTATATTTTGAATAAAACGGATGTCATTAGTGTTGACGAAAGCTTTGCTTTGGCGAAAGCATGTAGTGCTCTTTTGCTGAATATTGAAACTGAGCATCAGGCAAGGGATTTAATAATAAGAATTCTTGATTTATGGAAAAAGATTGATCCAGTAACCCTCAATATGTGGAATGATCTTGTTGAGGCTGCCGGATTACATCCTTATGTTGAATATTTAAGACTAACTGGGGCTGCTTCTATTAGGAAGGAATATTTTAAATCAAATGTGTTAAAGGGGGTGTGCTTTCATGAAGAGCAGCTCGCACTTGCCATGCTACTAGAAACAAACAAAAGCTTAATTGTAAGTGCCCCCACAAGTTTTGGCAAAAGCTTGTTAATTGAAGAGATTGTTGCTAGTAAAAGGTATAAAAATATTGTTATTGTCCAGCCAACGCTTGCCTTGCTTGATGAAACACGAAAGAAGCTTCAGAAGTATAAGAATGAATATAATATTATTGTGAGCACCAATCAGACTCCTAAAGATGGAAGGAATCTATTTTTATTTACCGGTGAAAGAGTTGTGGAATATGTGGGATTTCCAAGCGTTGACTTTTTTATCATTGATGAGTTTTACAAACTCAGCATGTCTCGAGATGATGAACGAGCTCCCACCTTAAATCATGCTTTGTGTCTTTTATTAAAGATGACAAAGCACTTTTATATGCTTGGTCCATTGATTAAAAGTATTCCAAGGGGAATTACAGAAAAATATAATGCCACTTTCTTTCATACGAGGTTCTCAACTGTTGCGTTGGATATATCTGATGTAACCAAGGGAAATATCAAAAACGAAGAGAGAGAGGGGCTTTTATTTGAATTGTTGAAAAGCCTCAATGAGCCAACGTTAATATATTGCTCTTCACCAGAAAAATCCGAAAATATATCAGCGAAGTTTCTTGATTCCTTGAAAAGCGAAAATACTGCAAATAATAGCATTAAGAATACCGCCAATGAGTCTCTTATAGAATGGATTGATAAAAACATTGATTCAAGATGGAGACTAAGAAATGCTTTGATGTATTCCATAGGATATCACCATGGTGCATTGCCAAGACATTTAGCCAGCTCGATGATCGATTCTTTTAACAAGGGGGACATAAAGTATCTTTTTTGTACTTCAACTATTATTGAAGGAGTAAATACTTCTGCGAAAAATGTTGTTTTGTTCGATAGAAAAAAGGGGCCTAAGCCAATTGATTATTTTGATTTTAAAAACATTATTGGTCGATCTGGCCGAATGAATAAGCACTTTATTGGGAGAGTTTTCAAATTTCATAAGGAGCCTGATCAACTCGAGTTAGACATAGATATTCCTTTATTTACCCAAGAAGATGCTCCTCTAGAATTACTTATTCAGATGGAGAAAGGCGAGCTCAGCGACTCATCAATTAATAAGTTAAAAGAATTTGAGAATCTCGATTCAGATATTAAACAATTAATAATTAGAAATTCCGGTATATCCATCAATGGGCAGCTGGAAGTAATTAAGGTTCTTGAGAACGACTTTGACAGGTACTATTCTAATATCAGTTGGACTGGTTATCCCAAATACGAACAGCTGTTGACTGTGTTAGATTTAGGCTGGAAATATTTAATGAAAAAGAGCGAGTCGAGGGGAGGTGCTTTTACTCCAAACCAACTTGCATTTATTACAATAGAATATGGTCTTGAAAGATCTCTCCGAAAAATAATTCAAAAAGAATTTAAATCCGAATATTGGGTTAAAAATGTTCCTTTCGAGGATATTCGATTACAAAAAATAGTTCATATGATATTACAAATATCACGTCATTGGTTTGATTATAAATTACCAAAGCTCCTTTCTGCATTATCTAATATTCAGACATTTGTATGTGCAAAAAAAATGAAAAAGCCTGGTGATTACTATTTCTTTTCAGCTCTTATTGAGAATAACTTTTTACCTCCTAATTTATCAATTCTTTTAGATTATGATATCCCCGCTTCAGCAATAGTGAAAATGCAAGCGGTTTTTAATAAAAATATGAGTTTTGAAGGAATATTGGAGAAATTAAAAAAAACGAATCTTGAGGATCTCGGATTAATTCCATATGAGATTGAGAAGCTGAAAGCGTTATTATAATATGCTTGTGCCAACTCTTGCCCTTTATGTAAACTATTGATAATACATATGATAATTCTACAATGCCTTAATCTCAATAGAAAATCGGGATATGATTAGCCTTTTTTGCAAGTTCAACGCAATCCTCACCACTTCCTCGTTGTGCTATAAATCCCCACCACAACAGCCGTTGCTGTCAAAACTTTATACCAGTTATCTTCCCACCAGTCCGGGGTCTTGCCGGAGTTGACCTGATAAATACCGCCATGCTCGATGGTCGCGAGCTGATTAGGTCCTGCGAATGCTTTGGCCTCATCCACGGATTTTGCGGTTTTAACGTCCCATTCCAGTTTCTTCCGGTCATACTGGACGACATAAATGGGTTTTGGAGTCAGGTTAATGACAAGGTTAGGATCTTTGATATATGCGCTGTATTGCTCGGTTAGATAATCATTCAGGCCGCGGAGTGTTTTGCCCTGCACCTCGACAAAACCTAGAAGCGGAAGAGATATCTGGCCGTCGGGGGTTATGGTCGCCTTTGCGGCAAGCTCGGTATGATTCAATATCTGAATATCGAGGGTGTCATAAGGGCCAATGATGTATTCAGTGGCGAATACCGGCTGATATGGGATCATCAAGCACGCTATCAAGATTATCGAGATTAGTTTTTTCATTTCAATTACCTCCTTATAAATACATTTCCGGAAAAGTTTAATGTTCGCGCTTTCATCTTTAGATTAGCTTCTTCGATCTTTACATTGGTCTCTGCGAGTTGGCTGTGCAGTTCTTCAAGCTTCGCGCCGCGCTTTTCAGCGGTGTCCTGATCCGATAATACTTTTCTGCCAAGTTCGGTCAGATCGCTGTTTGATTGAAGCTCTGCTATCTGGTTATTCAATGTTCTTGCTTTGGCGCGCAGGCCGGCAAGCTCGGCTGTGTCTTTTTTCATCTGAATATCATATTTTTCAGTCAGGCCAACCTTTTCGATCTCGGATTTGCTTGCGTAGCTGAGAATAAGACTCGATCCTTTCTGGTCGATTGTTTTGTAAGTGCCGGTAGGTTTCGGGACAGTTACATCAATTCCTTCGGGAAGATTGATGGTTCCGGATATGAGTGCTTTATCTGGTATCTGTGCTAACAACTCATCTCGTGTTTTATCAGCAAATTCACGCTGTTCGATCTTTATGGGCGTATTTGTCTTCTTTATTCTAACTTTCGAGGCGACGACATCAGCGGATTCTTCATTTAATGTGTACACATTCCCGTTGAAAAGAATGACAAGCTTTTTATGATCGGTATCGAGTATTTCGGCTGTACCCTGTACGTTTTGCTTTGTGCTTTCAAAATAACCCTTAAAATCGATATAAGCGTGGGTTTTCATCAATTTAAACTCTTCTATAGCGGAGCTTGGGGTCGCTATGAGATAGTGGACGGAGCTTGAAACGCCGTATTTTGATACGGGGAATGCGAGGAACATCAGAAAGACCATGACGGTGAAGATTACTATTTCAAATTTAGAACCAGAAGGCGGGCGATATTTTGGGTCCTTCGGAATAACGTCTCTTCCCGGATCTGGCCAAAACATCTGTGCGCCGCGACGGTTGAACATATCGAGGATCAAATGAGAAAAGTAGCTGATAGAGAAAGCGGCGATCCAACGAATGACTAAGTTCCAAATGTCGAAATCAAAATGAAGAATAAATGACAATATTCCAACCCCGGACAAAACCAAAACTGCAAAAATAACCGTTGCGATAGCCCAGCCGATGAAGGAGTGCGTAATTGTGCGATGACCGAATTTGTCTTCAAGGAAGCTTGAAACTGGATAAAATAATTTTCCAATGATGGATCTCGGATGATCAATATCCGGAATGATAGAGCCGATAATAGAAACGAGAATTATTGTCCAGTGAAGACCCCACTGGACGCCAAAAAATGCCAGAATAACAAGCGTCAAAAATATTCCAAACGCACTATGTGTTGGTGCTAACATATTTCACCTTGTCCTCAAAAATCGAATTCCACCCACCAAAGCAGCCATGCCAAGGACCGCAAGAATATATCCCTCTATGCTTTGCGCTCCGAGATTGATAAACCGTGAGCTTGTTGCTATGCTCCACAGGACGATAACGACGGCTGTCCAATCCCGGTATCTCACTCCTGCTTCGTGATAGACCTCTCGTGCGTCTTCTTTTTTAACCACGGGCAGATGACTGACCTGTCCGACCATTTCGACTATCGCAAGCGGCAGGCCGTTTGAAATTGTCAAAATCCTTGTTTCAAGCAGCTCATAGTCCGCTATCGTGAGGCCGCTTGTTAGATGCTTTATCAGTTCTTTCGAGGCTTCGCGGTCAAGAGGCAAGAGATCAATGCGACGGAATTTCCACCAAAGCTCTTTAAGGCGGGTTGGAGTTTCTTCCGCGGCGGCTAGAATGGTGAAGCTGTCGAAGAGGGTTAAAAGAATCTCGATGTCTGAAGCTTTGATACTGTCGAGGTTGTCTATCAGTAAAAGATCCTTTTTGTCCTTTCCCTTTAGCGTGTTAGACAAAAGCTCGACTATCTCTTTTGCGCTTGAACGGGATTTTGAGGGAAGACGCTGTGACCAGTCGGGGCAGTATTTTTCGCAGAGCTTTTGAAGGAATTGTTTTATGGGGGCGGGAGAGTCGATATATAGGCCTCCAGTTTCTTTTGCTATGACGTTCAAAAGATGAGTCTTGCCGATACCGAGACTTCCTACAAGAAGCGTTGAGAGTTCTTTTGATAAGTTCTCTTTTATCTCGGATAATACGGCATTTCTGCCGATGGTGGTTTCGGGTTGATCAGCCGGAGCGGACGGCTTGATGATGCGGGCTTCTTTGTGTTTGTGACGCATGAGCTTTGAAATGTTCCTGACAATACGCGGCCTTGTGTCGAGCTTTTCAAGGTCTTGAGGGGGGACGATGCCTTCTTTTTCATCTTTGGCGGCTTTGATATAGCGATGAATAGACATGGGATCAGTAAAGCCTAAAATGACGGCGGCATTGTCTATCGAGGTTTCTTTGGCAAGCAAATGCACGCCGAAAGTGTCGCGCAGTATTTGAGCGTTGATGGGTTTTTGTATGCCGGCTTCAAGGCCGTATTTGCGCAGGAGCTTGTCGATCCCCCGATAAGATATGCGTTTCGGTTCGCCTTTTGATGTGACAAAGAGAGCTTCCGAGGGGCTATCGATCCTATCTCTTGACCAGGTGGAGAGAGCTTCAAAGACTTCATCATTCAGAGGGATGTCTCTTTTCCTGGGACCGTCGATATGCAACAGCTTTATTTCCCAATCAATGGAGTTGATGTTAAGTTCGGGAAGTTCTGTCAGATGAATGCCGGTGTTTAGAAACAGCAGAATTACCGCGAGATCCCTGGGGCTGTTGACCGCTTTCAACAGGGCTTTTGTTTCGACATTCGTTAGATATTCCAGCCCGTTTTTGATATCCATAGGAGGTACCCCCTCCTATATATATATCGATAAGAATAGGGGCAAAATTGCAGGTAAATGGTGTGGATTAGCCCTGGGATGGTGTGGAATTACCCCGGATGGTGTGGTAAAACCCAGAGTTTTTCGGGCCGTTTTTGGCGGTTTTTGCGGAAGGCCCCGATAGGGAATCGGGGTAAAGGTTTGGATGAAAACTCTCTTATAAATAAAAATGCTATCGAGCAGCTGATTCCAATATTCTTTGTAAGAATTGTTTTGGGTCTTCCCATAAGTCTGGATCATACCAGCTAAAATATTTTGCTTTACAAAAATTAATCTTCCCCAAAGGCGAGACTCCTTTAGGTTCTGAATCATCAACCAAGGCAGAATAGCCCAATAGCCTGACATCCTTTATCACGTTGCCCTTGCGGAGAAACTCTTCGGCTATTGAAGCATCCCCTTTCAAATGCTGATAGGCAGCCAGAAATTCATCGCATTTTGCAGAGGTATCTGGATAATAGTTTTCTGTTGTTATTACTCTGTCAAATAAGCCGATCATTAATGGAAATTGAACGAAGAAGTCAACGGTGTAATCCCTTTTTGCGGTCGTCCACAAGACATTGCGATGGCCTTTGTCGATCAATTGCTGTAAAATCCAGTCTGCTTCGGGTCGCAGAACAAACGCTTTTTGTTCATCATTGAAACATGTTAAAGTGTTGTCCAAGTCAAAAGCGACTGTCTTTGCGGAAACCGCTCGCTCTCTTTCAACGAATTGCAGGTTATAGATCATGCCATCTACCAATCTTGGCGGAAGTGTCGGATGGTCAACACCTGTTGCTGCCCTTAATTGCACTGGTTTATCACCAACGCCATTTGAGCGGTCAGAATTAAAGCCTATCCTCATTTCATCTCCTTGGGGCAAACAATCTTTATTTGCTTCGTTCTATATATCTATCGGTCATTATCATTAGAAATTTCATGCAAATAGAGGCCTTTTAGAAAAGAGCCCCGCGGGTGAAAAGCGTCAATTTAGCTCTTAAAAAGGCGGTTTTTGCGGAAGGGGTTTGGGGAGGGAGCAAAAACCGCCACGCTGTACACGGTGATCGAGAAGCGGCAAATAGAAAAATCAAAGTCATTTTTCAGGAAAAGACAACATAGAAAGAAAAAAACAAGCCTGGTCGCCGTGCGCTTTCCGTGTACGTTCACACTTAATTGAGCGTAAATACCGAAATGTGCACGGCGGGCAGGCGGGTCAAACGACAGGAGAATAAATGTAATACGGAGCTGTTTTCTAGAGCTAAAAGAAGCGATATTGAACGGAGCAATGAATTCTCTTTGCTTAATAAATTTAGAATTCAATGCTTAAGTGATCTTAACATTCATTTTCAATCCGCAAGATCTCTTTAAGAAGAACAGAGCAATATCTGTATTCAGCAGCGATGTAATAATGCAGCAGTAGCGTGTGTTTATTCATAGAAGCAAACGAATAATGAATATAAATTCCTTTTGGAATATTAATAGAAAAGGAAACATCCTAACCAGTAGGAGCCGGCAGTCCATGGCTGGGCATGTGGACAGGTGATCTATATAGGGTTAGTTCCTGTTTAGGGTGTTTTCCCACACCAACTATCACAACCGCCCGATATTAAGCTTCTTGCACCCATGAACGGTATTCGGTATAATCATCAATAGAGTTTGGGGCTCATTGTTTAGCTCCATTTTTAAGTCGCTTCGAACTGTTGTTTCATGAAAAAATTTTCGCCGCTTACTATCGGGTAGTGGTCGGCGGCTTTTTTTTGGGTGGGGGCAAAAAAAAGCCGCCGGAAGTGTGGGCGCGCTG
>Ga0265297_10005731_pt1 | contig 18634 bp, 16 predicted proteins | sample Munlanlwell13791_FD_192502 | JGI IMG/M metagenome (GOLD analysis project Ga0265297, IMG submission 192502) | Leachate microbial communities from a municipal landfill in Southern Ontario, Canada - Leachate well 137-91 | ecosystem: Engineered > Solid waste > Landfill > Unclassified | place...
AGGAGAGGTCTGTGGCAAGGGTGATGCTGGCGAATGCAACAGAAGTTTCATTGGATAAATTAGGAAGAGCTCTTTTGCCGAATTATTTAAAAAAATTGGCAGGCTTGGATAAAGATGTCATTATCTGCGGATTATTAAACAGACTTGAAATTTGGGACAAAACAAAATGGGCCGAGTATAGCAATAATGCCCAAAAGGATGTTGAGGAAAATGTTTCAAAGCTTGGAAATTTGGGAATTTAAAAATGACAATTCATACACCGGTTTTAACAAAAGAAGTTTTACAATATCTAAACCCGACCGAAAACGAAAATTTCATTGACTGCACGATAGGCGAGGGGGGCCACACAAAACTGATATTAGAAAAAACAAAGCCTTTGGGCAGAGTTTTGGGAATTGATTTGGACCCGGGGCAAATTGAAACAGATAAGTGGTCTATGGCAGATTTTGGGGACAGGCTGATATTGGAAAACAATTCATATGCAAATTTAAAAGAAATAATAGAAAAAAATAATTTCGGCCCGGTGGCGGGCATATTGCTGGATATCGGGATGTCGTCAGTGCAGCTGGAAGGGTCAAAAAAAGGATTTTCATTTCAGGCAGAGCAGGTGCTGGATATGAGATACGACGACAGGTTTAATAATTTGACGGCAGAAAAGATTGTGAATGAATGGCCAAAACAGGAAATTGAAAAAATAATTAAAGAATACGGAGAGGAAAAATTCAGCCTCAAGATTGCTGATAAAATAATTGAAGAAAGAAGCAAAGGCAGAATACGTACAACCTTACAATTGGTTGAGGTGATTAAAAAAGCAATTCCAGCGGCTGCTCAAAGAGGCAAAATTCATTGTGCGACAAGAACATTCCAGGCCTTGAGGATTGCGGTAAACGACGAGCTTGGAAATTTGCAGAGAGTCTTGCCCCAGGCAGTTGAGGCATTGGCTCCGGGCGGAAGATTGGCAATCATATCATTTCATTCGCTTGAGGACAGGATAGCAAAAGAATTTTTTAAAAATAATAAAGAGATAAAAATATTAACGAAGAAGCCGACAACAGCAGGCTCAAGCGAAATTGGAGAAAATCCACGGGCAAGGTCTGCAAAGTTAAGGGTGGCAGTAAAGTTGTAAAACAATCATGACAACAGCAGTATTATCAGCATTAAAAATAACAAGAGCAGCAAAGCCCAGAGCAAAGGCAAAGCCATTTGAGGCTCCTCAGATAAACTGGGCAAGATTCTGCATATTGGGGGCGGTTCTATGTATGGCCTCGCTGCTATTCTATATCTGGCAGATAAATGCTTTGACAGACAAAACCTATTTGATAGGGAAGTATGAAAGCGAGATAAAAGAAATTTCCCAGGAGAATAAAAAGCTCCAAGTCAGCTTTGCTGAAAAAGCGCTTTTGGGCAGCGTGGCTGAGAAGGCCCAGTCGTTGAATTTGCAAAAGACGACTGCTGTAAAATATATTCAAGTTTCTGAATTGACGATGGCCGATGCCAAATAACCATTCGGAAAAATGGAAAAGAAAGCAAACAGGAACTGGAGAATCAAATTAATATTAGGAGTTATTGTAATATGCGGGGCAGCCATAATCTGCCGCCTTTTTTATCTTCAAGTTGTAACTCATAAATACTGGCAATCTTTGGATTTGGGCCAGCAGGCAGGATCTGGCGGCAATGAAATTGGCTCCAGGGGAGAAATTTATTGCGACAACAGTCAGGAGTCAAAAGGGGTTAAGTCTTCGGGCGAATTTAAAAGCCTTGCCATAAACAAAGAAGAATGGACTATCTCGGCCCAGGTTTCGGAGATAGATGATAAAGAATATTTTGCCCAGACGATTGGCAGTGCAGCAGGCATCTCAAAACAAGACGTGTTAGAAAAGTTAAACTCAGCAGACTCTTACGTTGTCATTGCAAAGGGAATCAGCAAAGAAAAGCTGGATGAATTAAAAAGTTTGAATTTGGCGGGTCTTAAATGGGAGGGCAGCTCAAAAAGATATTATCCGCAAGGCGAATCTTCGGCCGATGTCATAGGCTTTCTTGGGGGAGAGGGAATCGGCCAATATGGAACAGAAGGATATTACGAAGACGATTTAAAGGGCAGTTTTGGTATAAAATCTTCCGACGGCCTGGGGATGCTGTTTTCCGTGGGACAGGAGGAATCTTTAGATGGCGCCGATATTTATTTGACAATTGACTATAATATACAATATGAAGCCGAATTGCTTCTAAAACAGGCAAAAGAAAAATACAACATAGATTCCGGCCAAATAATTGTTGTGAGACCCGATACGGGCAGGGTGCTGGCAATGGCCGGCTATCCGTCTTTCAATCCAAACAATTATTCTGCCGTCCAGGATATGGACATATTTCAAAATGCATCGGTGCAGAAGCTTTTTGAGCCAGGGTCTATTATGAAGCCTTTTACAATGGCTATTGCCCTGAATGAAGGCAAGATAACTCCCGAAACCACGTATGTTGACACGGGCGAGGTAACTTTGAGCAAAGAAACGGTGCACAATTTTGACAACAAGATTTACGGCACCCAAACAATGACCCAGGTTTTGGAAAACTCCATAAACACGGGAGCGGTGTTTGCTTCGCAGCAAGTTTCAAGAAAAGTATTTTTAAACTATTTGAAAAAATTCGGCTTTACAGAAAAAACAGGCATAGACTTGCAGGGAGAGGTATATTCAAGAAATGACAATGTAATGGCGGATTCAGCTCCTGATATAAACATTGCAACGGCCTCCTTCGGTCAGGGCATAGAAATAACTCCAATGCAAATGGTCCGGGGATTTTGCGCCCTGGCCAATGGCGGCAAACTGGTAAAGCCATATATAACAGACAAAATAGTTACGGGGTCTAACGAGGCATATACTCAACCTGAATTTTCAGGACAAGTCGTTTCAAAGGATTCTTTGGCAAAGCTCACTTCCATGCTGGTTAGCGTTGTTGACAATGGATTTAATCAGGTGGCAAAAATTCCAGGCTACTATATCGCAGGCAAAACGGGAACGGCCCAGGTGGCAAAAGAAAACGGCAAAGGATATGACCAAGACAAAACAATACAAAGTTTTATTGGATTTGGGCCGGCATACAATCCTCAATTTTTGGTTTTGGTAAAACTGGATAATCCAAAGGTTTCAAAATCATCTTTATCGGCGGTTCCTATTTTCAAGCAGCTGGCTCAGTACATAATAAACTACTGGCAGATACCGCCGGATTACCAGATAAATCAATCTAAATAAAAAAACAAGGTTTCTTGTTCGCTCCGCAGCCCGACGGCATGGCCGCCGCGAAGCGGCGCGTCGGGCGAGGACCGAGCGAATCCCGCGCTGGCGGGACGAGCGTCGAACAAGGGACTTGTTTTTTATTTGCTTAAAGTTTTTGTGCTCCTAACCGGAGTCGAACCGGTGTTTCGTCCGTGAGAGGGACGCGTCCTGGGCCACTAGACGATAGGAGCTTGATAAACATATTTTATCATAAAATCTGAATTTGTCTATTGTTTTATTTGTAGCCGCAAGATGGTAAAATAAAAAAATAACAAATGGATTCAAAAAATATTTTAGAAAGGTATATTTTACCTGCCGCGGTTTTTTGCGGAGGGATGATTGGCGTTGGGTTTTTGTCTTTGCCGTATGTGGTCACAAAGGCGGGCATCTTTGCAACAATGATTTATTTTGTTGTCGTGACGGTTTTGATGCTCAGCCTGAACCTTATTTTTTTAAAGATAAGCCTTAAAACGCCTGACTTCAAAAGGTTTCCCGGATTTGCAAAGCATTACTTAGGGCGCTGGGGGCAGGTCGTAGCCTCGGTTTGCATTGTTTTTGGAACAATCGGAGTTCTGCTTGCATATATAATAGTGGGAGGAGAATTTTTAACGAATATATTCTTGCCAATTTTCGGGGGTAGTAATTTTGTCTACACATTTTTGTATTTTTTGGCGGGGTCTGCGATTATTTTTTTTGGAATTAAGGCTATCGCCAGGGCCGAGACATTGGTTTTGGTCGGGCTTATTCTGTGCCTTGCCTTTATATTTTTAAAAAATTTCGGGCATATAAATTTAAATAACGTTCTGGCAGCGGGGTCGGAAATATCTCTCAAAAATTTGTTTTTGCCGTTTGGCCCCTTGGTGTTTTCCTTGTGGGGGGCGGCTTTGATACCCGAGGTTGAAGAAATGCTAATCGGCAAGAAGAAAAATTTAAAAAAAATTATTTTTTGGTCGGTATTGGCTGTAGCCGTTTTTTATTTCTTGTTTGTAATTTTGATTGTCGGCATTACGGGAGCGGGCACGACTGAATCGGCGCTGACAGGATTGAAAAACTTTTTGGGAAACGGCAGCTCAACCGCAGCCCTGATGGCGGGAGCTTTGGCCACATTTACGGCTTTTATAGCTCAGGGAATTGTGCTTAAAAAAACTTTGATGTTTGACCTTGGTGTAAAACATTGGCAGGCATTTGTGATGACTACCTTCACCCCAATGATACTTTTTTTAATGGGACTTAAGTCTTTTATATCGATTGTGTCGTTTATTGGCGGGGTTCTGTTGGGCATTGAGGGGATTTTGATTTTACTGATGTATAAAAAAATTGGCGGAAAGAAAATCGCAATATATCCCTTATTATTAATTTTTGTGTTAGGCATAGCCTACGAAATATTTTATTTTTCAAAATGATTTTAATTTTTCAGATTTTAATTTTTATAGTTTCTATTTTTGCGCTTTCCTGGCTGAGCTCCAGGTTGGTTGGCACCTTGATCGTGGTTGCTAAATTTTTAAAGTGGAGGGAGTTTATCATAGCCTTTTTTATAATGGCCTTTGCCGCCAGTCTGCCAAATTTGTTTGTGGATATAAATGCGGCAATGAACGGCATGCCTGAAGTCGCATTTGGAGACATTGTCGGAGGAAATTTGCTGGACCTTACTTTGGTGATTGCAATAGCTGTGCTTTTTAGTTCAAAATTTTTGCCTGCTGAAAGCGAAATGATACAGAAGTCGGCTATATTTACTTCAATTATTGCTGTTTTGCCAATATTGCTTATTTGGGATGGGGAGTTGGGCAGGGCCGATGGCGTGGTGTTACTGATGGCGTTTGCTTTGTATACTTGGTGGCTGTTTGCAAAAGAAGATAGATTTAAAAAGGTTTACAGGGGCAGGCCGAGTAAAACTCCAAAAAGCTGGTTTTCACTTATTTGGGATTTTGCAAAGATGATTGTTTTTGTTGCATTGTTGCTGGTGGCCTCGCATTTTATTGTGGGGTCTGCGCAAACATTTTCCGAAAATTTTAATATACCGCTTTCTTTGGTTGGCATACTTATAATCGGAGCGGGAAATGTTTTTCCTGAAACATATTTTGCAATAATATCGGCAAAAAAAGGAGAGGGCTGGCTGGTGCTCGGAGATATTATGGGTTCTGTTATAGTCTGTGCCACATTGGTGCTGGGAGTTGTTGCTCTATTGTTCCCATTTCAAATTGATGACTTGTCGCCGTTTTTGATAACCAGGATATTTACCATAATAGCCGCTTTGATATTTATATTGTTTGTTAAAACGGGTAAAAAAATCACCAAAAACGAAGGCCTGCTTTTTATGCTTCTGTATGTAGTTTTTATCATCGTCCAGGCAGTGAGTAATTAAAATAGAATTAAACGATGCCTTTTTATCAATACACAGACAAAACAACGGCGGAAACCTTGGAATTGCTGAAATCCTCAGAAAACGGGCTTACAAAAAAAGAGGCTTCCTTGGCTTTGGAGAAATACGGGTTAAATGAGATAAAAGGAGGCGGCCTAAGCTGGATTAAAATATTGATAAGGCAGTTTAAATCTCCATTTTTTTACCTCTTATTTTTTGCTGTCGTAGTTTCCACGTTTATCGGAGACCAGATAGATAGCTTGGTTATTTTTTCGTTTATATTTTTAAATGTTACCATTGGGTTTTCTCAAGAGTACAGAGCCGAAAAGTCAGTATCACTTTTAAAGAAAATAATTCCGCATAAGGCCAAGGTTATGCGCGATGGCAAAGAGCAGGTAATTGATAAAAAATTTCTAGCGCCAGGGGATATGGTTTTTTTGGAGCCGGGAGATACAGCGCCGGCTGATTTGAGAGTTTTTGAAGCCCTGGATTTTTTGGTTGACGAGTCTGCCATAACCGGGGAGTCAAACCCTGTTTCCAAAGTCACAGAGAAATTTTCTGTGCAGGAAAAAGAAATTTATCTTGCTAAAAATATTATTTTTGCAGGCACAAATGTGGTGGCGGGCAGGCTGGCCGGCATTGTTGTAGCCACGGGAAAAGATACTATCTTTGGCGGCATTGCCAGCTCTGTTTCCAAAGATATAAAAATTTCTGTTTATGAAAAAAACATAGCCTATTTTGCCCGTCTGGTTTTAAAAATAGTCTCCATAACGATTACTTTGATATTTATTGCTAACGTACTGATAAAAGGGCTTAACGGATTTTTTGATTTTCTGCTGTTTTGCGTAGCCTTAATAGTAAGCATATTGCCTGAAGCATTGCCTGCCGTAGTTACATTTTCCCTGTCAAAAGGAAGCATTAAACTCGCAAAGAAAAATGTTGTTGTAAAAAGGCTGTCGGCAATTGAGGATTTGGGCAATGTTGAGATTTTATGCACCGACAAAACAGGGACTCTTACGCAAAATAAGTTGTCGCTTGAAAAGATGATATCTTCTGATAAGGAAAAATGTTTTTTATATGCGATTTTATCGTTTAATCCGGGAAAAGACGGCATACTTACCCAATCTGATAAAAAAATATTAAATCCTTTTGACTATGCTATATTTCAAAGGTCTCCCGAAAAATTAATAAAGCAGTCCAGAAAGTTTAGCTTTATTTCAGAGTCTATTTTTAACTCTGTAAAAATGACTTCTTCGTCTTTTGTTGAAAGCCCCGGCAAAGAAAAGTTGCTCATAGTAAAAGGGTCTCCAGATGTCGTATTAAAAAATTGTTCAAAGTTTGCGGGCGGGTTTACAAAAAGAGAGCTGAAGGAAGATATCGCAAAAGAAGGGGATTTTGGTAAAAGAGTTTTGGCCATAGCTTACAAAAAGCTGCCAAAAACAAAAAACAAGATAGAAAAAGAGGATGAGAAAGGACTGACATTTTTGGGTTATTTCGTTTTTGACGACTCAATAAAAAATACTGCCAAGGATGCCATTGAACTGTCAAAAAGACTGGGTGTGCAGATAAAAATGATAACAGGTGATTCAAAAGAAGTGGCAGGATACGTAGGCAGCCGTATTGGTATGATAACCGGCAGCAACGAGGTTGTTTTGCAAGAAGAACTTGAGGCAATGTCAAAAGACGAATTTGACATGGCCTGCGGAGAAAAAGATGTGTTCGCCAGAATCTCGCCCGATATGAAGCGCAAAATAATAAAGTCGCTGCAAAAAAGATACACGGTCGGGTTTTTGGGCGACGGCATAAACGATGCGCCAGCCTTAAAAATATCCGATGTCGGAATTGCCGTTGCTGGGGCTTCTGATATTGCGAAAGAAACCGCAGATGTGGTTTTGCTTGAAAGGGATTTAAGGGTTATCGTCAACGGCATAAAAGATGGAAGGACTATTTTTTCAAACATAAACAAATATATAAAATGCTCTTTGGCCAGCAACTTTGGAAATTTTTATTCAATCGCTGTCATATCTTTATTTATTGACTTTTTGCCTATGCTTCCCGCCCAGATTTTGCTGGTAAATATTCTGTCGGATTTTCCTATGATATCGATTGCCACAGATTCAGTGGATATAGAAGAGTTAAGAAGGCCTAAGGCATATCAGCTTAGCCAATCTCTACCGTTGATTATTGGGCTGGCTTTGGTGAGCACGGTTTTTGACTTTATATTTTTTGCCATTGTTAAAGACCAGGCTCCCCAGACAATACAAACATTATGGTTTATAGAAAGCATATTAAGCGAGATAGCCCTGATATTTGTAATAAGAACAAAACACAAATTTTGGAAGGCCAAAAATCCCGGATTTTGGCTTTCTATGTTTGCCATAGTAGATTCAATTTTAGTGGTAGCCTTGCCATTTATGCCATTTAGCCAAGAGTGGTTTCACTTTGTGCAACCTCCGCTTTTGTATCTTGGAATAGTAATGTTTTTAACGGCATTATATTTTTACATCAGCGAATGGCTAAAACTGACATTTTTCCGTTATTGGAAACCGGCAAATTGTGTAGTAAAGTAATTATATGGATTTTACAACAATACTTTTAATAATAGTGGCGGTTGGTATTGCAGCGGTTATTTATTTGCTGTTGAGAAGAAGACAAGAGCCGGAAAAAAAGGAAGACTCCGGGCAGTTTTTAATGTTGCAGCAGCAGATAAACCAAATTGCCCAGGCTGTTGATACAAAGCTTTCTGAGTCAAACAAAAATGTGCAGGAGCAATTCAGGCACTCCGCTGAAATTGTCAAAAATGTTACAGAAAAACTTACAAAGCTGGACGAAACAAACAGGCAGGTGGTAGGCTTTGCCGACCAGCTAAAAAGCCTGCAAGATATTTTAAAAAATCCAAAGCAGAGGGGCATTTTGGGAGAGTATTATTTGGAAACCGTTTTGAAAAATGTTTTGCCGCCGGGGTCCTATCAGATGCAATACGGGTTTTCTAACGGCGAGATAGTTGATGCGGTTGTTTTTGTAGATAAAAGAATAATTCCCATTGATTCAAAATTCTCTTTGGAAAATTATAACAGAATGCTGCAAACATCAGACGCAGCAGAGAAAAAAAGATTGGCAACAGCTTTCATAAATGATTTGAAGCTTAGGATTGATGAAACCTCAAAATATGTAAGGCCCCAGGAAAACACCATGGACTTTGCTTTTATGTTTATTCCATCCGAAGCTGTTTATTATGATTTGCTGATAAACAAAGTGGGCGTCATAACCGAAGAAACCGACAGCCTTATTTATTACGCAGGCAAAAAGAAAGTTATTGTGGTTTCGCCGACTTCGTTTCTGGCATATTTGCAAACTGTTTTGCAGGGGCTTCGCAACCAAAAAATATCAGAGCAGGCGGCGCAGATTATCAAAGAGGTTGAAAAATTGGGCAAGCACTTGTTCACTTATTCGGAGCATTTTAACCGAATGGGTAAAAATTTAGACACAACGGTAAGCAGCTTTAACAAGGCCAAGGCCGAGTTTGGCAAAATAGACAAAGATGTTATAAAATTGGCCGGAGGCGAGGCCAGAATAGAGCTTGATGAGGTTTCGCGTCCGCAGCTTGACGATTAGCTAAAATTCTGATAAACTATAAATATTAAAGAAAAACTATGTTTGCAGTAATAAAAACCGGAGGCAAGCAATATATTGTAAAGCCCGGAGACAAAATCAAAATAGAAAAATTGGAAAACAAAGAAGGCGACTCAGTCGTGTTTTCTGAGGTTTTGCTTGTTTCAGATGACAAAAAAACCGAAATTGGAACACCAACCGTAAAAGCAGAGGTTGAGGCCAAAGTTTTAAAGCAAGGCAAGGCCGATAAAGTCATCATTTTCAAATACAAATCAAAGAAAAGATATTCCAGAAAAATCGGACACAGACAGCCCTACACAGAAGTGGAAATCACATCAATCAAGTAATTAAAAAACCTCGCCAAAAGCGGGGTTTTTTGTTATAAATGATGGTATGAAGAATGATAGTGCAAAAAAGGAAATCGATTGGCTGCTGAAAGAAAAATACGGCGGCAAACAAAACAAAAAATTTATCAAAGATGTCGGGCGCCTTAGAAAGGGCGAACCTCTTGATTATGTTATTGGTTTTGCTAATTTTTTGGGATGCAAAATTGATTTGTCTAAAAAACCGTTGATACCGCGCAAAGAAACAGAATACTGGACAGCTTATGCGGCAGGCGATATTAAAAAAAGAATAGACAACTCATCGGATTCCCTGAAGATTTTGGATGTGTTTGCGGGGTCGGGGTGTATTGGCATTGCCATACAGGCCAATGTGTCAAATGTATTGTGCGACTTTGCAGAAAAAGACGCGAATTTAATAAAGCAGATAAAAATAAACTTAAAGAATAATTTTATAAGAGTTCCTAAGTGCAAAGTAGTTCAGTCGGATATTTTTTCAAAGGTAAAGGGCAAGTATGACTATATTTTGGCCAACCCGCCGTACATTCCAATTAAAAATAAAAGCAAAATTCAAAAATCGGTTTTAAAATACGAGCCGAAAGAAGCTTTGTTTGGCGGGCCCGATGGCCTAAAATATGTAGGCAAATTTTTAAAAGAGGCCAAGACACATCTAAACGAATATGGAAGAATATATATGGAATTTGATTCGCCGCAAGAAAAAAAGATAGAAAAATTACTTTTAAAATATAAATACAGAAAGTGGTGGTTTATGAAAGACCAATATGGAAAATCAAGGTGGGTTGTGATAGAATAAAAAAATATATCGCTACGCTACATAAACTCATGGCAACGATTTTATCGCCTAATTCCTTAAACCTATTTTTAGAGTGCCCGCATTGCTTTTGGCTTGAAAAGAAAATGGGCATAAAAAGGCCGCCAGTTTATCCATTTGGGCTCAATTTAGCGGTTGATGGGCTGCTTAAAGAGGAATTTGATGACTGCAGGCAAAGGGGCATTCAGCCCGCTTTGATTGAAGAATCCGGTATAGGTGCAAAGCTATTTGGCAACAAAAGTCTGCTGTCGCAATGGAGAAATAATTTGCAGGGCATCAGATACTATGATAAGGCTCTCCAGGCGACCCTGCTTGGTGCCCCCGATGATGTGCTGGAATTTGAAAATGGTAAAATTGCCCCTTTGGATTATAAATCAACGGGTAGCCTGGCTGAAAATATTTATGACAGATTTCAGCTGCAAATGGACACGTATACATTCTTGATGGAGAAAAACGGATATAAAACTCCCAGAAAAGGATATTTGGCATTCTATGTAATAGACAAGAGCAGGGGAGTTGTGGACAGATTGCCCTTTCGCAAGAAAATTATAGAAATTGACACCAATCCATCTGATATTTATGAAATTTTTGTGGAGGCCGTTTCGTTGTTAAAACAAGCAACTCCGCCCCCTCATAGTCAAGACTGTCAGTTTGGAAAATGGATTACAAAAATTAAAAATATTTAAAATATATTATTTATCATTATGAAAATCGGAAAATATAAAATAGGCAGAGTGTGGACAATCGTAATTGTAATAATTTTGCTATTGTTGGCATATATTTTAATTGGACAAATTTTAAAAAACCCGCTTGAAGGGTATACAACCGAAAAGGTTAGCGCCGGAGATGTGGTTCAGGAAGTTACTGAGACCGGCAGCGTCAGGGCAACAAAAGACATAAATCTAAGTTTTAAATCAATCGGCAGGGTTGCGTCCATTAATGCCGTCGTGGGCGATATGGTGAAAAAGGGAGACACATTGGCTGTTCTTGATTCAAGCGGAACTTCGGCTCAAATGCAGTCAGCCGTGGCACAGCTAAATACAGCCAAAACCCAGTATGAAAAATTATTAAAAGGAAGTACGCCAGAAGAAATCCAGACCTATAAAAACTCAGTATCTTCGGCAGAAAATAATTTGCAATCAACATACAAGAACGCATTGAATGTTTTGGATGACTCTTATACTAAAATATATAATGCCTACAATGTAGTTACTTCTCTTCAGGATGCTTATTTCTATACAATGGATCCGCAGGGTATAAAGGTTTCTCAGGCCGCAACCGACATGGAGTCAAATATGAAAAGCGTTAAGAATTACTTGGATGCTGCCAAAAGCGATGGTTCCGGTGATGTGGATACGGCTATATCTAAGACAATTTTGTCGCTAAATAGTGTTTATGACGATTTAAGAATCATCCGTGACCAGTGCGATCAGGGAATTTATTATACGACAGTGGCCGCTGCAGACAAGGCTTCTTTAGATGGCCAGAAAACATATATCAACAGTTCTGCTACGAGCATTACGACCTTACAGCAAAATATCTCTTCATATAGGATTGCTTTGCAATCGGCCAAGGATACTCTTGCGGTAGCTACTGCTGAGCCTAGACAGGAAGACATAGAAATTTATAAATCCCAGATTGATCAGGCCCAGGCAAACGTCAATCTTTACCAAAGTCAAATCGGCGACAATTCTATTATCAGCCCGATAGACGGAAGGATTACCGCAGTTAATGCAAAAAGGGGGGAAGTGGTTTCGTATTCGGCTCCGATAATACAAATGCTTTCTTCTGAGCCGTTTCAGATAAAGGTTAATATTTATGAGCAAGACATAGTGAATGTTGATCCAGGGGATGTGGTGAAGATAAATTTGGTAGCCTTCCCTGATCAGACTTTTGAGGGAAAAGTTTTATCGGTGGACCCTGCGGAAAAAATAGTTGACAATGTTGTTTATTATGAAACAACAATAGAATTTCCAAATCAGCCGGTCGGCATAAGGTCAGGAATGACAGCCGACGTAACAGTTGAGGCTGCTAAAAAACAAAACGTGATGCGTATATCAAGAGGTATAGTTGAGGAAATTGATGGAAAAAAGATGGTTGATGTGGTTGTAGGTAAAAAAATTGAAAAGAGGGAAATTGAGACCGGATTTGAGGGCAATGATTACTATGAGGTTATTTCCGGCTTATCCGAGGGCGACCAGGTTGTAGTTTCCGCTCCGTAAGTTTTTGAAAAATATGAAAGAGTCTGTAATAAGCTTAAAAAATGTTTGGAAAAAATATAAACTGCCCAATGAGGATTTGGCGATTTTAAAAGGCATAAATTTAGAAATTCCAAAGGGGTCTTTTACCACGATAATGGGGCCCTCGGGGTCTGGCAAATCAACTTTAATGCATTTGCTTGGATTATTGGATACTCCAACAGAGGGGCAAATTTTATTTGACGGCCAGGATATTTCGCATTTTACAGAAGATGATCTTGCTGCCGTGCGAGGAAAAAAAATAGGATTTATTTTTCAACAATTTAATTTGTTGCAGAATTTGACCGCCCTGGAAAATGTTATGCTTCCGATGGTTTTCCAAGGAAAAAGCGAGGAGGCAAGAGTTAAAAGAGCAAAAGAACTTTTAGAATCTGTGGATTTGGGTCACAGGATAAACCATAAGCCAAAAGAAATGTCCGGGGGTGAGCAGCAGAGAATAGCAATATCCAGATCTTTGGTAAATGACCCAGATATACTTATTGGCGACGAGCCGACAGGCAATCTGGATTCCCATACCGGAAAAACAGTTATGGAAATTCTAAAAAGATTGCATGAGGAGCAAAAAAAGACCATTATTGTTGTTACGCACGATCCTGGCATATCTCATTATAGCCAGAATGTGATTCATATACAGGATGGTCAAATCGTAAAAAATCATTTTAAAGAGTCCGATGTTCTTTGGGCTGAAAATGGAAAAAATGCTTAAAATAAACTTACGCAATTTAAGAGAGTATTTTAATATCGCCTTAAGAAATCTTACTACAAGGCGGGTCAGGTCTTTTCTTACAGCTCTCGGAATTATTATCGGAGTGTTTTTGATTGTCTCTTTGTTGTCTCTAAGCCAGGGGCTTAAAGGCGCTGTTATGTCTCAGCTTAATATGATCGGCAAAGACCTGATATTTATAATGCCGGGTGGCGACATGATGACCTCTATGATGGGCGGCAATAAGCTGACAGACGAAGACATTGAAATAATTAAAAAGACAGAAGGAATAAGTGGCGTTGCTGCGATTGATTATACTTCAGTGACTACCAGATATGGAAATATACAAAAAACCATCTTGTTGTACGGAGCAAATTGGAAAGAGAGTTTGGATATTTTAAAAAATGATACCGGATGGTCCATAGCCCAGGGGAGATGGCCGACTGCCGGAAAAAATGAAGTTGTAATCGGCAGCATAGTGGCCTCAGAATCATTTCCTAATATAAAACTTGGCGCTGAGTTGAATATGGAAGGAAAAAAGTTTTTAGTAGTGGGAATTTTGAACTCAGTCGGGTCTAAGCAGGATGATTCTATGATAGGTCTTGATATGAATATTTTTAAATCAGTTACGGGAGAGAGAAAAGGGGCAAAACAGGCGATGGCAAAAGTAAAGGCGGGGTATTCTCCGGATGTTGTTGCTGAAAAGATGAAGAGCAATCTCAACGAAAACAGAAAACGTCAAATAGGTCAAAAGGAAACAGATTCATCTTATACTGTTATGACTTCGGAGAAAACAGCCAGCATAGTGGGAAATGTTATGGGTCTGATACAAGCTGTTATAATAGGTTTTGCTTCAATTGCCATTGTCGTGGGTGGCATTGGAATAATGAACACAATGTACACTTCCGTAAGGGAAAGAACAAAGGAAATAGGAATAATGAAAGCCGTAGGTGCTAAAAATAAAACAATAACCACTATTTTTCTGATAGAATCAGGCATCTTTGGGATGCTTGGGGGCATTGGTGGAACATTGCTCGGGATAATTCTTGCCAAAGGAATAGAAATTTATTTTCAAATTCACCCATTGTTCTATCTGAAGGCTGACGTAGGCCCAGGACTTATTGCTTTCAGTTTGGCCTTCTCTTTTTTGGTGGGCTGTATTTCCGGGTATCTGCCCGCAAGAACGGCCGCAAAATTAAAGCCTGTTGACGCTTTGAGGTATGAATAAGCTTGTGGTAAAATAAATAATTAAGTAAACATATTATATGATAAATTTTACCAGACACAAAAAAGAGGCCGGCCAGGCTTCAAGATTGCTTTTGATTTTGGCGGTTGTTGTTTTGGTGGCGGCAATTATTGTTTTCTTGGTTATTAAAATGGCTGAAAAACCACCATCGCCAGTGCCCACAAACACAGTTGTCAATCAGCCTATTTATGAGCAGACTTTAGGCAACATAAAATTTATTTTTGAAAGCGCCAGAGACCATGGCGATACCTTGTACGCCAGAGATGCTGTAAAAACCAATTACCGCGACGGCAGCGACCTAACCACAACAGAAAGATTTATTGAAGTTAAGGTTGGCGCCAGAAATATGGGCAAGGTAAATATGGAGGAAGGTTCTTGGGATGTACAAGAAATAGTTGACTCTGAAGGTAGGGAATATGTGCCATTGGAAGGCAACTACATAAGGCCCTGGATACCCGAAGACGACCTTTGCGGCACACTGTTGAAGCCCGCATTCAACCCGACTCCATGCATTAAGATTTACGAAGTCTCAAGGGAGGCAACGGGATTAAAAATAAGAGTTGTCACGGGACCGGACAATAGCGACGACTTAAAAGACGCCAAAGCAATGAAGGCATTAGTAGACTTAATAGTAACAGAATAATATGCCCGAAAATTTTCAAGAGAAACCAAAAGTTCCATCGCAAGAGCAGTATCCCCAGCCAACCGTTGAAAAAAAGGAGGCCTATGAGCAGGCAGTAAACCCACTGGAAAGGGAAAGTATTGAGGTAGATAAGGAGCTCAGAAGAGAGATAGAAATGATGGAGCTTGACGAGAAGACAAAACAAGAAGCCGCAAAAGGAGTCCAAAGAATAGAATTTTTAGGGCAAAAAGAAAAGATAGAGCATTTGTTAAAAATTGCCCACGAAAAAGGAGTTTTGACGGCTGTGCAAATGGCCAAAGAAATGAATGACCCGTATCTTTTGGATGTTTTTCACGATTTAATGGCAAAAGAAGGATTTTATAAGTCGTTTTTTAAAAAGTCTGATGACGACGATGACGACAACTAAAAATACATAAAGAATGTATATTATTGTTTCAGCTTTAATATTAGTTTTTGTGTTAGTAGGGCTGGCTTTTTTTATTGCCCTGAAATCAGAGACAAACGAAAAAAATTCTGTATTTGGCGGCCTTGATACGGTTTTGTTTTTGGTAACAATGCCAAATATAGCCAACGATAAAAAAGGAGAATCTCAAAAGGAAGAAAAATTGCTGATATCTCAAATGGAGCAGGTATTTGCCAATTTTTTATATTTAAAAAAGCCCAAGGCTTTCCAGGGGCAGCCCTCTGTGGCCTTTGAGATTGCTTCCCAGCTTGGCGGGTCTGATATCTCATTTTTTGTTGCAGTTCCCCAATATCTGGAAAGTGTTTTTGAAAAATATATACAGGGAGTTTATCCTAATGCGATGGTGGAAAAAATTCCACAGGATTATACGATTTTTGAGCCCCAAGGGGCGGCAGCGGGGGCATATTTGAAATTGTCTGAAAATTTTTTGTTTCCGATAAGCACTTATCAGTTTTTGGAAAAAGACCCTTTGTCAATTATAACCAATGATTTGAGCAAGATAGCGCCGAACGAAGGGGCCGCCGTGCAGGTTATAATAAGGCCCTTATCCAAAACCAATTTAAGAAAACTGGGGGAGTCGGCAATGAAAAAAATAAGAGAGGGCAAATCCATCAGGGAGGCGGTCGGGCAGAGTTCTGGGGGGTGGGCTTCTGACATATTGAATGAGTTTTCAAAAGTATCAAAAGACCAAAGAAGGCCAGAAGAGCAAGGTATTATAAAGCCAAAAGAGCAGGGCTTTGACCAAAAAGGATACGACGCAATTCAAAGCAAAATCCAAAAGCAGCCCTTTGAGGTGAATATCAGGGTTTTGTCATCAGCTCAATCTCAGGCAAGAGCCGAGGAAATTTTGCAGCATTTGCTTTCGGCTTTCAGCCAGTTTTCTTTGGCTGCCATAAACAGCCTAGAGCCCAGAGAAGTCTATAAAAGAGACCTAAAAAAGCTGGTTTATGATTTTAGCTTCAGAAACTTTAATGAAAAGCAATCAAATATTTTAAACCTTGAAGAGCTGGCCTCTGTTTATCATTTTCCAACACATTTTATTGAGACTCCTTATATAAAATCGGTAAAATCTATTTCAGCTCCGCCACCGGCAGACTTGCCGGCAGACGGAGTAAACTTAATTGGTAAAGTTTTGTTCAGGCAAGAAGAAAAAAATGTTTATTTCGCCAGCCGCGAAGACCGAAGAAGACATTTTTACATTATTGGACAAACAGGCACAGGTAAAACTTCTTTAATCCGCGACATGATAAGGCAAGACATAGAAAATGGGGAAGGGGTGGCGGTGATAGACCCTCATGGTGACTTAGTTGAAGATACTCTGGCAAACATTCCAAAAGAAAGGGTTGATGACGTTGTATTGTTTGAGCCTTTTGATTTGGAAAGGCCTTGTGGATTGAATATGTTGGAATACGATACGCCTGAGCAAAAAGACTTTGCAGTGCAGGAGATGATAGCTATATTTATGAAACTTTTTCCGCCGGAAATTATAGGGCCGATGTTTGAACACTATATGAGAAACGCCATGTTGGCCCTTATGGCCGACCGGGAAAATCCGGGCACACTCGTTGAGGTGCCAAAAATGTTTACAGACCAGAACTTCTTAATTGAAAGAATGAAAAACGTGACAGACCCGATTGTGCGAAATTTCTGGCTGAAAGAGTGGGCGTCAACAACGGGCTCTACAAGGTCAGATATGCTGGGGTATGTGGTTTCAAAATTGGGCAGATTCATTGAAAATGAAATGATGCGAAATATCATGGGACAATCTCACTCGGGCTTTGACTTGTCAAAGATAATGGACGAAAGAAAAATATTTTTGGCCAACTTATCAAAAGGATTGACCGGCGAGGTAAACAGCTCTTTGCTGGGATTGATTTTAGTGTCAAAAATGCAAATGGCTGCGATGAAAAGGGCCAGAATTTCAGAGGCAGAAAGAAAAGATTTTTATTTATATATTGACGAGTTTCAAAATTTTACAACAGACTCTATTGCCACAATTTTATCTGAGGCCAGAAAGTATAAGCTTAATTTAACAATTGCCCACCAATATATGCCCCAATTAAAGCAAGAAATCCGCGACGCGGTTTTGGGCAACGTTGGGACAATGGGCAGCTTCAGGATTGGAGCCGAGGACGCAGAAAATTTGGAAAAGCAATTTAGTCCTGCATTTTCAAAATATGATTTGGTAAACCTGGATAATTTCAACCTGATAGTTAAGATGATGATTAATGGCAAGGTTTCAACCCCATTCAAAATGCAGCTGATGCCGTTTCACCAGGGTAAAAAAGAAATTGTAGAGCCAATTAAAAAAATTGCCAAGTTAAAATATGGCAAGCCCAGAGCGATAGTGGAGCAGGAGATATCAGAAAGGTCTTTTATAAATCCGCCACAGCCAGTCGCTCCAACGCCACCCAAAAAGCAATAAAAAACAGCCCCCTTGTGGGGCTGTTTTTGTTTTTTATGCCTCTGTTTTTTTGATCAATTCAATCTTTGTTTGAAGCTCTTTCGCAGCCTTCCTGCCATTCCTCTGTTTTCTCTTGTTGTCCAGCCATTTCTCAAGGCTGATGAACATTCCTGCCTTGAACATCCAGATTCCAGCCAAGGCTATCAATAATGGCAAAAGGAAAGAGTCTGTAAGGAAGTTGTTGGTCAGACCCGTTGAGATGGTGGTAGCTCCTAATACAGCTGTTCTCGTCACGTACACCGATGCAGACTGGTTAGGCTGGTATTGCAGGTTGTATCCTGAAACAGATGTGTTTGAGGTTTCGGTGTTTGTTCCGTATCCGAAGTTTTCAACCGATGCCACCCTGGCCAGGTATGTGATTGTAATGTAATCAGAATCTCTGACGGTGTTGAAGTTAATGCCTGAGATAATGTCTCCTGAGTAGTTTGAGGAACCTGACAC
>Ga0265297_10005732_pt1 | contig 18634 bp, 31 predicted proteins | sample Munlanlwell13791_FD_192502 | JGI IMG/M metagenome (GOLD analysis project Ga0265297, IMG submission 192502) | Leachate microbial communities from a municipal landfill in Southern Ontario, Canada - Leachate well 137-91 | ecosystem: Engineered > Solid waste > Landfill > Unclassified | place...
AGTAATTTTGTTTTGGATGGAACGATTCCTCCTGACTATTGGTATGTTGATTCATCTGGTTGGGTAATGCATAAGAAATCTCTTTATAATCATGCTATCAAAAACAAATTGAAGGAAGCTGATTTTGCTATTAGATATGGTTATAAGAAGGTTTTTGGTTGTGAAAAATTAAGATTTGTAAAGTTATTACTCTGATTGGAGGTATTGGTATGAGATTGCTCACTATGCTCCAGTCATTTTGGTGTAAATTAGGTTCCAAGCCGTAAGCCATTCTGTCTTTTCTGTCTTACTCCATTCTGCTGCAGCAACGGCAGCAAACATTGGATGCCAAAATGGCACTGTGATTCCCCCGATTATGCAGACCCAATGGTCTCTGTTGTAGTTGTGCAATGGGTCACTGTAAGATTTACACCAGAAGAATCGCGGTGAATCTGGAACTAGTAATTTCAGCCCACATAATGTAATCCATCTTTGGTCATTTTCCACTTGGTTTCTCCGGTACTGGTTCTATTACGTCGTTTATGGAATCGCCTATTTCTGGTATCTTTTTGAGTTTGACTTTTCTTCGTCTTGACGCGAGTGACTTTTCGCCATCTATATCCATTTCGTACCAATCCCTGTCGCATTCCATGCAGTGTAGATCAGAATTGGCTTTGTTTGGGATCAGGAGAACGTTGCAAAAAGGACAGAAGAGGCTCATTTTCTGCGTTCCTTTATTATTACTTCTAGAAAATCATCATAAAAAACTGTTTGTCCACATAATAGGCAATTGTCGATTGGTTCTATTTTCATATCTTCCTGATTTCTGCGCACAGGTAGGATACCAACCATACAAGCAGGACAAACTGATTTGAATTGCGAACCACCTACTCGTTCCAGGTCTGCGTGCCGCAGGTGTATTGGTGCTTTATTAAGGTTAGTTCCGACTAGGTTATCTTCCATTTTTGTAACAGCCTTGGGGGAACCTTCCAAGTTCCCAATTGTCCAAGCGACCACCGTTATTCAGCCACGCAGCTCCACCCTTTGCGCAAAGGGTCTCAACGCTACGGTGGGGTTTTACCCACAGACTGCCGCCTTCTGGTTGCTTAAATTTTTAAGCTACCAGCAGCCTCCCGCTCCGCAAGAGACAGGCACCTTGCGCTTGCCTCTTGTTTCCAGGGCCTTACGGTTATCGCTTGTCAAAGCCAACCCTTGGTGCCAGGGCCACGCCTTCGGACCGAAGAACGTCCTCTTTCGAGCCACCAAGGCTGTTACAGCTACTTATCTTTTCCCGAGTTCGTGTCAATCATACGTATTCCCAAACATACTATAGGGCTAAACCGAGGACCAATTGGATGATAAATAGGACCAGGAGAACAACATGATCATTGCCTACTACGCTCTTCATTACGGTTCCGACTACCTCACCTACTCCATCAAAAGCATCTACGACCAAGTAGATCTCATATATATTCTCTACGCAAGCAAACCATCACATGGCCACTCTACAGCGATGACCAATACAGATAGTAGGGCAAAGCTGGAAGCTGCTGCTTATAAGCATGACCCCCAACGCAAGATTCGTTGGACGGATGGAGATTGGGCTCACGAGGGGAAACAGCGCGATTCCATCTTCCCAATTGCAAAGGAGCAAGGAGCCAAACTTGTTGTAGTTGTTGATTCAGATGAAATCTGGGACAGGAAGGTATTGTCAGATGGTATCCAGAAAGCCCTGGCAAATAATAACAGAACCTCTCTGATCAAAATGCTTACCCTTTGGCGAAGTTTCTCCTGGGCCTGCTACGACGAAATGGCCCCCGTTCGGATGATCCGTCCAGATTTAACGACTGGGACGCAATATCTTGATGGCAGGGTTTTCCATTTCGGCTATGCCAGAGCATTGGCTGACATTCGATACAAGATTTCCATTCATGGACACAACAACGAATGGAGAAAGGAATGGCTGGCCAAATACGAGAATTGGCCAGCCAGTGGTAATGAAGACTTGCATCCCACCTGCAGGAACACTTGGAATGCAAGTCCATTTGATAAGAATCTATTGCCGGAATTTATGAAGGAACACCCATATTGGGACAAGGAAGTTATCAAATAAAAATACTATAGGAATCGAGGGAAAATAATGATCTCGTTACAAGAGGTAGAAGTAATCGCCAAAAGTGTGAATAAGGAAACCTCCTGCGGAAAACTTTGCGATACTCTCTTCTCCCAAGACCCAGGTTGCATATATTACAAGTTCATCTTCAAACTAGTTGAAAGCCTGAAACCCACAGCTTGTGCAGAACTTGGTGTCTGTACAGGTAGGGGAACAGCTCATATAGCTGGTGGTCATCCTGCCGGAAGAGTCTGGGGTATTGATCCAACGCCATACGAGATCAGCTATATTATCAACGTCTACCCCAACATCCGGCTATTGAGGGGTCGGAGTGATGATCAGGCTATTCTGTCCAAGATAGACAATTCCTCTTTGGATTTGTGTTTTATTGATAGTGATCATTCTGGTGATTATGCTGACAAGGAGGTTGGTTTGTGGCGTCCCAAGATGAAACCAGGTGGTATTTTGTTATTTGACGATATTTGGCTGAATAATTCGATGAGAAGGTTTTGGGATCGTCTCAACCTTCCAAAGATTGCGCTCTCTAACCAGCACCTGACCGGTCCGAAGCTTGATGGTGATGTTGGTTTTGGGTGCGCTCTTTGTTGAGGTCGAGATGATTGCGATTGCGATCCCATGTTGGAACAACAGGGTATGGACACAGATGGCTGTCGAGTCCATACGAAGGAATTCCGGTAATCATCATATAGAATTGGTTTTTGTAGATAACGCTTCATCTGATGATACCTATTCATATCTAAGATCCCAATCTCCAAAGGTGCTCATCAGGAATCCATCTAATTATGGTGTCACAAAGGCGTGGAACCAACTTCTTGAGGCGTCACTAAAGCTCAATCCTGATGTCATCGCGTTACTCAACAACGACATATTGTGTTGCCCAGGTTGGCTCGATCCGGTAGCCAGGGAGTGCGCCAAAAAGGATAGGCGATATTTTCAAGGCAGGACGAGTATAAGTAGACCTGATGGTTCTACATTCAGAAATATGCCACTGGGTAATCAAAAAGTCCTACAGCAGACTATTAGTGAGATCGAGACGGATGCTCGTAGAGTTGCCCGTGAAATGAGTGGTAAGACCAGCACTGGTGGCCAGGGTTGGTCCTATTTCTTCCGTCCTGAGATGGTGAGAGCATTCTACCCTATTCCAGAGCAGTTACATCTCTGGTATAACGACAACTATATTTATAAGGTTTTGAAGGACTCTGGTTATGAGCAGACTGTTTTGATGGATTGTTGTATTGTTCATTGGGGAAGTGCCTCCGTTTGCAATTATGCTGGGTTTAACACACAGGTTGCTAAGGACAAAGAGGAGTGGATCAGGTTGTTTGGTCCTTTCTCTTTTGCTGAATACGTTACTCCTGGCACTGTAGACTTTTATTTGAAGGAATCTAGGAAGGAAGAGAATGCTTGCCGTGTACTTGATGTTGATAAATTTGGTAAGGTCCAACCTTTACATGTTTTCTTGAATTATCTGACAGAACACAGGAACGGGGTTGGAGTTGCTATTACTTCCGATCCCTTGGTTCTTGCGTCTATTGCTTCTGCGTCAAGAAAGAGGAACAATCCGAAGAACTGGACGATTGGGGTTGGTAGTTGTGCGAGCGCTGGCGAGATTGGGGCTACTTTTGGTAAGTTCACCAACCACGATAGCACCCCTACCGATCCCCGTGTGGTGAATGCTGTAAAGGGTGAGACTGGCAGATTGGTTTCTCCTATTGGGATTTTTTATATTGACGCGAAACATTCTTGTGTGAATACGATTATTGATTGTTACAAGCAGGCTTTTTCTGACAATACGTTGATCATTATTAACGGGAAGCATCATCATGCTGTGAAGTTTACTTCTTTTGTCAACCCAAATCAGTTGGCTAATGATCCTTCTTGGTATAGCAAGACTGTGTTGGATCTTTCTCCTTCTAAGTTCTTGGGTGTGTCTATTGGTAGAAAAGAGGATTTTCTGGGTTGGGGTCCTCCTTCCGGCACGTAAACTTTTCTTTTGCCTAATCTCTGATAAAAATAACCTGGATCTTTGACAATGGATTCGGGGGTGAAAAGGTTTCGACGGCAGTAGGGAGATTGCCATTGCATGCCGAGGTTGGTCGGCTGGCCTCGTTAAAAGCCGCCCAATTCTTACCTGCGAAGAACATCCTTCGCTGCGACTTCACCTATGGTGATGTCGCGGTCGCTGCTTAGTCAGGCAGTTGGCCTCAACCCGACAACAATTACGCTCGAATTGTTGTCATGACCAAGTTGTTCAGAGCTGCTCCTAGGTAAGTCCTAGGTGGTGGAGGCGGTAATCTGGACGGTTGCTGAACCGCTAAATCAGATAAGCATGTAGAGATGTCTTTCAAACTCTGTTCGGACCGGAGTTCGATTCTCCGCACCTCCAATACCTTATTAGGAAATAGAAAAAGATGCAAGTCAGATGCGCACAATGTGGAGTATTATTTGCGGCACGGAAAGTAGATGTTAAGAGGGGCCAAGCCAAGTTCTGTTCTCTGAATTGTAGTGCGAAGTATGGGAATTCTTGTAGATCTAGAAAGAGATTTATAAACGTTTGTTGCGCTACTTGCGGCAAGTTAATTCGGCGAGACAAACATTCTTCTAAGCGAGTGAAAAACCATTTTTGTAATAGGACTTGTAAAAAGGAATTTGAACGTTCTGGTTTACAGAGTAAAAAACGTACTTCAACTGAACGTCGAAAGCATCTAAAACAGAAAGCTGAATTCATAATCAAATTTGGTGTAGTTTGCCAATTTCCAGGTTGTGTGAATGATTTGAAAGGTGACAGAAGAGTCGTTGATGTTCATCATTTCGGTAACCCATTGGACCATAAAAAGATAGTGCTTCTTTGTCCATATCATCATCGTCTTGCTGATCTTGGTTATATAGGATTGTTACTGACAAAGGATGGTGATATTTTGGCCTCAAAAGAAATTTCATCCAAGGATTTACCTCATGAATAGACGGTCCTTTCTTGGTTTGTTCCTGTCCATGCTTGGTTCTCCTGCTATATCGTCTGAGGAGAAACCGAATCTTGTCAAACCAGGAGTAAATGTTATCCAGGAGTGGTTACCACTCAAGCCAGGTCCGGTAAAAGTCCGAGCATTGCCAGATAGCAATTGGAATTACAATACTTGTGTCTGGAGAGGGTATGTTCCTCCTCTTGATGTGAAGAGGCTTGAGAAGTCCCTTCGTCAAGCGAGAAACGGCGAACATCGTCCTATAAGCGAGATTGTATGACAGAACGTGAGAGTTGGTATAAAGAAAGATATGATGCTGTTGAACAAATGCGGCGTAGAAATAAACGATTTCGAATCTATACGCTTGTTCTGTCCTTTGTTTTTCTTCCTATTTCTTTTGTCTTTCTAATAGATGTCGTTTTGCGATTTTCTTCTGGGGATTGTTCTTTCGGTTGGTTCTTGTTGGTTGTTTTGGCAAACTGTCTTGTCGTATATCAATTTTTCTCGTCGGAGAAAACTCATAAGGAATGGGTGGAGAAAATTGACGAGTTGGAGGGTCAGATTCATATCCTTCGTGCTTTGGACCCAAATCTCAAACAACAGCCTTCTTCACGTTATCCTCAAACTTGAATTCTACACAAGCCTTCTGAAACATCCTCTCAGCCATAGGACGGTGAACCCCAGCACCTTCCCTAAGCACTTTTTGGAATAGTTGGTTGAGCTGATTGTAAGGTGCACTTAAGAAATCAACCCCGTTCACGTATGGGAAGGTATCCCCGCAAGCCTCCGATACCATCGGTAGCTTGTAGGCCGCACAAAGAGCAAACCTCAATGGCTCGTAGTAATTGTCGTTGTCCTGGTGTGTGTTGATCATAAAGGCACTTTCTAGTAGTACGTTATGTCTTTCTGTCCCCCAGCAATTTGGTCCAATACGGCAATTCAGATTGTGGATTATTCTATCCCTTCTTCCGTAGACATAACTCATGTGACAGACATCGTATCTCTTTGGTCTGTTTTCTTGTGATCCTAACCTGGCGTCACTTCCTGCTGGGACGAGTTTGGTGCCACCGAGGTGCTTTACGAGCTTGTACATGTCTGGTCCTGTGAACCATAGTTCGTCTAGTTGGGTTTCTAGGAGGTTTTTGGCCCATTCTACGAATTTCGGTCCTCCGTTTGCGCTTGGTCGCTCCAGGAACCAGTGGACGATCTTGCATTTTCTTTGGTTTTTTGGTCGTACTTTTAGAGCATTCTCGATGTCTCCGTTGTATGGTGCGGAGATATAGGTTGCTTTTCTGTTGATGTCTATGTTATCTTGGGTACAGGTTTCGAATCCGGATATTTCTACTAGTCTTCGGTAGTCTGAGTAGGAGTCATATTTGGTGGTTGGGTGGGCAAAGACGATGTCCATTGGGTCTCCTTTGGTATTATGTACCTCAAACATAATTGTAGTTAATCGGAGGATTAATGATGAAGACTTTTACTGAGCGTCTTGATGAGGCTCTTCAGCGGATTGATGAGAAAGCGGTCTCGAAGGCTCAACAACGGGCTGCTGGCGCTGCTTTGGCCGCGAAACGCAGTGGTTCTACCGCTGGTCTCAAGGGTCCTTCGAAGTCCATGGCCAAGATGAGCACCTCAGAATTGAAGAAGTTTGCTGGTACTAAGACTAAGGGGTTGCCAGAGAAGAAATAAAAGCACCCCCAGTGGGTGAGGATACCAAGGATTGGTTGTGTCTGATATTCCTACTGTTCGTATTTCTTTTGATTTTTGTTGTTACAAGTTGATTTATCTCCAAGTATTTTATACTTGGGAGGCAACAAAATGAAGATCCTGAATCTCAAACAGACTTTCGAGTTCATAACAGACGGTGGGAGAAGCGTTTTGGTTGAGATCAAACAGGATCGTGCTTGTGTTCGTGTGAGAGTGGCTGACGATTGGGTGACAATTTTCGAGAGAACAGGCTACGACTCCATAAAATTATTCTGTCTTCTACAGGATATTGATATCGATAATACCTTGCGGAGCATGAAGAATGGGGCTGTCATCCAGACCATGGATGCTTCTCAAGAGTGACGGATGACAGCCCCAAAGTTTCCACCAAGGAAAGTTCTGATCAGGCCGTTGTCTCTGCCGGTTCCGCAGCCGGTTCCGCAGCAGGCGCGGGCGTGGGTGCGGGTTTTTCGGCCTTCGCAGGCTTCTCTTGCGTCGTGAAGAGGACCTTGAAGCCCTTCTTCTTACGCTCCTCGATCACCTTTTCGGGAGTCTTGCTTCCCTTGAGGATGCGCGTGGTGGTCTTGCCATCCTTCTTGTTGGTGATCTTCTGCGTGATGCGCTGACCCTTCAGGGGGTACTTGGCTTCGCCAGACGCACCACCGAGTTGGTTGTTCGGGTAGCGGTAGGCATTGACACAGTACACGAAGGACTTGCTGACTGCCACAAAGCTGTAGAGTTTGTGGGTAGCATGATCGAATTCACACTGTTTCTGTAGGACGGTGTGAGCATTGTTCTTCTGCGCCCATTCCTTCGGGTCGAACAGTTCGATCTCCTTTTTCTTCGCCACTTTCTTGGCTGGTTTCTTCTTCTCTTTCTTGTCGGTGGCCATTTGTCGCTCCTTTCGCGCTTCTGGCTCTTTGTCCTTTGGCTTCTGTACTTCTGATGATTTTTCTGCTTGCTTCGTTACCGGTTGCTCTGTTGGTTCTTCGTCGCTGGTCTCTATGACCCTAGCAATCCTGGTCTTGTGTATCCGGAAATTAACCCCCTTCCTGTCCGTGACACGAATGGACTCCCTGTCGATGAGCTTGGTCACAATAAAGGGAACATCGATTACTTTCGCTTCTGGCGGTCCAATGAGCAGAACAACATCTCCCTCTTTCACGGAAATCTTGGTCTTTTCAGCCATTTCTGTTGATCCCCAGAATCACCCCATGGTTTCTTATCGGACTTACTTTCCCTGTCAAGTAGAGCTTATCCCGACCAAGCTGGATGTCTATTCCCCCTGGAATTAAGGAACTGCCACGAGGACCCTGCAAGACCCCGTGCGGGGTTGCCAAGGACAGATTCCCTCTGGAGGCGAGGAGCAGCCACGAGGACGGCGCGAGGACGGCGGAAAAAGGAAGGACCGCCATCAAGCGAACCCAAAAGGAGGAAACAGTATCGTGTAAGGAATGATTTTTGTTTGGTAATTTCTGGCGATTTGTCGGTCTTGTGATAGGAGAGTTCTGCACGGGGACCGTGCGGAGAAGAAAAGAAAAGGAAAAGGAGAGAAAGAAATGAAGAGCACTTACGGTTGGACCAAAGCTGGCGCGTGCAAGATCCTGGAGGAGGAAGGTGCGCAAGTCCGAATCCTGCTCCCTGGCCGGAAGCGAGCCCAGCTCGTGAGCAAGACACACCTGTTGCCCGTTCCCGCCACCCTGCGTCTGATCAAGAAAGCGGATTTCGATCAGGACTGCGGCTGCACGGCAATGCTGGAAGTCAACGGAAAGACCGTGGATGTCTTCAACGTCTACGGGAGTCTCCGGAAGTACATCGCCAGCGGCGTGAAGAGCGGCTTGGACACGACCGCCCACAAGCGCCGAGTACATCTGGCCGAGAAGGGCTTCGTTCGGGCTTTGGGTTCCCGCCGCACTGCCTCGAACGTGAGTGAGATCGTCTATGGCTTCCAGCGGAAAGGCTACCGCATTATGGAAGCTGAGAAGGTGGCCGAGAAGGTGGCCGAGGCGGTTGCCAGCTAGATCCTTCTGGGAAGGTGATGTTCACAGGGCACGGCAGCTTAGACTGCCGTGCCCTGTTTTATGCGGAGCAATCTTGCCCCGCCTCAACAGAAGGAGTCACATCATGGCAGAAGAAGCCACACCAGTCCCAGAGAACTGGTTCGAACAACTAGGGATCGAAAAGCCAGAAATACCAACACCAGAGGAACTGGCCGAAGCATGGCGTACCTTGGCAGATTACAGCACCCTCTATAGCCTGATTCAAGATCTGGATATTGCACTTCGTCGTCTCGAAAGTGACCCGAAAGCGAAGGAACTGGTCCGCCGTTATCGACCGATCACAAGGGTAATCCTCTCTGACGCAGAATTGCTCCTGAACAAAATGCGGGAAGACTTTGAAAAAGGACAGAAGTTCGATGGGGATTCTCCGGACGGTTCCGAGTGATAGAACAGATGACTAGGAAAGGAGGTTCCGGTGCAACAGAAGATCGAAACAAGGGAATATCAACAGCGACTGGTCACAAAGGCCCTTAATGCTTATGCACAGGGTCTCAAGAGCGTTCTACTGGAATCCCCTACCGGATCAGGCAAGACCATCATGGGACTTCTCATCCTGAAAAAGCTTCAGGAACTGGACCCAGAAATGTCATTCGGTTGGGTGACAATGCGCCGAAAGCTTCTACTACAGGCCAAAAGGGAAAACGAGCGAGTAGGCGTAAACAATATTAGCTTCGTCTCGATGTTCGACAAGAACCCACCGCACTTCAAGTTCATGGTGAGTGACGAATGTCAACACGACGCTGCTGCATCCAGCGCAGACATGCACAAGGTTTCTGGCGCTGGTCTGTCCTTGGGATTGACCGCAACCCCGTTCCGAACTGACCGAGTCAAGCTATCCTTCGACAAGGTCATCAGTGATTGCGGAGTGAGGTTCCTGATTGAATCTGGCTTCCTCAGCCAGTTCAAGCAGTGGGTCATCCCAAAGTGGACGCCGCAGGATGTTGCGAAGCATTACCTACTGTCGCCAGACAGATGGGGGAAGTCTGTGATTTATATGAAGACGCTTCCCCTTTGTTTTGAGACCATGCGTATCCTCCAGGAAGGTGGCGTGACAGCAGAGGTTATTCATGGTGCCCAGAGTAGGCAGGAGCAGGACGACATCTACGAGAGGTTCGAGGATGGTGTCACCAAGGTGTTGATTAACGTATACCTCCTCACCGAGGGCTTTGACGCACCTGACCTGCAGACTGTCTTTGTCCGTGACAGCGGCAAGCTCTGCACGATGCAGATGTGTTTGGATTCGGACACAGAGATACTCACGTCTTCTGGTTGGAAAAAAGACGGGGGAATAGACGTGGGTGATCAGGTCGCCGCTCTGGATCTAAAGACCAACAATATCGAATGGACTCCGGTATTGGAGATTATATCGAGAGATCTTGGATCAACCGAGGAATTTATTAGTCTGAAGAACCCCCACCTGGATTTACGCGTAACTGATCAACACGACTTAATTTATCGATCTAAAAAGTCAGGTGCTTGGCTAAAGAAAACAGCTACTTCTTTAGCAGAAAAACGCCAGCCTTATCGGATTCCTGTGTCTGGCATCATGCAGAGTTCCGGAGTTGGTCTTTCTAATGAACAACTCGAATTGTTGGGACTCTGGCTTACGGATGGTAGTCTTGACACTGGTTTACGAAGTACAAGGAAAAAGAAATATCTCACATTGAAAATTTATCAATCGGTTAAGAGTTTGCAACACTCAAAGATTGTTTCTGTTCTAGAACGATGTGGGCTTCCTGTGAATTATATGCCTTCTCCGCCAAGAAAGGGCAGGTTATCCAAATATCCACCGAATTCTACTTACTCGGTTTCACAAAGATGGTTGCCAAATTCGTTCTTGGATTTCGTTAAAGATGGGAAAAAGTCCTGTCTAGACAGACTGGAACCTATTACTGAACAACAAATGACTTTCCTCCTCGAAGGAATGCAAATTGGCGATGGTAAGAAGCGCGAGACCGCAAACTACACGCCAAGGACGTTGTGTCTCTGTTTGGGCAATGATAAGTCTTTTATTGATAAATTCCAAAGTCTCTGTGTGCGTAAAGGTTATCGATGTAATCTCAGTTATTATGAGTTCAAACCGAACGAATGGAATCTGAAGGGTGAATGCGGTTGGCTTGCCTATGTGAAGAAACAGAGATATTCAGTAATTGGAGGAAAAACCAAAAATGCTGGTTTTGGCAACAGATGTTCTCTCAGAAAAGAGGGACACACAGGAAAAACCAGAGTTTGGTGTATCAGAAATGCTTTTGGTTCAATCATTATTCGTCGCAATGGCAAAGTAGCAATCGTAGGCAACTGTGGTCGAGTTCTTCGCAAAGACCCGAACAACGGGAAGAAGGTCGCTAATATCGTCCAGTCCGAAGAGACTTGGTATCCTTACACAAAGGTAGCCAAGGCTTCCGAGGAATTTGTCTGGCAGGACGAGTCTTGGCGGTCGATCAGCGCTTCGGAGTTGATGGAGAAAATGTCACAGATTGTTCGGGAGAGAATCCTGACTCTGCCGATCATGCTTCCGTCTTACCTGGACAGTGCTCGTGGTCACTTGGTTCGTGTTTCGAACAAGGGCAAAGTCACAATCGCCAAACGTCGGAAGCGTGGGACGAACCAAACTACTGCAGCGTTGGAGTTGCTGCTTCAGGGTGGAAGTCCTTATGACGATCTTCCGGATGATTTGGACGATGCGGATCTTGAAGAAGGAGCCTAGAAATGAAAGTTTGGATTCTGTTGGGTCAGAGGGGAGATAGGGACGAAGATGGATCCGAAGTAGTTGCAGTTTTCCGTCATGAGCCTTCGAAGGAAGAACAACAAAGAGTGCTGGAAGAGCACGTCCAGGCGACCTGTGGTATCATAGATCCTTCTCCGGAAGATATTCGGGAACAAATGGACTGGTATACAGCAGCAGAGGGAGGGAGTCTTGTTGTGACTTTCACGGAGGCACAACCCTAACGCGACGAGAAAGGAGGGCGTACCATGGTATTCTTCACCAGTGATACGCACTTTTTTCACGAAAAGATCATTAGCCTGACCAAGAGGCCGTTCCAGAGCGTGGAAGAAATGCACGAAGTAATGATTCGCAACTGGAACTCAGTTGTCAGTACGAGTGACCTTGTTTACCATCTTGGTGATTTTGCTTTCTGCTATAACAAGGGAATGATAAAGGCACTCAGGGAAAGATTGAATGGTCGAATAATCCTGATTGCTGGCAATCATGATAGAGCGAAATCACTCGATATTGGTCTTGAATTCATCCCAATGATCAAAAGGAATGGGATGAAGATTTACCCAGTCTGCCGAATATCCTGTGGAGAACAGCAGATTGTCCTTTCTCACTACGCGATGAGGGTTTGGGATAAGTCTCATTGGGGTGTTTGGCACCTGTATGGTCATTCGCATGGCAACCTGCCTGATGACCCGAACTCGTTGTCGATGGATGTTGGGGTTGATTGCAATGGTTTTGTACCATTGTCTTTTGATCGGGTGAAAGAAAGGATGGGGTCCAAGAACTTCAGGCCGGTTGACCACCATCAGCGAAAGGAAAGCAAATGATTGGGAGACAATACATCTCTCTTTTGGTGAAGGAGCTTCCGCGTTGTACTCCCGAACAGCAGGAAGCTGTTCGGATGGAGATCTTGCGTGTCAAGATGGAAGCGGGGGTTTGGGAGATTTGGGAACTTTGGGATGGGTACTAAGGAAGGTGTTCGATGAAACTCGAAGAATACCCCGAACTGAAACCAGAAAACTGGCGTGAGACGTTGTTGCGTGATCGAATGCGACTACGTTGTTCGATCAAGATTACGGAGTGTGAGCGTTTTGGTGTTCGCTTCGCTTTGGTCATGTATGTTATTGGGATTGTGGTTGGGTTCGTTGGGGCGCTGTTGATGCGCTGAAGACTTTTCTTCTGTGGCACGTGTGATATACTATGGGGAAGACCCTCCTGGGGAGGGTCTTCATGGGAGTCGAAAGGAGAGAAGATGCTTGAGAACATACCGGAAATCCGCTACGAAGACAGCCAGATCGGTGATCTGAAGGCCGAAGTAAAGATTCTGGAAGATGGCCGAAAAGAAGCGGAATATATCAGGGTGGGCGGAAGGCGTTGTCGTCCCACGAGCCGCTTCTGGAATAGTTTGTGCGCGAGGTTTGGGTTTGGAACCACCATCTTTCGTTATTTTGACCATGAAGAGGTTTTCACCAGAATAAGCGACAGGTCCAAGAAGGACCAAATCAGGTTAGCAATTCAGGACAAACCAGGACCAGAAGAATACAGGCCAAAAAACAGCCCAGAAGAGCCAGTACTTCTTGCCGTGAGTGATCCATCCGGAAAGTCTTCTGTCACTGTGGAAGGCCTGAGCGAAGCGCTGGAACCCCTGGGCGAGCCACTTGGTGTCACGTACCATGGTGGGTTGGTTGTCACGAAGCACAAGACCCGCAACGAGGCGACATGGCAGATTGGTCCGGATACCTTCAACACTTATATCACGTTGGAGACTCCGATTGATGGTTACGGCAAGCCCACTGTCTACCTGTCCTTGCTGCGATCAGCCTGCAGCAACGGCTCGGTAGCGTATGCCAAGGCCTTCCAGAGCGGGATCATTCTTGGTGCCAAGCAGAGTTCGTCCTACACTCTCCAGAGGGCTTTGGAGTCGTTCTCGAACGAGGATGGGTTCTTGGCGCTCAAGCAACGGCTTGAGGTTGCCCAGACTTCGTGGGCCTCTGTTCCGTGGCTAATGGCACCGAGTCGGCAGAGGGAAATCTGCGGAATCGGTTGCTCACTCAGCTTCACGAAATGAGTGGTGATATCCGTGCGCTCTATGGCGTTGCTCAGCTTGATTCTATTTCGGACAAGAGGATGCGGACTTTGGCGACGAAGTGCAAGGTCTATGATTTGCTGAACTTTGCGACCGAAGTCTCGACACACCAGTTGCTTCCTCAGCCTGCTCGTCAGGTTGGCGTATTTTTTGGTGACCTTGTGAGCAAGGAATACGATTTGGAACAGTCTGGCGAGGTTTTTGCTGAATTTGCTGATTTTGTTGATCCTCGTTCTCGTTACGAATCAAGGGAGACAGCAGATGTTTGAATGGTTCGAGACTCTCACGCAGGGCCGGACTCTTTGGCATTGTAGGAAGCTCGCTCCGACGAAGGATGTGCCTTTTCGTTTGGAGATTGAGACAAAGTATTGTGGTTCTGTGACGAACGATGTCAGGGGATTCCTGACTCAAGCAGATCAGGACAAGTGGCTTGCTAGGGAGCTTCGGAGATTAGAGAAGCGTGGTTTTACCTCTGGCGAGTTGGCGAAGGAATCTTTCCTGGACAATATCACTCGCCTTCATTGGGTTGAGAAGAGAGGGAAGACGCTCTCTGCGAGGGGTGGCGATCTTCGTTTCTCTGGTGTGTATGATCCAAATGGTTTTGTTCTTGTTCTGGTCAATGGCACTTGGCTTGCTCTGACTTCGAGACAGTCTTTCGTCCTGTTGGGCGTAACTTTCTCGAATGGTTCTTTCCGCTACAAATGTTCAGTTGACTCGATTGTTGCTCCAAACAGGGATGGGTTGGTTCCGGTCATTCGGAGGACGAGGTCCTACTTAAAGACCCTAAGCGTGGCAAGTAGTGCCAAGTTGGTTTCGGTTGGTGATCTTGGGGTTCGATCTCTGTTCGACAGTGCTGAGGCACCGAAGGTAGAGGGAGTGGTGGGAAGCGCTCAGGTTTTTGAACAATTGGAGTCGTTGGGTGGTCGTATTTTGGATCTCTAGGAGGTACTCATGCAAGTTGTGACTTTGGATTTGCACGTCCAGAAGGGAGAGCCGCCTTTCTTTCGTATCGACGGAAATAAGGTTCTTGCTATCAAGCCAATGGCTGACAGCGATTTTATTTCGATTGTCCTTGTTGATTGGGAGGGCGGTGTCCAGCCATTCAGTACTCATCTCTTGAATCACAATGAGGGCGGTTTCTGTGCTGGCAATTATTTTGCGAAGTTAGAGGATGCGAAGAAGGACTTTGAGGGGAGATGCTAGGCCTATTCCCTTCTAGGGCAAGAGACTGCCACAATGGTGAGGGCAGGACAGAGAGGATTCGAAGCACCTGTCAGCAGGCAGGTGTAGAATAGGCGAAAGGAGAAAGACAGATGGCAAAGGCAGCAGCACTTCTCAAGGGCATGGCTAAGAAGCAGCAGCCTGAAAAGAAGAAGAAGGATGAGCATCCGGTTCTGCAGTTGGAGCCGACGAAGGAGAACGTCGAATCCGTTCTGGAATGGATTCGCGGAAAGCGACAGGAGACGCAGGGCGAAGCCATTCGGAAGCAGCAGGAAGAGACCTTGCTCCCCGTCATGGAGCCTGCTCGCCAGAATTGGTGTTTGGAGCATGGCGAATTCCACAGTAACGTGAAGTTCTCGGTGGATTTGACCGAGTACAAGAAGCAGTTGCTTGCTGCGGCCAAGACCCCAGAGGAAAAGGCCGATGTGGAGAGGATGAGCGACGAGCACATTCTTTCCCTGACGGTGCAGAATCGTTACAGCGAGATTCCTTTGGATAACGAGGAGAAGCTTCACGGTATTGTGAAGTCTGTCTTCGATCTGAAGGAAGATGAGGAAGTCGTTTCACAGTTCGACCGTCTTTTCAAGACCGAGACCAAGATCGAGGTTTCGAATGCTGGCAAGCAGCAGATCGAGACTCTGCTTCCGAAGATCATGGAGGCTGTGGCGTTCTCGGATGCTGAACGTGATGAGTATCGGAAGCTGTCGGCTGTCGAGAAGCAGACTCCAGCGCAGGCGAAACGCCTGGAGGAGTTGACGACGCAGTTGCAGGAGAAGTTTGCTCTGTATTTTACTGTCAAGCAGTACTACATGCCTTCGGAGGCCTTCCATGAGGGCTCTGTCACTGATACGAAGATGTCATCGGTGATGAAGAAAGCGAAGGAAGATGGGTTGGTGAAGCCGACGAAGCCGTCGCTTCGCAATCAGTAGGGACCGCAGAATGGGGGTGGGGATTTGCCCCACCCCCATGGGATCGATATGGACGAAGCCGAACTTTTATTTCTTTTGGTTGCTGTTCTCCTTATAGGACCGGCATTAGGGTGCATCCATGGTGCTGTCTATGGTTGTCTCGCGATTGGTTGTGGTTTGGTTTTGATCGTTTTGTTGTCCATGGGATACAAGATAGTCATGGAGTTCCTCAAGCGGAGGGAAAAAGATGACACGTAAGCCCAAGGAATTCTCCACGTTGTCTGCTGCTCTCCGGAGTCCCAAGATCACCAAAGCTGAGTTGTTGGATTCTCTCGAAAGGCTTCGTAGGCAGGTCTGTCAATACACAGGAGACAGGTGCGATTGCAAATTCGGTGGGCCACTTCATGGTGAACGTACTGGTTGTCCCGAGTTAGCCACGGCTACTGACTTGGTGAGAAATCTCTCTCCCAAGGAGTTTTTGGATATCCTAAAGAGGAAGAAACCTCATGAGCGCCAAGGTCGGAGAGGATGATTGCAACCAGTGTGGTGGCAGTGGTACCCGCAATGGTGTTGTCTGTAGATTATGCAAGGGTGACGGGAAGGAGCGCATTACGCGCTGCCTTGGTTGTGATCGTGAAATAAGTATGACCCATATTCACGATAAGATCTGTGGTAATTGCAAGTCTCGGGATGGCTACCACAGGGAGCCTTACAAGGTTGTCTTCTGAGAAACGCCACGCCAGCAGGGACTGAGAACTGCCTCTTGGTCCAACCGATTAGCTGCTGGCGTGGCTTTTCTTTTTGAGGTGAGGTCTGTGGAGGCATTGACAAGGAGTAAGGGATGGAAGCAGTTCCAATAGGTACTATATACGATGTTGTTGACCCAGATTATCCTCGCCGTGGATGGATGCGTTGCGATGGGAGAGAGCTGGAGAGAGATGAGTATCCGGAACTGTTTCTTGTGCTGGGAACAGATTATGGTGGTGGAGGGCTTGGTAGCACCACATTTAGATTGCCGGATCTGACTGGAGATTTCTTTAGTTATATTATCAAGGTCAAGGAAGTTATGGAACCAAAAGAAATCATGGAAATTATAAATCAGAAGGCGAACCAAAGGGCGAATCAGGTGTCTGATGGTTCTGATGGTCGTGTTCTGTCACTGGAGGAAAGTTAGATAAAAGACCGCGAATGCGGAAGAACCAACCCGTCTGTAGCCTTGAATTGACTAGGCAGGAGTTTATGATCAAACCAAGTAATTTGTGGTTCTTTATAATTTGGACGTTTGTCTAACGACAATTTTCTTTTCCTAGTAATATTTGTATGTGAATTTTGTTGCTTTGCTTGTTCCCAACAGCAAATATCGCAAGGCTTTCTGATGAGCCGAATCCAACGACCGCAGGCGCACTGGAGAAAGTTTGGACGTATACCAAAGTCCACCTTGTGTCTCAAGACAAGAAAGGGTGCTATTCGATTCCAAAGAAGTCTGGTGCTGGAGTCGCCTAGTTGTATTATTTCGTACTTTTTCTTGTGGATTTTGATCCGTGGTTTCATATCCAATGATTCCAGCCAACAACAAAGATTTTGGATTGATTCATGATCGAAACTACAGGTATAAAAAGAAACTCGTCTTTCCGAATAAATGCCGTTTGATTTTGGTCCAACTCCTGTGTACGAACCGTCATCCTGATACCATAGAGCCAGAGCAAAATCGTCGAGATTTTTAATCCATTTATCAGTCACTTTCTTGATGCCATTTTCATAGCAAATATCCCAGAATTTCTCTAATAACGCTTTGTTATAGTACCTTATTCTATAGGCCTTGGAATCAAAGCCAGTCTGGTATGGTTGGATTTTTCCGGAGTGACGCAGTCGTTTTTTCTTCCAGAGCAGATAGTCCAATTGGGGTGCCCCGTGAGAGATGTCTAATCGGAAAGATTCTTTGTCGCGCATGAGTGCAGCGTCGCCCAAAAGCGTTCCGAAGATTAGGCTCTCAAGTTTCATGTTCTACCTTTGCCTGAGCAAAGGTAGACGGAAAGGAGGTTGGATGTACTTCACTTATCCGAACAAACCGACTGAAATGTTCCCAGATGCTCTCTCAACATTCAATAGTGATTATGAAGCAACCAGCAAGGTAGATGGCTTTAGGACAGAGGTAATAAAGGCCCCAGAAAAATGGATTCGAGATTTGGGCTATGAACCAGTTGGTCCTAATAAAAACTTGGCTTTTCTCTCAAGAAGAGAAAAAAAGAGAGGAGGACCAACGCCAATCCCAGTTTCTGAATCAATTGTTTCAGATGTGTTGTCGTTGGATCTAATAGATTTTACTTGTTTAGATACAGAGTGGATGTCCAGACGAACAATTGGTGAAATTGACGAATGTTTGTTTTTGTTGGATCTTCCTTGGTATGGAGACTCTTGGCAAGGAAACGTAAATTACATTGATAGGAAGAAATTTCTTTGTGATTTGGTTCCTCATAACAAAACGAGACTTCGATATCCAGAATCAACTGATATGGATTTTGTTTCTTTCTTCGAAAGGATGAAGACCATTCCTTGGACGGAAGGAATAGTCCTAAAGGCCAAGAATAGCAAAATCAAAGTGGACAGAGACAAGAGCCCTACACACCCGTCCTGGATCAAGATCAAGTGGCGTTCTGGCGATACTGGCCGCGAAGTTTACAAGGAGATCTAAAATGGCGAAGGAAATGAGTCTGGAGGAGATTAGGAAAGAAATTGGCATGGACGATCCAGCCTATACCAAGGGTAGCCAGAATTACAAACTGATCGAAAGCATGACAACGCGTGAATGCAAACTCTGGTTGGCCCTTGACGAGGCTGACACGGCTTTTGCTGTCTT
>Ga0265297_10005733_pt1 | contig 18632 bp, 21 predicted proteins | sample Munlanlwell13791_FD_192502 | JGI IMG/M metagenome (GOLD analysis project Ga0265297, IMG submission 192502) | Leachate microbial communities from a municipal landfill in Southern Ontario, Canada - Leachate well 137-91 | ecosystem: Engineered > Solid waste > Landfill > Unclassified | place...
TACCATAAATAGAGCTATCAATTTCATTGAAACCTGAAATACCGATGGTATAGCTTATGGATCAACTACAACTGTATATATATCACTCCCCGATACAAGTTCTACCTGTTCATCCTACACTCTTCCAGTATTACCCACTGGTTATACCTATAGTTGTAAAACAATAGCTAACTATCGTAAAACTGATTCCAATGGTTGAATCCCTATTGATTTTTCAATTGCTAATGGTAATAGCTATATACCCATTCTTCCTGTTGATCCAGTGAATGATACTACTTACTTCTATACCTACTATTCAGGTGGATCCTATGAAGTTACAGCCCTTCTTAAGAACCCCAACACTAACTCCATCAATGATGATGATTCACTCACTGGAGCCTTTACTGTAGGTAGTCCTAACCGAACCTGATCTACACCATTGTCCCGAGATACTAACTTAGTTGGTCATTGAAAATTTGATGAAACATCAGGAAATACTGCCTATGATTATTCTGGACATGGATACAATGGTACTATAAATGGAGCAACCCAAACTACTACTAGTTACAATGAGAGAAATCTTTATTTCGATAGAGATGATGATCGTGTAGTTACAAATGCCTTTTCTATATCTAATCAAACTGGAGTATTGAGCATATCTGCTTGGGTGAATTGTACGAGCCAGAGTTTTGTACAAACAATCATTGGAGATAATAATTCACAATCTATTATAGGATATATATTTTTATTTAGAAATACTAGCAATGGTCTATATTTTCGTTATGCTACAGGCACAAGTAATTTAGATGCATCTATAGGTGATATCTTTCTAAATTATAATAATCAATGAGTATTAATAACTGTTGTCGCAGATTATAATAATAAAACTGTAAAATCTTATAGAAACGGAATTTTACTTTATACCTTTACTACTGCTAATACTATGTTATTTCCAGATAGTTTAAGAGCAAAATATTTAGGAGATTTTAATGCTGGAGGATACGGAATAAAAGGCTATCTTGACGATATCCGTATATATAATCGAGCTTTAAGCGTTAATGAAATATCAGAAATATATAACAAAACAAAAGAAAAATATCAATAATCTAACTCTTGCAAAATATCATTTACTGTGATATAATCTTAATAATTAACAATATTTTATTAAAATTTATAACATGGCTTTACCCGCTAGACATCATTCGAAATCAAGAACCAACAAGCGTCGATCTCATCATGCTCTTACCAAAGTTAAGCTCGTTTCTTGTCCTAAATGAAAAGAAAAAGTATTAGCTAATTGTGTTTGTCCAAATTGTGGTACATACAAGGGTAAAATGATAGTTGATGTATTAAAAGGTCTTGATAAAAAAGAAAAGAAAGCAAAACAAAAAGAATTAAAGTCTTCTTCTAAAGAGACCAAAGACAAAGATAGCAAATAATATTTAATGGCGAAAAAAGCAAATTACTTTTTTCGCCATTAAAATGTTAATTAATAAAATATTTGTATTATTTAGAATATTAGAATATTAGTTTATTCGAGTTTCTAAATTTTATGAAGTAAAATTTAGTACTATGGCTTCACGACATTTTAGTCGCATGATTGTGCTTCAATCACTCTACGAATGAGAAATTTGAAATCATGAAAAAAATATTGATGAAATCATCGAACGTAATATTGAAAATTATGGTAGCGATTTAAGTGATAAAGAATATCCAAAAAATTTAATTAATAATATTTTAAAAAATCAAGAGCAACTCGATGATATTATCCAAAAATCAGCAGTTGAGCGGCCAATTTCACAAATTAATACTGTTGATCGCAATGTTTTACGTATTGGCCTTTATGAATTGTTGTTTGATAAATCCGGTGATGTGCCACCCAAAGTGGCAATCAACGAGGCTGTAGAACTAGCCAAAAATTTTGGTGGTCAAAATTCTTTTAGTTTTGTAAACGGCGTATTAGGCACGGTTTATAAAACTATGTTAGAAATTGAACCAACCGATGATAAAGAATAATTATCCAAAGAATAATATTAAATAAAATTATCTATTATGTATAGTTGAGAACATCGCAAAGACGAAGCCCTTCAATATTTTGAAGATCGTTTTAAAATCAAAATTCGCAAAAAAGAATTTTTTTATGAAGCTCTTACTCATAGCTCATTTTTAAATGAAAATAAAAAATGACCCTACAAACACAATGAACGCTTAGAATTTTTAGGCGATGCGGTATTACAATTGTCTAGCTCGGACTTAATTTTTTCCAAATACCCAGATTTACCGGAAGGAGTTTTAACACCACTGCGAGCTAATTTAGTTAATTCGCTTATGCTATCAAAAATCGCATTATCATTGTCGCTAGATAAATATATATTTATATCCAAAGGCGAACGCATGAGCGTTGAACAATTTTTAACTCAGCTTAAAACCAAAACTATTGATGAATCCAAAGTCAAATGTTATGTTTTAGCCGATGCCGTTGAGGCCTTATTTGGAGCTATTTATTTGGATCAAGGCTTTCAAGTAACAAAAAATGTTATTACCGATATTTTAAAAAATTTTATTGATGAAGTGGCGGAAAAAAGTAATCAAAAAGATCACAAAAGCTTATTGCAAGAGAAAATGCAAGAATTATACAAAAAAGCCCCAAGCTATAAAGTTATAAAATCAGTTGGCCCAGCCCATCAAGTGTTCTATACCGTATCAGTTACTATCCATGATAAAGAACTTGGTATTGGTGAAGGCTGATCCAAAAAAGATGCCGAAGAAAAAGCGGCCGAGAATGCTCTGCAAGAAGAAAAATGAAAATAGTTTTTTAAATTTTATTAAATTTGCAATACATTAAAAATTATGATATAGTATAACCAGAAAATTTTACAATTAATAGAGGTGGCTTAATGATCTATCTATATACATCGTTTTGTGTATGCCATGTTAATAGGGGAGAAAGACAATCCGGACCATATAAATGGGATGCATTGTTATGGCATACATTACGGGCTTTAAAGGACAATTATGAACGGCTTGTATCCAGCATTAATTGTGATTGTTGGAGTATGGGAAAAGAAATAGTTTATACAGAAGATATTAATCGAATTAATTCTAATGATTTAGTTTTTATTTTAAATCCTCGAGATGCAGGAATAATTAGAAAAAAAATCAACGCTTTAGTGATAACTCTTTTTATCCCGGTTGAATCAGAAAGTTTAGAATGGAAGGAATTGGATCTATATGCTCTCAAATTTTCAGAACCGCTCAGGCCAAAATCTTTATACAGATCAATATCAAAAAAGAAAAATCTTAAGAATTTTTCTGATTTAGCAAACAATCAGATTGAGAAAGGAATACGCCTTCTTCTTTACATTGCAAAAAATCAAGGCAAGATAAAAGAAGAGACAAATGCTAACGCCTTTGACGCCGAGGATTCTATTGAAAATGACGACATTATCATTGATCTTGAAGATTCGGATTAAGAATCTTTAAACAAGTTTTTTAAAAAATACCGCTAAGATTAGCGGTATTTTTTTGATATTGCTTTTATTTTTTATATTTATTATTATATTTTTGTTTTAGTTAATTAATTATATCTTCATTAGTTTTAAATTCATTTTCTTTTATTATTTATTATGTTTATCAATGTACTTTCGCTTTATTGTTTCAAATAAAATACCTATTGACAAAAATATATTGATTTAGTATACTTGTTGTATATATTGACAACAACTGTTGTCAAACTCAACAACATGAACATATCTTTGAGATCAAGAATCACTCAAAAAATATTAAACTTTTTGTTTATTCATAAGAATGATTCTTTTTATATAAGCGAGCTATCTAAGCTGATAAATGAAGATAGAGCTAATACTTATAGACAATTATTAAAATTAACGGAAGAGGGAATTATTAACAGTGGATATCAAGGTCAACAGCGCTATTTTTCAATTAATAATAGCTATCGCTTTTTAAATGAATACAAAAAGATTATTAATCAAACTTTTGGTTTGGATTCTATTTTAAAAGATAAATTATCTAGTATTAGTGGTATTGAAAAAGCTTTTATTTTTGGATCTTATGCTAAGAATAAATTAAATTCTGATAGTGATCTAGATCTTTTAGTTGTTGGCAATTACGATATCAAGAAATTAGCTAAGATATTAGCCGAATTGCAAAAAGAATGACGTTTAGAAATTAATCCCATTGAGTATTCTATGAAAGAATATAATAATAAAATTAAATCCAAAGACAATTTTTTAACAAGTATTTTAAAAAATCCAATAATTGAAATTATTTAGTATGGGAATCAATAATGTTTTTTTTAAAAAACAAGTTTTTGATCGAGCTACTATCAAAAAGTATTTTACCAAAGCCAAGTCAAATTTGCGTATTGCTAGCGCTTCTAACCAACCAGAAGTTAAATTTCATTTTTCCTATTTAGCTTTAATTCAAATCGGCATTACTTTAATGGCTACTATAGACTATCGAGTCAAAAGTAAAGATGGCCATCATGTTGTGATTATTGAAAATTTAGCAGAAATATTACATGATAAGGATATTGATGTTATGGGCAATCTTATGAGACGCAAGAGAAATTCAGATATTTATGGCGAAACAACAAACATAACATCTAAGGAGTCTAAAGAATGTCAAATCTTTGTAGATGGGGTATTAAAATCAGCCGAGGAATATATTTTTAAACAAAAACATCTGTTATAAATTGTCTCTTTACTATATTTTTAAAATTTGTTATTATATTTTTGTTTTAGTTAATTAATTATATCTCCATTAGTTTTAAATTAATTTTGATTTTTGACTTTTGAGATTTGATTTATATAATATGTATTTACGCGAAATCGAGATAAAAGGATTTAAATCATTTGCGGATAGAACCGTTTTACAATTTCCGAAAGGTATTAGTGCCATTGTTGGTCCTAATGGTTCGGGTAAATCCAATGTGGTTGATGCCTTGAGATGAGTTTTGGGCGAGCAAAGTTCAAAAAATTTAAGAACCGATAATAGCATCAATTTGATTTTTAGCGGTAATGAATTTCGTCCCGCTGGGCAAAGCGCTAAAGTTAAATTAATTTTTGATGAAGTTAATCGACCCGATATCATCGAGGTTAATACTTTAGAAATTGAAAAAGTTATTTACAAAGATGGCAAAACCGAATATTTTTTAAATAAAAAAGATGCTCGCCAAAAAGATTTGATAGAATTATTGGCATCTTTTCAGCTTGGCACCAAAGGTTTATCAATTATTAGCCAGGGCAGTATTGAAAATATTTTAAAAGTTTCACCCGTTGAACGTAAAGTGATGTTTGAAGAAATTTTAGGATTACGCCAACTGGAAATTAAGAAAGATGTTTCTCAAAAGAAATTAGACGCTACTATTATTAATCTAGATAAAGTTTCATCATTAATTAATGAAATCTTACCGCATTTTAGATCTCTCAAGCGTTATGTTTCTCGTTTTGATAAGCAACAAGAGTATAAAGATGAATTGATTGAATTATGCAAAAAGTATTATGGTTTTCGTTTTTATAATTTTCAAAAAAATAATGAATCCATTTTAGCTCAACTTAAAAATTATGATGATCAAATCAAAACTATTGAGCAACAAATCGAATCCGAAAAAGGTAAGCTAGGTTTGAGCGATACCGTTGATAAAAATATTATTAGTCATCTCAACCAACAACAGCGGGAAATAGAAAATTTTGTTAAAGAACTTAATATCCAAAAGCAATCTTTGGTCTATGAAATGGCAAAACTAGAAGGTCAAATAGAAGAAAAAACTTTATCGCTTAACCAATTAAATCGCGAGCCAACCACTTCAACTCCAAATGTTAATACCACTACCAAACCCAAGTTTATCAATTTTGTTACCCTAGAATTAAAATTTAATAATTTAAAACAACTAATTAAAAATATTTTAAATAGTTCTGATATTCATGAAATTAAAAGTAATATTGTTTCTCTTGATCAAGCTTTAGATGAAATTTTAGCTGTTAATCCCACTGAAAATGTTAAACCGGAAATTGTTGATAACACTAGTCGCATCGAAGAGTTAAATCAAAATATTTTATCAATTAAAAACCGTATTTTAGATTTGAAAAATAAAATCGATGAATTTGATAAACAAATTAACAGTAAAGATATTGAATCTAACAATCTTGAAAACCAAATTGAAGACGAATCAAAAAAGCAACGAGAAATGTTCAGTACAATTGAACACAAGCAACGTGAATTAATAAATCTGCAAAGTGCTAAACAAAATTTTAGTGTTGAATTTGAAAAAAATAATATTAATATTGAAAACCTAAAAAATCAAGTATCATCTATGAATCTTGATTTTGAATTTTTAGTTAAGGATTGCGATGTTAATTTAATTTTTAGCGATATTGAACTGAAAAATTTTTATGACAAAATTGAAAAATTACGCGCCATTTTAAATGAGCTTGGTTTTGTGGATCAAAATATTGTGGATGAATATAACGATACTCAAAAACGCATTGAATTTTTAGAAAACCAAAAGTCGGATTTAGAAAAAGCCGTTAGCGATCTTAAACTAGTAATTAAAGAATTAACTACCCAAATCAATGACACTTTTAAAATGGCCATTAAAAATATCAACACTGATTTTAATAAATATTTAGAAATTATATTTGGCGGCGGTAAAGGTAATTTAGAAATAATATCTATAAAAGAAAAAGCATCTAAAATTGACGAAAAAGATAGTGAAGCAGAACTACCAATAATTGAAGATGAAGCCAACGACAAATTGGGCGTTGAAATTAAAGTTAAACTACCAAAAACCAAATTAGATGGAGTAGAAGCTTTATCCGGTGGAGAAAAAAGTTTGGTCTCCATTGCTTTACTTTTTGCCATTGTTTCTCAAAGCAAGCCACCACTTTTAGTTTTAGATGAAGTTGATGCCGCACTCGATGAAGAAAATACCAGAAAGTTTTCAAATATTTTAAAAGATTTAAGTGATCAAACTCAATATGTTGTCATTACTCACAATTGATTAACCATGTCGAGTGCCAATGTCATTTATGGTGTAACCATCGGCAAAGAAAAGTTCTCTCAAATTTTATCGCTTGAATTGGAAGATTCTCGAGAATTTATGAAGAATTAAAACGCAGTAACGCGACCCAAATCACCCGAACCTATCAAAACGATCCGGATAACAACTGCCAACATTTTATTAAAAATTCAAGTTAAAAGACCGTTGCGATTCGCATACGGTCTTTTAAAATTTTATTTTTCATTTGCATTGTCATTGATTTTATGGTAGAGTACAAGTAGAAAATTATACTATAAAAAGGAAGGAAAGAATGGTTTATTTATATTTGAATCGTGATCCAGAAATTGGCAAAAATATTATTGATTCTGCTGGCCGGATATACGAGCCCGACGAAGAAAGAAAAAAACATATCTTTGAGCAGATATTACAAAACGTAGAATATGCTTGGCATATAATGGTAGATAAAAATACAAAAATAGTTATCTTAGAAAATTTAAATAGTTTATTAGATGGCGATATTGTATTTTTGACGCATGAAGTTGATGCCAAAATAATCAATTCTTTAGGCAAGAAGATTATTATATCGCAACTTCGAATTCCTTATGAATCGAAAGAATTAATAAGGAAAGACAATTATACGCAAGTAGCGTATCGATTTATGAAATGCCCAGATTATCTAGTTCCGATGAAATACTTGGTATCTTATAGAACAAATGGTAAAAATAGTAATACTTTCCCAATATTCTTTCATAACTTTGTACGTAGCCAAGCTCAAAAAGCAATTACAGTGTTATTGTTTATCGGAATTGTAAAATCAAGCAAAACAAGATTGGGCGATGAATAAATGTTTGCTTGTATGTGCTATTTTGTAGGGGTAGAAGATTGAATCACAATACTATATTTACAATCTAAACGATTCGCAAAAGAACGGTGCCAGGCACCGTTCTTTTTAATTTGTGTCAATGATGTTCCTAGTCCTGCATGGTATATTAGTATCCTGTGCATTGATTTGACATTTTATCGTTTGTGTTTTATAATATGATCAGTAATTTATCAAAAGAAAATTACCACAACGGCGAACGTAGTCGTGGCTCTCCTAGCAAAAGGGTTAATATAAATTAACTTAATATGGTGTGGGAAAAACCCTTAAATGATTAAAAGCCAGTGTTATATGCTTACATTCGGTATATAACTCACCTCTAAGGAGGAAAGAATGGAAGAAGAGATTAGGAAGGTTACTGTTCCGATTTTACGTTTTGGGAAAGAGGTAAAAGTGTTTATGCCTTTTACTGATAAGATTGAGGGAATTTCTGGACCATCCATAATGCGTGCGAAGGAATTTTTAGACTCTGGTCTTCGTTCAGTTAACAGCGACTCAGAATGGAAACGGCGTATGGCGAAACCATACGCTGATATCGTAGCCAGAAACCCGATTTGCAAAGTGATTTTTTATGGTATGATGACAGAAGAAATTCGTCTGAAGGAGATTGTAAGAAGAGCAAACCAGGCTGTTGATAGTGGCATCATAAAGTATGTACTTAAAGAGGTAAAAGATATTCCTATTAGTGTAGTAACTAATAGGAAGGGAGAAAACCTAAATTCAGAGGGAGTTGCTATATTCGATGATTGTCGCTATTATCATTACAAACTGGCTTGTAAAGAATCAAGAGAATTAAATCTTGGCGAATGCTATTGTTTGGACCATAAACCCTTCAATTTTTCGAGAATTGAAGAAATAGATCTCGAAAAATTCTTTGAGATGTACGATATTGGACACGACGTTTTTCAAAAAATGCACAACGAGTATTTGGAAAAACAGTGGGGTGAAGAACGCGAGTGTTATTACTGTGAGCATAAAACTTATCACGGAACATCAATTACACAGGATTGGTTTTGTTCAATTATAGATCCAGAAACACAAAAACCATATACTAATTCTGATTCTCGTTGTAAAATATTTCAACATAAAGATATCAATTTCGCGTGTGGTTCGTAGTATGTAGCAATAAAAATGGATTACCCTATTAGGGTAGTCCATTTTTTAATTGTTGTACATCAAATAAGCTAAGGTTAATTTCAACTTCAATATCATATTCTTGATTTTTAGTTCTATATTTAACTAAAATTAATTCTGATTTGCTTTTTAAAAATCCCTCTAATGTTGCATTTCGAGTTTGGATTCACCGAAAGCAATTTGATCAATTGGTTAATATATGATAAAATAATAATAAGTACTTTTATTTAGAAAGGAGATAATATGCTTATATGTGAGTTATGCCATCGGGATATGTTCCCAGAGGATCTGCCTGATCCTCATCCTCATACGTGGGAAGACCATGGCAAACAACCACTTGCGATGGGTACGTGTAGTCAGTGCGGCTTGGACGCGCCATGCAAGGAGTGCAACGAATTTGGGCAACCGACATATTAAAGCCGATGCTCCAAAAGAGACTTGTTAATACAAATTGACAAGTCTCTTTTTAATTACATGTCAAGTAATTTAAAAATCGAGATGAGCAATGCAGAACGGTACCAGGCATTGTTGTCACAAAAGAGCAATAATCATTTTTTTAAAACATCGTTTTAATATGATCGGAACCTGGTTCCGATCATATTAAAATTTAATCAGAACGGTACCAGGTACCGTTCTGATTAATATTTTTCTGCACAAAGCTAACATATTTTGGTTAATATTTCACTTAGATTTTAGCATGCTTGATGCGATAATTTACAAAACATTATTTTTTATGCTAGATTTAATTTAGTAGTCAATATTTCTAAGAAGGAGTAAATTATGGAAGGTTTATTAAAAGAACTTGTGGGTGGTGGTAAAGTATTACTCAGTATCGTAAACAACATGAACTCTGAATTTAATGTTGGAGATAGGGTAGTATTTGACGATGGAGATGAAGGAACTGTAATTGGGTATGGCGAGATACCTATTCCATCATTTGCTGCACAAAGACGATGTATACCAAGTAATGGTCAATATACATTGTGTTTTGGCCGCTGTATGGCTGTTTTTATTGCGCTTGACAAACACAATGGCCTAGTAAGCCATTTCTGTCGATATGGTAAGCCAAAGCTAATAAACAAAAAAGAAGACGTTTAGGGAGGAATTTATATTCCTCCCTTTATGATTCATTGATTTTTTATTTGTTCTTTGCTATTATACTAGTACGTAAAAATTAAGCGGAAAATATGACAACAAAGAAAATGCAAAAAGTTAAAAAAGTAAAATCCGAAAAATATATTTATAGTTTTCAAAATGGTAAAGCCGACGGCAATGGTAGTATGAAAGATTTATTAGGTGGTAAAGGTGCTGGTCTGGCTGAAATGACAAAAATTGGCGTTCCAGTTCCACCAGGTTTTACAATCACAACTCAAGTTTGTAATTATTATTATCATCATAACAAAAAATTACCAACTGATTTTCAAAATGAATTTAACCAAGCCATTTCGAAATTAGAAAAATCCAGTAATAAAAAATTTGGTGATAGCAAAAATCCACTTTTAGTATCAGTCCGGTCTGGTTCAAAATTTTCTATGCCCGGTATGATGGATACCATTTTAAATTTAGGATTAAATGATATTACCGTTGAAGCTTTGTCTAGCAAATCCAACAATCCTCGTTTTGCTTATGATTCATATCGTCGATTTATTATGATGTTTTCCGATGTGGTTTTAGGTATTGATAAATCCGAGTTTGAAGAATATTTGCATAAATTAAAAGAAATCAAGAAAATAAAATACGATTATGAAGTTTCTTATATTGATTTAAAAGATTTAATTGATAAATATAAAAAATTAGTAAAAGCCAAAACTGGCAAAGATTTTCCTCAAGACGTTTTAGTCCAACTCGAAATGGCTCGAGATGCAGTTTTTAAGAGTTGAAACAATCCTCGCGCTATTACTTATCGACAAATTAATAAAATTCCTGATAATCTCGGCACGGCTGTTAATGTTCAAGTCATGGTGTTTGGTAACATGGGTGATAATTGTGCCACGGGTGTTGGTTTTACTCGCAATCCTTCGACTGGTAAAAAAGAATTTTATGGTGAATATTTAATTAATGCTCAAGGTGAAGATGTGGTAGCTGGTGTTAGAACTCCACAGCCAATTATTAATTTGAAAAAAGACATGCCAAAAGTTTTTAAACAATTAGTTGAAGTTACTACCAATTTAGAAAAACATTATAAAGACATGCAAGATTTTGAATTTACTATTGAAAACGATATTTTATATATGCTTCAAACTCGTAGTGGTAAAAGAAGTATTCGTTCCGGTATAAAAATTGCCGTGGATATGGTGAGCGAAAAACTTATCACTATTAATGAAGCTTTAATGCGCATTGATCCAAATCAAATTAATCAATTATTGCATCCAGTTGTTGATCCCAAAGCCAAAATTGAAATTATTGCTAAAGGTTTACCCGCTTCACCAGGGGCTGCTACTGGTAAAGTTGTTTTCGATCCAGACGAAGCCGTGGCTTGAACCGAATCGGGTGAAAAAGTTATTTTAGTAAGAGATGAAACTTCACCTGACGATATCAACGGTATGAATGCTTCGCAAGGCGTTTTAACCGCTCGAGGTGGCATGACTTCTCATGCTGCTGTGGTAGCTAGAGGTATGGGTAAATGTGCAGTGGTTGGTTGTGAAGAAATAAAAATTGATATGACTAAAAAACAATTCATTATTAATAATGGTAATGATAAATATACTATCAAAGAAGGTGACTATATTACAATCGATGGCAATGCCGGTAATGTTATTTTAGGTAAAGCCGATACTATCATGCCCGAAATAGAAGGTGAGTTTAAAACTTTTATGAAATGAGCTGATAATATTGCTAAGCTAAAAGTTCGAGCTAATGCCGATATACCTCGCGATGCCAAAGTTGCCAATCAATTTGGCGCCGAAGGTATTGGTTTATGCCGAACTGAGCACATGTTTTTTGATCCACAGAGATTGCCTCATATGCAAGAAATGATTTTAGCGGATACCGAGCAAGAAAGAAGATCGGCTTTAGATAAACTTTTGCCTTTTCAAAAAGATGATTTTTACGGACTTTTCAAAACCATGAAAGGCTTTCCAGTAACGATTCGAACTCTTGACCCACCATTGCATGAATTTTTACCAAAAACCAATGAAGCTGCCAAAGAACTTTCTAATACTATTGATATTCCAGTAGAAAAAATTATGAAAAAATCTCAAGAGCTTCATGAACAAAATCCAATGCTTGGTCATCGTGGTTGCAGGTTAGGCATAACCTATTCTGAAATTACAGAAATGCAAGTTCGGGCCATTATGTCGGCAGCTTGCGAATTATATAAAAAAGAAAAAATTAAAGTTATTCCTGAAATCATGATTCCACTGGTTGGTAATGTTAAAGAATTAATTGATCAAAAAACTTTAACTATCAAAATAGCCGAAGAAGTATTAAAAGAATTTAAAATCAAGCTTGACTATAAAATTGGTACCATGATTGAAGTGCCTCGGGCCGCTTTAACTGCCGATGAAATTGCTAAAGAAGCTGACTTTTTCTCCTTTGGCACGAATGATTTAACTCAAATGGGTATGGGCTTTTCTCGAGATGATGCTGGTAAATTTATTAAAATTTATTTGACCAAAAAAATATTAGAAAACGATCCATTTCAAACTTTAGATCAAAATGGTATAGGTAAATTAGTAGCCATGGGTGTAACTCTTGGTCGCAAAGTGAAAAAAGATTTAAAGATTGGTATTTGCGGTGAACATGGTGGCGATCCTGAAAGTGTTAAGTTTTGTCATAAACTTGGCTTAACTTATGTGTCTTGCTCGCCTTATCGTGTGCCAGTGGCTAAATTAGCCGCCGCCCAGGCAGTCATTGAAGAAAAACGCTAGTTTTTATTCAATGACAACGTTAGTATATCCTTAGATATAAGGATTTGTAATTACACTAAAACTTTATTTCAATTGGACACTTTTATGTGGGTGAATAACCATGGCACAAAGTGCCAAATAAAAGACCATAATAGAAAGTAGAACACTATTTTTAAAATTATATTTTAGTTGTAGTTATAGTTTTAGTGTTCCCGCACGGTTATTTGAAAAAGAGAAAAATTAATTATTGTAAATAAAATCAGCGGATTATTAAAATCCGCTGATTTTTGACCTATTGACTTTTATTTCAAGTTTTACTATAATAGCAACAATAAAACCAAAATTTTAATATGGTAAAAACTGTCAAACCAAAATCAAAAAAACAACCCAAATATCTTGACCAAACAGATAAAAAAGATATTCTTAACCAAATGGGTACGCTCAATGAAAATGTAATACATCAAATTCAATTATTAGCTGAATCTTTTGATACTAAATTTCAATTCGTTCATCAAGATATAAAAGAAATGAAAAACGATATTCAATCACTAACCCAAGCTGTTTTAGAATCAAGAAATGAGATTGATACCAAAGTTTCTAAAACCGAATTTATTGATTTAAAAATGCGAGTTATAAAATTAGAATCTAAAAGAAAATAATAAATATATTTAAACAAAATCAACCAAAACAGAAATGTTTTGGTTGATTTTATTTTAAAATTTGACAAACGTGTGTGTGAGTGGTAGTATCTTATTAGCAGGTTTATCAAGAAAGTAAGAAAGGAGGAAAAACATGGCAAATATTTTTGCTGGTATCAATATCAGTGAAAAGGACAAACAAAAACTCCTAAAAAACACTATTTCTTTGGTACTAAAAGAAGATAACCACACGGGGTCAAATGTGTGGGGAGTGTTGGGAATCCTCGTGGACAATAGTGGTTTGCCGGACGAAACTCGAAAAGCACTCAATGACCAAATTTTGAAATGAAGGTCAAAAAGAGGGATTAATCTTCTCCCTCTTTTTTAATTATAAATCAAAGAAATTAATATAGTCATCATTATCTCTTTCTATATCTTTATCATAATAAATATATTTTAAATTAATTTTAGGATACGTTTCTTTAAATTTAATATAATTTTTAGGAGTTATTTTAGATACTTTGAATTTACTTTCATAAGCTATTTTATTTCCAACCACAAAATCCACTTCATTTTTATCAATTGTACTTCAATAATTTATATTTATCTCATCAGTAGTTTCTAATAATTTTTTATAAATCATATTTTCTAAAATTTCTCCTTTATCATCTCTATGTTCCAATTTATCAAAATTATTTAAAAAAACATTACGCAAACCAAAATCATTAAAATATATTTTATTCATTTTTGTAAGTTCTTTTCTCAAATTTCTAAAATATGGACTAACTAAATAAATATGAAAAGATTTTCTCATAATATATAAAAAATTATTTATTATGGTTTTAGAAACATTTAAAGTATTAGCTAATTCGTTTATATTTATTGTTTTGCCTATTTGATCCGATAGTAATACAAAAAGTTTATAAAATATTTCATCTTTCTGAATCCCAGCATCATCAATATCTCTTTTGGTATAAGCATAAGCAATATCGTGTAAAATTATTTTCTTTTCTTCATTATCTTCTGAAAGTATTACCCTTGGATAACCACCATAAGTAATATATTCGTTCATCAATTCTTTTTTATCTGATAATTTTAAATCTTTAATTTTTAGTTTTTTTGCTAATAAAAATTCTTCAAAAGAAAACACATTAAGGAAAAATATTCTTTTCCTTCCAGCTAAAGAATCTTTAAATTTTTTATCAATATAAAAAGCTGAAGATCCAGTAACAATTAATTTTATTTTCCCTTTGTATTTATCATAATTAAATTTGAGAAAATTAGAAGGATTTTTTAAATATTGTATTTCATCTATAAATATATATTTTTTTTCTTTATCTATTCCTTCTATAATATTTATTAAATTGTCTGGATGTTCATCTAATTTAGCTAACAGAGTAGGGTCTTCTAAACTAAAAAAATAGCATCGTTTTCCTTCTTTTTTTAATTTAGAATACATATGGAAAAGCATAGTTGTTTTACCGGTTTGTCTAGGGCCAGTAATTAATGCTATTTCATCTACTTTTAAATAATCTCAAACATCATCATATATCCTGCGTTTTATAAACATAATAAAAAGTTAATATTTTCATATATATTATCAGATAATTTGTATTTTGTCAATGATAAAAATCCTTTTTATCGGATAAAAAGGATTTTTAGCTAAACATAAATCCTTTTTATCTTTATTTTAAAATTTGACAAGCACATGTGTGAGTGATAGTATCTTATTAGCAGGTTTATCAAGAAAGTAAGAAAGGAGGAAAAACATGAAAAGTATTTTTGATGGCGTAGACATTACTGACGAAGGCAAAGAAGCAATCCTAGAGAATCTTGTGAATATAGTAAAAAGTAAAAATCGCAATACAGGAAGTAATGTTTATGAAGTTTTATCGTCCATTATTACCAGTAGTGGACTGCCCCAAAACGTTCAAGAGCGTTACAGAAAATTGTCTTTTGTATAGTCTCTTTTAAAGAGGGATTAAGTTTCTCCCTCTTTTTAATTATAAATTAAAGCATCAATGCTAAAAATCCTTTTTATCTTTATTTAAAATTGTTTAACAAAAAAAGCGTTTACACTTTTGTAAACGCTTTTTTAAAAATTATTTGAATTCTTTTTGCAATTTTAATATATCTTGGTATCGAGCTTCTTCGCAATTGTGTTTCCTCAGCTTTTCAATGATTTCTGCGATTTTTGATATGGCATATTGTTTCTGACCACTATAAAACAAACCAGTTAAATAAATGACTAATCTATTTTGGATTAGTCCTTCGTCATTCAAATTGTTTTTTATCCATTTTTGCAACTGCCCATCGATGAACGAGTCATGTTCATTTTTCTTCCTACCAATGATTCTCATTCTAGCCTCCTAATTTTTAAAACAACTTTTTCCATTTTATCATATGATAGGCAAACTTTCAAGTTTTAGCTTTGACATATTGACATTTTTGTGATAATATTCATCCAGTAAATTAAAATCAAATATTTAAATATTTCTTAGGAGGGGAAAGATGTTTGAAAAGGCAACGTTTATTTGCAACAATCCAAAATGTGGTCATGCTTGCGAGTTTGTCGGCACGGTCACAAATCTAGACTGTCCAGTTTTGCATAGCTCTACCGAAGCTCTGCAAATTGAAGAAGTAAAGCGACCTTTATTCCAACGTTTAGCTGGTTGGTTCAAGAAAGGAGTAAAATTATGATTGACTTAGACGATATCAATACCAAAATTGCTAAATTGGAGAAAGAAATAAAAGATGGCGATGCTCTAACCACTGATTATGTGCTTTTGGTTTTGGCACCTATTGTTGAAAAACTTTTAACGGAAATCAAAATTTTACTTGTAAGAGAATATGAACTAGTAAAAGCACACAACCAAGATCAGAAAAGGGTCCAACGTTTGGAAGAAACTATTCTTCTGCTCAAACGTTCCCAATCGAAATGAATAATCGAAAATCACTTACAACCAAGTTGTAAGTGATTTTTCATTTTTTGACATTTAAATAGATTTGTGGTAATATAAATATAGAAAATTCGATATTTTAGGAGGGCAATAATAATGAAAAGAAGGTTTAAAATAAGTAGTTGTGGCCATGAGCCACTCATAATTACAATTGAAACCAATGACAAACAATTAGTCGCGATAATCAATCATAGTGTTGGATCTTGGCTAATTACATTCGCAAAAAAATTATTACCGCAATCGTTCGACGGGGTAGATGAAATTGATCCCAATGATTTAACTATCACGCCCGACGATCAACCCACCGTAAAAGATGATAAAGGATCGCTCGATTCTTTTCCAGCTTTTGGCGACGAAATCACTGATTCGTCCGCCTCATGACTTTGCCTTTACCACTCGTGATAAAAATAATCCGAGTGGTTTTGCTTTTAAATATATTTTATGTTATAATTTCATTATAACTTATTCATTAAATTAACAATATGATAAATTCACAGCCACCATCTGGTATGAGAGATGCTCTGCCAAATGAATTAAGACAAAAACAAAGAATTATAAATCAAATTAAACAAATTTTTGAAAAGTTTAATTATGACCCAATTGATACACCCGCTCTAGAACGGATCGAGGTTTTAAATGGAAAATTTAGCAGTCAAGAAGAAAATGAAAAATTAATTTTTCAAATTCAAAAACGTGGTGATAAATCTGACGAAGGAAGTGATTTAGGTTTACGTTATGATCTTACTGTACCTCTTGCTCGTTTTTACGTTGAATATCAAGCTAAATTACCAAAAATATTCAAACGCTATTGTATAGATAAAGCTTGAAGAGCGGAAAGACCAGGAAAGGGTAGATACAAAGAATTTTATCAATGCGATATTGATACCATCGGCAGTTCTTCTAATTTAGTTGAAGTTGAAACTTTTATAGCTTTAAACGAAGCTTTAAAATTATTTAATTTTAAAAATCTTTCTTTAAAAGTAAGTTCTCGCGATTTTCTTTTAAAATTTTTAGAAAGTTTTCAGATACAAGATTTAAAATCGTTTATGACAATTCTTGATAAACAAGATAAAATTGGTTTTGATGGTGTCCTGCAAGAATTAATTGTCAAAGGTTTTGATGAAAATATTTCTAAAACTATTTTGGATTTATTACAAAACGAAAAAGAATTCGAAAATTATTGTAAAGATAATACAACCATTCAAAATATTATAAATCAAATTCAAGAAATTATTGATTTAGCCAAACCCTTCTTAGGTGATACCAAAATCTATTTTTGTAAAACTTTAGTTAGAGGTTTTGATTACTATACTTCTATCGTTTTTGAGTTTTATAGTGACGATTTGAAATCAACCGTTGCTGGTGGTGGACGCTACGATACTTTAACTAGTATTTTTAATGATCAAAAAATTCCAGCTTGCGGTGGATCGATTGGTATTGAACGCATTTTTGGATTAATTGACGAAAAAGATATTAAAAACGAGAAGCAGTCGGTTTTGATTGCTTTGTTTGATGAATCGATGAAAAAAGATTGTTTGGATATTTTAAATTTATTAATTCAAAATAATATTAATGCCGAAATATATTTATCGGCTGATAAATTGGGCGATCAAATTAAATATGCTTTATCAAAAAATTGTAAATATTTAATTATTTATGGTCCTGATGAAAAAGCCAAGGGAACAATCACTTTAAAAAACCTAGAGACCAAAGATCAAACTGAAATAAAAAGAGATGATTTGATCAAAAATTTAAAGTTTTAAAAACAAAACATTTTTAAACCGAAACTCGCCCAATTTGGGCGAGTTTCGGTTTTTTATCCATAATAAAAAACGCCCGATTCAGCTTGACACATTGTAGTTTTTATGATAATTTAACAATGGGACTTTCAGGCTAGAACTAAGCTGTCTTCTCTTCTTCGGATGACTTAGTTTTGGTCATTATTTAACCTCCTAATTTAAATATATAAAGCACCCAAGCGGGGGAAGTTGGTCACTTCTCCTGCTCAAAAACTAGCTCTTTATATTATATACAGATGAAAAAAGATCCTACGTTTCAATGGATCTTTTTTTAATTGATTTTTCTAAATTTATATGCTATCATAACAATATTCTAATAATATTCTTTAGAAAAACCCTCTAGATAAATTGCTTCTGCGCGATTATACTAAGG
>Ga0265297_10005734_pt1 | contig 18624 bp, 15 predicted proteins | sample Munlanlwell13791_FD_192502 | JGI IMG/M metagenome (GOLD analysis project Ga0265297, IMG submission 192502) | Leachate microbial communities from a municipal landfill in Southern Ontario, Canada - Leachate well 137-91 | ecosystem: Engineered > Solid waste > Landfill > Unclassified | place...
CTGGATCCGGCCCCGAAAAGATATTGTCGCAATGACGACGCCGATTTATTCCATTATCTTCTTTGTCGCACCTTCGGAGATTGAGGTAAACCTCATCCTTGAACTGCTCTATGCAACGAGCCTTACGATTCTGCTTGTGCGGCTGAAGTACCGATTCGGTCCGGCGCCTCAGTCAGGAATAGCAAAAGGAAATGATCTTGATGAACCCTTGATGGGATACTGTACCTCTGTGAGTGGGCATTTATCTGGTGTTAACCCGACCGTGGGACATCTTGCAGCAGTCGGATTTATCCGTTTTGCACAGGGGGATTACCGGGAAGTTATCCCGGTTGCCGATACGGCACTGGTGGAACTGCCACGTGAAGTCTCGTTGTCGTCTCTTGTGACCGCGTTTAAAATTATCCGGGAACAGGCCCGGCTGTTGGATGAGTCTGCAGATCAACCGGAACAATTCATTGAATTCTCCGCTTCGGATGCCGGTCTTTTAGCAAAATCCCTGCCTCGGTCCGACCGGCTCAATGACCATTTTGACGTGTCGCTTGACAATGCCCTGCTCCTTTTGTTTGCTGCTGCATGGGCTGCATCAGAAAAGGATCACCCGACCCTGCGTATCGGCCAGGGTTTTGCCCTGAAATTATTCGCCCCGTGATACAAGCTACCGGTGATTACAATTTAATGTACGAATCAGGCTCCAGCTAGTGCAGGAGCGGTAAGCTGTATAATGGGATCTGCCCGAAAATCAAAAAGAAAAACACTACGTGTAACTAAGAAGAATAATGTGAGGAAGCCCTGATGTATGGTGATGTTTGTCAGAGGTGTGTATATCATCCACGTTAGGCAGGACTCAATCTCACAGTGGCTATGCTGTGCACTAGTGCACAAACACTATGCACAATACATATGTATAACTCATCTCCTAATTAAACATTGGCACCCGCCCCATTCGGTTTTCCGAAGAAGACGAAAACAGGAATCTGCATTGATATCATGACGATATACCCGGGATATTTCCGTCCCGTAATGGAGATATTTTATGGCTGACCCCCGGGACAGTGACGAGTCCGGGCAGATCCGTGCAGTGCTTAAGGATCATCCCCTTGGCCTGAGCATCAAAGAGATTGCCGCAGCGGTTGCAATGAGCCGGAATTCTGTTGCAAAGTATCTTGAGGTGCTTACGGCCACTGGACAACTCGAACTCCGTCATGTGGGAAATGCTAAACTCTACATGCTCTCCCACCGGGTCCCGGTTGGTGACCTTCTTAACCACGCAAAGGAATTTATCATCGTTCTTGACAATGACTTGCGGGTTGTCCAGTCCAGTAGTTCGTTCTGCGGGTTTACCGGACTGCCGCGGGAAAAAGTCCTGTATGCCCGCCTAAGCGCCCTTCCTCTTCCACTCTTGTCACCCACAGAAGAACTGGAGATGGCAGCACTTCTTAATGGCGGGCCCTCATGGAAAAAACAGATCCGGGTGGTCCGGAACGGGAACGAGATATTTTTTGAGGGGCGGTTCATCTCGTCGGTCCTGGAAAACGGCCTGCCGGGCATCACGCTGATCTTAGAGGATACTACTGAGCGTATGCATGCGGAGAAAGCCGCAACCGAACGCGACCGACTTCTCCGTACAATCTTCCAGATTCCGACGTCACCTCAATTCTACATTGACCGCAACCATAAAGTCGTGTACTGGGATCGGGCAATGGAAATTATGACCGGGATCAAGGCGGAAGAAGTGGTCGGGACAAGCGGTCACTGGCGGGCATTCTATTCCCAGCCCCGTCCCAGTATTGCCGACCTTCTCATCAATGGTAACCGGGAGACGATCTCCCGCATGCTCGCGGAAGCCCATACACCCACCCACTCGGCTGAGGGGTTGTATGAATACACAAATTTCTTCCCGGACCTGGGGGGCGGAGGGAAATGGCTGCATATCACTGCTTCACTCATCCGCGATACGTTTGGTAATGTCACCGGCGCCATGGAAACGGTTGAAGATGTTACCGACACGAAGAAAAGACAGTTTGTGGTCCAGACATAACACCTGTTGTTCAGCGTTACTGCCGATCAACCGGTGCTGATTTTTCCAGAATTCTCTCTGGAATAACAGTTCCCTGATTATGAAGATGTACCCGTTACCGGTTCGGGAAGACCCGCTTCCCGCCGCATCGGGCAGACACTGATACCTTCGAGATTCCCTAAGACGAAATCGAAACGGTCGCGGATCGATTTGGGGAGTTCCGCTTCCGGAATCGGACGGAAACCAAGACTGCCATAAAAATTTACCAGTTCTGATTTGGAGTGCATATAAAGCGTCTCGTTACGGCCGCACTCTTCAATCAACAGGATCATGACCGAACGGGCAAATCCCCTGAGCCGGTATTCGTCAAGGACATATACCGCATCTACTTCAAGGCCGTCCTGGTGACGGGAACACCGGGCAACGCCGATGATTCTCTGGCCTGAAAAGACTGCAAAGAGCCGGTCGAGGTTACGGTCTGCTTTCTGCTGGTGATAGTGGATCCAGAGTTCCTTCTCGGCACGCGCCATCTCGTCAGCCGTGAGTTCGCGGACTTCTACTGCCTCGATCACTCTGCCGTGGGTGGTGGATGAACTTTCAGAGAAGATGAATTTCCCGATCTGTTTGATGAACCGGGGGTGGACTGACATAAATCGGCCGCTCTCTTCTCCTGCAAGTGTATACAGGGTAAGAAGTGTCAGATCCTCGTTATAGTGGTCGCTTTCGGCCGGTGCGGAAATTGTCGGCATCCTTTACACCATGGGGGTTTTAAGTCCGTGAGGGGTCGCTCCCGTTGCGGGGAGATACCCGGTTAACGGGCTATTGTGCTTTATTCGTTATTGTTACAATCAGATAAATCCAGATGTCCCTAGCTAGAGCAGGAGAATTACCTCATCCTGACCCCAGGTGCTGTACCTTCCGCAGGATCATTCCGAAACATTCTTTCTCTCTTCCTTCCAGTATCAGTTACGCATAGGCCGGCACGCGCTGGCATATGTACACTGTCAGAGGTGTGGTATTGATCGATAAGCTCTTATTAGGTAACCTGAGGTTTCGGGAATCCGATTTCACTCCGAACATTGACTATTATAAAGAACTGGCCGGCAGCCAGCATCCGGATACACTCTGGATCGGGTGCTCGGACTCACGACTCCAGACCGGGCACATCACGCAGGCCCGGGCCGGTGAACTCTTCATCCAGCGCAATATCGGTAACATCGTGCCGATTCATGACTGGAATTTTGCGACCGTACTGGAATACGCAGTTGTCCATCTGAAAGTAAAAGATGTGGTAATCTGCGGGCACTCGAACTGTGGGGCAATCCGCGCCCTTGACAAGGAGAGCTCGGACTCGTATATCCCGCTCTGGCTGAACAATGCCCGTGAAGCAAAAGACCGTGTTGACCGGACAATCTCTGTTCCGGAGACAGTACTTGAAAAAGAGGATCGGTACCGTCTCATCGAGCAGGAGAATGTGCGTCTCCAGATCGAACACCTCCATACCTATCCGCTCCTCAAAAAAGCGGTGGATGAAAAAAAGGTGCTCGTTCACGGCCTTTATTATGACCTGGGGACCGGCGCATTGACCCGGGTCACCTGATACGACCGTTCCCGGACTCCGGGGTACCCCGTATTCTAGGCCCGGAATGTGTACCCTTTTTACCAGAAAGGGTGTACGGGTTCCTCGCGTGATCGGAAAATGGATAAAAAACCGGGGATTTACGGATTACCGGATCAGGCAATCAGTTTGTAATATTTCATCGAACCGCAGGCACCGCAGTGGTCACCTTCAATCAGGTAATCGGGGACCGTTTCGCCACAGGTCTTGCAGGTGACCGATTTCCATTTTTTCTTGGACCGGACTTCGACCCGGACCAGTTCTGAGGAGAGGATCTCCCGCCCGGCCCTGATGATCTCATCCTGGAGCTGGTCTTTCATGGTATGTTTATCATAGGCAGGGCTGTTTGCATACCAGATGTCGATGACAGGGAAATTTTTGAGTTTTGTTAAATCCACGTATACTCGTACCGCGTCCGCTGTTTCTGTGTCAGAGGGTCTGTTAAGGGTAACGGCGAACTTACCGATGGGTATGACCCGGAGACGGTTATTGCCGGTTGTGCAGTGTGCAATCACCTGCAACGCATCCGGAAGGCATTTGGGCGTCTCGCAGACACCGTAGAGTTTCTGGGTGGGATCGGCCTTGAGCAGTTCGAGAGCATAGTCCACCATGAATGCTCCGATAAGTATCCCTGGTGCAGGGTAGGTGTGGAATGCCGACAGCTGCTGTATCTGGTCCTGCAGGTGAGGGCTGATCTGATGATCATCCATCACGGATGCGAGTGTTCGCTCTGAATTGTCATGGTTACCGGTCATAATAATCCGTTGGCATTACATCTGATAAACTTTTTATGATTGGTAATTGTCTGTGACTATTCCCATTTTACCGTCATCTATGCTGATAATATTCATCTGTATCTTCCTCAGGAACGAATGTCTTCATTTTAACGGTCAGATTGTTTTAGGGACAGAGGGATCTTCGATGGATAATTACAAGCCGTAAGCACCTCTTCCATATCGAGATATTCCAGATCTCTCACGGTGCCGTCGAGTGTTGAGAGGGAAATGATCGAAAGGGGGATCTGCATGCCAAATAACTCCATGACGGGAATAACCGGTAATGGCATGCTGGTATAATGCCGGACGGTCCAGCGGTCCACCAGCACACCCATCCTCTGAAGATTGGCAGATACCCGGGAACAGGGCATGTCCAAAGAAAGAGACCGGCAGAGATCCACGACCGGTGATCCAATCCGGGTACCCGGGTAGAACGGTTCTTCCGGAACAACAATCTTCCCGCAGGATCGGCACGCGGAACGCTGAATAATCACCTGGACCGGGCATGGTTTGTCATCTTCAATCAGGAGCGCAAAACGCTTCTTCCGCTCATCATACCCGGACAATGTTCCCCCGCAGATGCCACAGGTATCACTAGCATAAAACCTGACTCCTTCACAGGTATGGAGTGCAGTATGGATGATATTGATGAGTATGGGGGGAAATTTGCGGGACCTCACGGGTTTTCCTCTTGATTGCGCGGTTTTCGTTTTGTATGCTGTAATTGCATCATATTGTTGGGTTAACGGGTTTTTTTGGTCTTATAATCCCCGATTGCCCCAAAGTAATCACCAGTTTTCACATTAATCTCATAATCTATTTATATTATTTTACCGAGATCAACAATTAAGCAAAATTGATTATCCAATTTTGCATAGATAAATTTCAGAGGTGTGTATGCATGGGTGTTCCGGTCAGTTTTGACCGGGGCATCCGTGAGTGTATGGTGATAAAATGCGTGATAATTCGAGTACTTTTAAGTATGTACCCACGACTTGTCCATACTGCGGCGTAGGTTGCGGTCTGAATCTCGTGGTCAATGATGGTAAGCTTGTTGGTGTCGAACCTTACAAGCGCAGCCCGATCAACGAAGGCAAACTCTGTCCGAAAGGTATGACCTGCTGGGAATCGGTCCAGAAACCCGGCCGGCTTACGAAGCCCCTGATCAAGAAGGGCGACAAGTTTGAGGAAGCCTCGTGGGATGAAGCCATAGATCTTGTTACGAAGAAGTTCAAGGAGATCTCCGATAAGAACGGCCCCCGGGCCCTCGGGTTCCATACTTCGTGCCGTACCGTCAACGAGGACTGCTATGCCCTGCAGAAATGGGCACGTGTTGCCTTCCAGACCAACAACGTAGACAACTGCGCACGTATCTGTCACGGGCCTTCCGTTGCCGGTCTCTCGCTCTCCTTTGGGTCCGGTGCAGCTACCAACCCGTTTGAAGATGTCCTGAACTCCGACCTTATCGTCATGTGGGGTTCCAATGCTGTTGAAGCCCATCCTCTTGCCGGCCGCCGCATCATGCAGGCCAAGAAGAAGGGAATCCAGATTGTGGTTGTTGACCCCCGTCTCAGTCCAACGGCACGGCTAGCTGACAAGTGGATCCGGTTCACCCCGTCAACCCACATCGCGCTCGCCAACAACATGATGTACTATATTATCAAGGAAGGACTTGAGGACAAAGAGTTTATCAAGGAGCGCACGAAAGGCTTCGAGGACCTCAAGAAGACGGTCGAGACGTATGCTGACGCCACGAAGATCCACGGTGTCCCGCAAGAGACCGTCAGGGAGTTCGCCCTCCAGTATGCGAACGCAAAGAACGCGGTCATCATTTACTGCCTCGGCATCACCGAGTTAACCACGGGTACCGACAATGTCCGTTCGATGGGAAACCTCTCGCTCTTGACCGGCAACATCGGTCGTCCCGGTGTGGGTGTTAATCCGCTTCGAGGCCAGAACAACGTGCAGGGCGCGTGCGATATGGGTGCATACCCGAACGTATTCTCCGGTTACCAGGCAGTCGCAGTACCCGAGAACCGCGCCAAGATGGAGAAGGCCTGGTTCATGAAGGAAGGTTCCCTCCCCGATTGGTACGGTGTTACCTTAACCGAGCAGATCACCCAGTGCGGTGACCCGATTAAGGCCCTGTATGTTCTTGGACTGAACCCAGTGGTATCCTACCCCGACTCCAACCATGTCAGGAGATCCCTTGAAAAGCTCGACTTCCTCGTTATGCAGGATATCTACTGGAACGAGAGCTGCGAATATGCGGACGTTGTCCTGCCCGGTACCTGTTTTGCAGAGAAGGACGGGACATTCACCAGCGGCGAGCGCCGTGTCAACCGTGTCCGGAAGGCCGTAGATGGCCCCGGTGAGTCAAAGGCAGACTGGGAGATCATTGGCATGCTTGCCAAAAAGATGGGCCTCAAGGGCTTTGACTGGAAGACTGCCAAGGATGTCTGGGACGACATGCGGGCAGTCACCCCCGCCCAGTTTGGCGTGACCTACGAGAAGATGGAGAAGCCCGAGTCTGTCCATTGGCCCTGCCCGACCATCGAGCACCCGGGAACCCCGATCCTCCACATCGGCAAATTTGCCGCAGCGGATGGTAAGGGTACCATGTTCGGTCTTGAGTACCGCCCACCTGCAGAAGTTGCGGATGCAGAATACCCCTACACGCTCATGACTGGGCGTTGTATCTTCCACTACCACACGAGAACCCAGACCGACCGCTGTCCGGACCTTCACCGCGAAGTGCCTGAAAACTATGTCCAGCTCAACACGCTGGATGCAAAGGAGCTCGGTATCCGGCAGCACGAAAAGATTAAGGTGACGAGTCGCCGTGGCGAATCCATTGCCGTTGCCCGTGTGACTGATGATGTGGCCCAAAAAGTGCTGTACATGCCAATGCACTTTGTCCATGGTGCCAATGACCTCACCAACACGGCGCTCGACCCGCTCTCCAAGATGCCGGAGCTCAAGCACTGTGCTGTCAAGGTTGAGAAGATTCAGGAGGCCTGAACATGACCAAGAAAGGCGACATGCTCTATGCCTGGACCAATGATGCAGAGATCCAGAAGAAGGCAGAACTCGGGGGCGCAGTTACCGCCCTGTGGAAATATGCCCTTGACAACAAAGTCGTGGATGCAGTCCTCGTGGTCACCCGCGGCGTGGACCTCTATGACGCAGTCCCGGTCTTTGTCACCGATTCCAAGGATCTTGCGAGCACGGCCGGCTCACTCCACTGTGGAACGCTCCTGATGCCCAAACTGGTCAAAAAGTACCTGAATGGTGCAAAGGACAAGAAGATTGGAGTCACGGTCAAGGGTTGCGATGCAATGGGGTTCTATGAACTTGCAAAGCGCAAGCAGATCAACCTCGACAATATCATCATGATCGGTGTCAACTGCGGAGGATCGGTCAGCCCGGTGCTTGCCCGTAAGATGATCGCCGACAAGTTCGGTGTGGACCCCGAGAAGGTGCACAAGGAAGAGATCGACAAGGGCCAGTTCATCATCGAGTACGAAGGAGGTCACAAGGGGATCTCCATTGACGAACTCGAAGAGGCCGGCTATGGCCGCAGAAGTAACTGCCGCCGTTGCAAGATGAAGATCCCCCGTCAGGCTGACATTGCCTGCGGGAACTGGGGCGTTATCGGCCCACGTGCCGGCAAGGCAACATTTGTCGAGGTCTGCTCCGAGAAGGGAGCCGAACTCATGGCCGGTGCCATCAAGAAAGGTATCATTGCAACGGAACCCGCGAACCCGAAGGGGCTCGATATCCGGGGAAAGATCGAAGGTGCGATGTTCAAGCTCGGCGACAAGTGGCGCAAGCATGATTTCGAGGCACTGGGCGAAGGCAAGGACCGGTTAAAGCAGATCATGTCCGAGACATCCCGGTGCATCAAGTGTTACGGGTGCATTGAGGCATGCCCGATCTGTTATTGCGTGGATTGCACGACCAAGAACCCGTTCATGGTCCCGCCCGGCGAGCTGCCGGTCAGCTTCATGTTCCACCTGATCCGGTACTCGCATATCGCCGATTCCTGCGTCAACTGCGGACAGTGCGAGGAGATCTGCCCGGCCGAGATCCCGAATGCGCTCATCATGCACTCCCAGCAGGTAGAACTCGAGAAGATGTTTGGTCACACGCCGGGTGTAAACATGGAACTTCCGCTCATGGCCTATGTCGAGGAGAAGGAAGAACGAGCACGGCTGAACAATACCGGCAGCGACATGATCTACCAGAACGTGTTCAGCCCGGTTGTAAAGAAACAATCCTAAATTTTTAACAGAGGTGTGTGTATGAAACCAGAAGATGCAAAAAAGATAATTTCTCTGGCTATTGACAGGGAAGTGGAAGCCTACACGTTTTACCGCACCATTGCGGATAAGACAAAAGACAAGGCCTTAAAAGCACTCTTTGACGAGCTTGCCGGGGAAGAGAAGAAGCACCGCGAGTTCCTCCAGGGATTCCTGGCAAAGGATGTCAGCAAGATGAAGTTCACTGCTGGCCACGACTACATGGTCGGGGATGCACTCCCGTCCCCGAAGCTGACCACGGACTTAAAGCCACTTGACGGCCTGGTCCTTGCTATCAAGAAAGAACTTGAGGCCATGCAGATGTACACCCAGTTTGCGAATGCAGCTGCAGACACAGAGACACAGTTACTCTTCTCCCAACTGGCAAACATGGAACGGGGCCACAAGGCACGACTTGAGGATATCTATACCAACATGGCATTCCCGGAGACCTGGTGGTAACCCGAGCCATCTCATTTTTGTTAATACAAAATTAGGAAACCTCAATCTCGAACGATACGCGGTACCGGAATACCGGTGAATGGTTAGATTCACCACGTTGTTCCGGTACGGCAGTTCATTTTTATCTCTATTCTTTAGGGACCGAATCTTTTCTTCAGACCAGAGGAGTTCACCCTTTTGCATTTAGTATTTCGCATTTGGAATTTTTTTTAGGGGAGCCTGGTACCGATGGAGCACAGATCTGTTGCAACAAAAAAGATGCCCCCATCATCCTTTGACCGGGTCTTTCCAGAAGAGCCAGGCCATGATGAATGGGGCCAGGATGAAGATAGACGAGCTTCCCGGTATCTGAAAGACGGCGATGATAAAGCCGATCACGGCAAGGAGGGGGAAGACAAGCGTCCAGAGGATCTCGCGCTGGATCCGGATCACTGCGATATCCGGGATCAGCTTGGCCTTGTGGTGCCGGATGTAGTACCACTGGACGAATGCGATCATGCCGATGATGAAAATATTTGCCTCGAAGAGCATGGAGCCGAAGGTGTCGAAGGGATAATCCCCAGCTATGTTCGTGGTGAACGGGATGAGGCAGACGAATGCGACGCTCGTCAGGTTGAGTGCAAGCAGCGGGCGGTCGAGGTGTAGAAGGTGGCGGAAGCGCTGGTGCTCGAAGTACCAGAAGAGCGCGAGGATGATGAACGCGATGAAGTAGTGGAGCAGATCGGGCATGACACTCGCCATGATGGCCTGGACCGGTTCAGGTACGGAGTTATGATCGTACTTGGGCGGGACGCTGATGGTGGTGACGAGCAGCGTCATGGAGAAGGCGTAGATGGCGTCGATGACATTGCCGATCCGTTCCTTGGGGATGAAATGGTGATCCGGGATGGCCGGGGCGGTCATGGTAATACTCGTACTGGTCATTGGATGACGGGATTATTAAAACCGGATGTTCTGCTTGTCGCTATGATGGGCGTTTTTTGCCGTCTTCCCTGACGGGCAGTGTTTTTTAGATCCGGCATACAACAGATAGTGACACCATGAGCAGAACCGCGGGACTCTCGGACGAGCAGAGGGAAGTGATCCACCGGGGAGAACTGGAGCGGGAGCGGGCTCTCTTTTACAATATCCTTGCCGGGGTCGCGTCCGTCATCCCCAAGCTCATTGCAGCCTTCCTTTCAGGATCGGTCACCCTCTACGCGTCTACCCTGAAGACGATCAACGAGGCCCTGGGCATCATCGTCTCCTGGATGATTGCCCGCAAGATTGCCCGGGGCGATCCCGGCACCTACGATTACGGCATGGGAAAGTTTGAGAATATTGCGCGGATCATCACGGGCGGCATCCTCATCATATCCGTACTTATCCTTATTGTCATTGCAGCCTTCCGGCTCCTCGTCCCGGCCGTGCTTGGCAGCAGCGGGATCGCGGTCGGTGTGGGCATTGCCTCCATCATGATCGTCATCGATACCTGGTTCTGGGTCCGGAATTTGCGGATCGCAGAACGGGAACCTTCGCCCCTGATGGATTCCCAGTGGCGTCTCTTCCGGCTCAAGGCCTTCTCGAACATCGTGGTTCTCCTTGCGCTGGTCCTTTCTGTTCTCTGCACCGGCTACCCGTGGGCGGTGTACATTGACCCGATCGCGTCCCTTGTGATCATTGGCATCCTCTTCCGGTCGGGATACGGGATGATCCGGCAGTCGCTGCCGGATCTTCTCGATCGCACGCTGGAAGAGGAACTCCAGCTGGTTGTTATCCGGGAACTCGCCGATCATTTTGACCGGTACGAACAGGTGCATGCGGTCAGGTCGCGGCGGAGCGGAGGGAGCATCTACATTGAGATCTTTCTGGAATTTGACGGAGATATGCGGATGAGCGACGTGCAGGACATTATCGATGCGATGAAGCAGTCCCTTGAAGCGAAAATTCCCAAGAGTTTTGTGATTATTATTACCACCCGGTGCCCATCATGAACGGGTGGGCGTCGGTCCGATCACCCTCGAACATCGACCTCTGGCAGCACCTTAATCCAATTTAACGGTGTACTGCCGGAGACCGGGATTACCCGGTGAATTTCTTTTTTAATTCTTCGTGTCGGGCCGCAGATACCAGATCCGCCCGTAGCGATCCCTCTCTTCTGACAGGGTCCGGTCTTTCACGCACTGCTTCAGGTACCTGCTGAACAGTTCCAACGAGATATCCCCGGCCTGCCAGGTGATAGTGGCGAGACAGAATTTACCGCTGGACCGGGCAAGGTACATGCTGAGTCTCTTCTCCATCCGCGTTTCAAGGGAATCGGATCGTTTCCTGATCCGCAATGACTTTCCTTCAGAACTGAATGCTGCGGATGGATCCTGCTCCTCCTCTTTCCAGATATTCTTGCACCGCTTGCACCGCCAGGTATTGAGCAGGGGGTACACCATCTCACTGGAACAGAACGGACAGGTTGGCATTATTTGTCATCCCGGCACAGGAACGCAGGGCCGGCCCCTGTGTGTCATGCGACTTCCTTTACCCGGCTCGCGTTGTCCGGTGCTCCTGTGAGTTCCAATTCTTCAGTCCCCTCGGTTGACCTGGCTTGTGGTGTCCGCACATTTTTCAACGAGCGACCGGTATTTCTCCTCGCTCTCGCGGAGTGCGTTCTCAGTATGTTTGCGCTCCGTGATGTCAACGGCCACTCCCCGGAACCCTTCCCGCGTCCCGTTCGTGCCGGCCAGGGACGGGCGGATCTCAAAGATTACCGTATGGCCATCATGGTGGCGGGCAGGCACCTCAAATGGCGGGAACGGTTCGTCTTGAGAGGCAAGACGTTTCATCTCCCGGATTCCAAGACTCTTTGCTTCTTCCGGCATCAGATCGATGACGGATTTCCCGATTAATTCTTCCGCAGCATACCCCAGGATCCTCATGGCTTGGGGACTGACGTACAGGAATTTCCCCTGCATATCGATCTCCCAGATCATATCTGGCGATGTCTCCACAAACGAACGGTACTTTGCCTCGCTTTTCCTGATCGCCTCTTCAGCATTTTTCTCTCTCGTGATATCTTCGGAAAAGATGATGATGCCGCCAATCTCATGCATCGCAGTATACCATGGGCGCACCTCCCAGGCAAGCCACTGGACGGATCCATCCTTCCGTTCGAATCTGTCCTCAGTAGCCGATAGGATCTCTCCGGCAAGACTCCGGCGGTGTATATCTTTGATCTCTTCGGAGATTTCAGGAAAGATCTCGTGGTGGGAACAGCCGACGATATCCCGATCGCCAAGATGATAGTCTGCCATCCACCGGTTGCTTGCTGAAATATAGCGCATCTCCCGGTCAAACATGGCAAGAGCGGCGGGTGCATGCCGGATAAAGAGCCGGAGAAGTTCATTACTCTCACGGAGCTCGAGTTCGGCTTTTATGCGGGAGCGTTCAGCCCGCTTCCTGAGAACGGTCTGCCGGATCTTATGAGCGAGCTCGGCAAACTGGGACGCCGGATCCCCTCCTTTCTGGAGGTATAAATCAGCGCCGTTGTTGATCGCCTCGATCACGATCTCCTCGCGACCGCGGCCGGTGAAGAGGATGAACGGGATGTCTCCGTACCGGTGCCGGACTTCTTTTAGGAATGCAATACCATCCATGTCCGGCATCTGGTAATCGGAGATGATGGCATCGTACGTCGGGATCCGGGAGGATGCGAGGGCTTCCTGTGCTGATGACGCGGTAACGACCTGGAAATTCCCGGCCTGTTCCAGAAAGAGCCGGGTTATTTCGAGAAGATCGGGCTCGTCATCGACATAGAGGCATTTTATTCCCTCGTCCATGTTGTATACATTTTCTCCTCGCGATAAATCACTATTGATGGTACAGGGAATTTTTTTCCAACCGGGGGACCGGATACATTCATTTTCACCCCGCTGCCTGCCATTTAATAAGGTTTATTCACCCACAACTCAACAATCGTTGAGAGAATATGTCATGAACGCTCCATCTTTTGAACATCTCCGCCGGTTCTTTGACCGGGTGAAGAATGCCGGGTTTTTTGAACGGCTCTTTTCCTGGCAGGGGATTATGTCACAAGGGTATGATGCCTTCTCAGAATACCAGCAGCTGCAAGGGTTGATCACAGAACAGGAGCAGGAAATTACCGGATTGCAGGTAAAGAACCGGGATCTCTCCCAGACGCTTGAATACCAGCAGCAGCAGACAAAAAAACTGGAGCAGAATTTTTCTTCGGAACAACAGCGAACCCAGTCCCTCAATGAAAAGATCACGGAGAAAGAACGGGAGCGGGCAACCATAGCGGAGGCACAGGCGAACGGCGAAGATCATATTCTCCGATTGAAAGGCGACATGATCACGCTTGCAGCAAAGAACGAGGAGCTGCAGGGAAGGATCAATGAACGGGAGAATATTGCAGGGGGACTGATTGCCGCAGACAAGAAGAACCAGCAGACCATGCTCCAGCTCAAAGAAGATCTCTCTGCCTCGCAGGCCCGGTACGATCAACTGAACTCCCAGTTCATCGAGGCTCAGAAGACGCTTGCCGAACTCCGGCAGCGTGAGGAAGAACGTATCCGAGAACACGATGCCCGGGTCACCGAGCTGATGTCGCTTAAAAAACAGCTCGAAGAAGACCGGCTCCGGGTCCAGGCCGAACGGGACGCGGAGATCCGTTCGGAATTTGCTGCAATGGAGCAGACCTGGAAGAAGCACGAAGAGGTGGTCGAACAATCCCTGCGTTCGATTTGCCAGCGGCACACCATCGAATACTGCGACAAGGAAAAATTCCCGTTCTCGACAAAGAAACCGGACAATGCGGTCATCATCGCTGACCAGTACGTGATCTTCGATGCCAAGAGCCCGAAGAACTCCGATGAACTCGGGAACTTTCCTTTGTATATCAAGAACCAGGCCGAAGCTGCAAAGAAGTATGCCAGGGAAGAGAATGTCAAGAAGGAGATCTTCCTTGTTGTACCGGCCAACACGCTTGCCTACCTGGATGATTTCTGTCTTGACATGGCTGAATACCGGGTCTATGTTGTCACGCACGAATGCCTGGAGCCGGTGGTTCTTGCCCTTCGGAAGATCGAGGACTACCAGTTCGTTGACCAGCTGAGCCCGGAGGATCGTGAGAATATCTGCCATGTGATCGGCAAGTTCGCCCATGCAACAAAGCGCCGGATGCAGATTGATACCTACTTCTTCAATGAATTCCTCGGGCTCCTCAAGAGTTGCGAATCCCTGCCGGATGACATCCTCCAGAAGGTTGTGGATTACGAGAAAGCCGAGAAGATGAATCCGCCCATGGAGAAGAGAAAGAAACTGATCCCGATCAAGGAACTTGAGCACGACATCAAGGTAATCACTAAAGAAGCGGAAGCCCGGGAGATTGATGTCACTGCGGTAACAAAAGAGCGGATCGAGACGATCCCGCTCGACAAGTTCCTTGAATAAATCCTTCCATTTTTTCTTCCGGCAGGTTGATCTCCTATCATGCCAGCACCGTCTTTTACGGACTCCCTCAATCAGAACGTTATGGTTGAGTTCGGGCTCCCTGGGGAAGAGCTGGAAACGGTCATCACCCGGTTTGTATCGGCCGCAGCCTTGGATCCATTCACAACCTGGCTGATTCTCCCTACCCAACGACTGGTTGTATATGTCACGGATTCCCTGGCCGCGAAGAATATTCCTTTCATTACGTCACGGATCTGCACACTTGAAGGGTTCTGCAAAACCATATTTGAAGAGAACCGGGCCACAGAACGGTTCCTGTCAGAGAGCGAATCGAAACTGCTGCTTACAAAAATTCTTGAGGATCCAACCGTCACGGTTCCGTTATTCATCTCACGCGATCGCTCCGCATCCGGCACCATTGGCGATCTCAAAATATTCATGAACATTATCCTGACGCGGAAAGTTGCATTTCCCGAATGCCTCCTGAACCTCCAGAGCGAGAAGAGCGATCAGCTTGATACAATCATCACGGAATACCGTTCCTGCCTGCGGGACCTGGACCTTGTCGATGACGATACGATCCTTGAATGGACGATCGATCACCTGGGTCGCTCTGCATCATCGCCCCTTGGCACGGTCTTCATCTATGGATTTTATGAGCCCCTGCCGCTTGAAGAGGATCTCTTCGATACCGTGCAGGAGCTGGCCTTGGAAACATATGTCTTTGTTCCCGATGGGATCGATCCGGATATTTTCCGGAGCCGGGCCGGGGCAGGGAAACCACCTGTATTTGATCCATCCTCTCAACAGGCTGCGATCACCGGTCTTTTTTCAGAGACCGGGACGCTTGCAGCTCAGGATTTGTTTCATGTTCAGTCGTTTCCTTCCCGGTCGGCAGAAGTTTACGGTATCGCCGCGGAGATCGCCCGGTTGAATGTGAGCGGCACTCTTCTCTCCGATATCGCGGTGGTCTTTCCGGATCTCCATGGCGCGGATTATGGGCTCATTGACGAGGTCTTTCGGGAGTTTGCGATTCCGTGGAATACTGCCGTGAGCCCCCGTCTTTCCCATGCGCCGGTCATCCAGTTCCTGACCGGTATTGCCGGTCTCGCTGCCCGCGGATATGCCCGGGAAGATATGGTCAGGATTGTTGGCAGTCCCTATTTCCGGAATACTTCTGTGGCGGGTGAGACCTCCCGCATGAGTGCTGCGGACGTGGATCTTGTTTCCCGGTATGCAACGATTGACGGACCCCATCCCAATTGGGAGAGATCACTTGACTGGCTCCATACTGAGATGCAGAAGCCGGAGCACGCAAAGAACTATCCCGGCATCTCGGTTCGCACGGTTGAACGGGTACAGGCAGGGGTCCGGGCTCTCACCCGCGACCTTGACCAACTCTCCGGAACGAAGAGTCTCCGGGATCATATCAGCGGTTTTTTACATTTCCTGAAAGCGTGGAAGATCCCGTACCTTTATGCCGCACCGGACGAACAGACCAAAAACCGGGAGATCCAGGCATACCGGAAGTTCAGGTCCCGGCTTGAGGCTCTTGCCACGGTCTCCTGGATTCCTGCCGATGAATCCATTGATGCTCCGGAGTTTTCCCGGTTTGTTTCAGCCATTGCGGAAGAACGGGATGAGAGCGGTCTAGCGGACTCCAACGGTGTCACGGTCATCGGTCACAAGGAATGCCAGCACATCCGGTTCCCGGTTGTCTTCATCGGCGGGCTGGTTGAGGGAATATTTCCCCGGCTGACCACCCGCCTCCCATTCACCAACGCGCTTGAAAACAAGCGCATGGGCACCCGGACACTCTCCGAGATCCTCCGGGAAGAACAATATTATTTCATCGCGGCCCTGCTTGCCGGGCAGAAAGTCGTGTACGTCAGTGCCCCGCGTGCGGACGGGGAGAAGCCGCTCCTCACATCCGCATTCTTCGAGCGGGTCCGGTTGAGAACCGGGGATCGGCCCTGGCCGGATACTTCCGGCATTGTTCCTCCCGCGTCCCGGCGGACTGCTGCGGTCCGGGCCGGTGCGGGAATTCGCGATGGAGATGCGTGTGCTGCACTCGCCCTGATCCCGGAGGCCACCAGTGTCAGCGATCTCGTGGAACGGATCAACATGGAGCAGTATTACCGGCGGGGTGCGTGTGACTCACCCTATGATGGCATTCTTTCCGATGAATCCATTCAGGCCGTCCTTGCCGGACGATACGGACCGGATCATGTCTATTCCCCGACCAGCCTTGAGACCTATGCCGGCTGCCCGTTTGCCTATTTCCTGAACCGGGTGATCCATCTTGAGGCATTGCCGGAGGTGGAGCCGAATCTCTCATCCAAGGATCGCGGGACGGCCATCCACAATGTCCTGAGTACTTTTTACCGGGAGTGGCGGGCATCAGGCCAGACCCGGGTCAGCCTGGCCTCTCTCAGCGATGCCACCGATCTGATGCTCCGGCTTGCGAACGCTGAACTGGACACGTTCTCATTCCAGAGCCCGCTCTGGGATGCGACACGGATCCTGATGCTCGGGGATTCCCATACCGGTCCCGGGTACTTTGAACGGTTCCTGGCGAGCGAGACGGAGGAAGAGGATTCACCGCTCGTTCCGTCCCGGTTCGAATTTTCTTTTGGTATGGGAACGGACACGTCGGACGATCCGGCATCATCTCCCGCGCCGGTCGAACTGGTATCACCGGGTGGCGAGAAGGTTTTCATCCGGGGCCGGATCGACCGGATCGATCTCACTCCCTCCGGGAACTTTTTGATCTATGACTACAAGTCCGGCCTGACCCATCCCAAGGCAAAGGATATCGAGGCAGGAACGGCGTTGCAGCTGCCCTTGTACCTGCTTGCGTTCGAAAAAATTTCCGGTAATCACGGGATCGGCGGGGGATACTACACGATCCGGCGCGAAGTGGGCCGGAGCATCGTGCTCGCGGACTCTGCTGCAAAGGAGCTGATGGTTTCCAAGCCCCGGGTCTCCGCGGATTTTGCCGGTATGATCCGGCACGCACGGGACTGCACCTTTGTGTATATTAACGGGATCCGCAACGGCCGGTTCCCGCTTCCCCCTGTTGAGAAATGCCCGAACGAGTACTGCGACTTCAAACGGATCTGCCGCTTTGATCCGTACCGGGTCTTAGAGACCGGGGAGGAGACCTGATATGGCAGCAACCGAACTGCAGGGAGAGGCGATCACCCTGCACGACAAGAGCATGGTGGTGACGGCCGGCGCCGGCACGGGCAAGACCTACGTGCTTGTCCGGAAATATATCGATCTTCTGAAAACCCAGGGCGTCACGGTGCCGCAGATCCTTGCCCTGACCTTCACGGACAAGGCCGCGGCCGAGATGAAGGAGCGGATCCGGACCGAAATTCTGAAAGAGGAAGGCCCGCAGTGGGAGCGTGCGGCCGAGGACTTCATGATCGCGCCGGTCCAGACCTTCCACTCGTTCTGTGCACAGGTGCTCCGCGAGTTCCCGATCGAGGCGGGACTCGAACCCGGCTTTGCGGTGCTTGACGAACAGCAGGCCTCCCGCATCCACCGTGCTGCATTCGTGGACCTGATCCACACCCGGCAGGAAGAACCGGTGAACGCAGCGCTGGTCCATGTCCTCTCGATCACCGACCAGGCAAACCTGAGGACAATGCTCTCTGCCATGTACGGGAAGCGGGAACCGTATGAAACATTTTTTGCAGCGCTCCGTTCCGATGAGAACCGGGTGCTCACGGTGTGGGAGCGTGAAGTCTCTCTCTTCCGGGACGCGGAGATTGCGGCCCTGCAACGCGATCCCTCGTTTGTGTCTTCCCTGCAGACCCTGCTCCGGTTTGCATCCGTGTACGAGAAGGTCAATGACCGGGCTGCAATCTTCCTGCAGGAGATCCGCCCGTTCCTTATACAGCTCCAGGCCCCGGCCGACCCGCAGGAGTTCTGTTCCGCTGCACTTGAAATTGCAAGCCGGAAGCCCGGCAATATCGGGAGCAAGAAGAACTGGATTGGGAA
>Ga0265297_10005735_pt1 | contig 18621 bp, 21 predicted proteins | sample Munlanlwell13791_FD_192502 | JGI IMG/M metagenome (GOLD analysis project Ga0265297, IMG submission 192502) | Leachate microbial communities from a municipal landfill in Southern Ontario, Canada - Leachate well 137-91 | ecosystem: Engineered > Solid waste > Landfill > Unclassified | place...
AGAGCGATTGAACCCGGCCCCTTTTATAAATCGTCGGTTTTAACCCAACAAGCAGCTTCTCTCCCGAGAGGCTTGTCGCAAGCTTGTGTTGGTACACGATTTCCCAATCTATTGAGCCTTCTTGAGCCTGCTTCAAAAAAGCTATTATGGCGTTTATTTGGCGCTTTTCAACCCGTGAAAATCGCCATTTATCGGGAATATCAGTATTTGCGAGATAAAAGCAGAGCGCATAAAATTCGCTTTCCGTCAATGAAAGATTCGCTTTATTCGCCAGGAAATCAAGTCCCGGAACGATTTCTGGAAACACGTTGCCGATGCCGAGATCGACCATTAGTCGAATTGCTTTCTGTCGAAAAGGATATTGCCGGATCTGCGTTAGTTCAACCCGGATTCTTTCGTTCGCCACCCTGCCTAAAAGTGGCATGGCGAGCTCGATTGCATCTTTTGTCGCCGCTTCCAATTCAAAGTCCAATTTGGCGACGAACCGAAACGCTCGCAAAATTCGCAGCGCATCTTCTTTAAATCGCTGAAGAGGGTCTCCGATCGCCCGGATCAACCGCTGCTTAAGATCTTGGCGTCCGGAAAATAGATCGATGACTTCTTCCGCTAATCCCATGGCCATCGCATTGATCGTAAAGTCTCGGCGCCCAAGATCGCCCGCCAATTCCGTTTCAAAGACGATATTCCCCGGATGGCGATTATCTTGATAATTGCCTTCCGCCCGAAAGGTGGTGATTTCATAGCGGTATTGATCAATGAACACGGTCATTGTGCCATATTTTTCACCCGTCGCCAGACTGCTTGGAAAAAGTTTTTTCACTTCTTCCGGTGTCGCATCGGTACAAATATCGATGTCCTCCGTCTTGAACCCCAACAGCCGATCGCGGACAAAACCTCCAACAAAAAAGGCCTGAAAATTGTTTTCGGTCAATGTTTTTAAGATGGTTTTTCCAAGCTCATACGGCATATTCACAACATATCACCGTCCGTATTATACCATAATCCTCACGCAAGTTCTATGAGATTCATCCCCGTTATGATATAATCAAACCGGTGATTTTATGCGATCGATCAAAGAATTGGTTCAAGCAAATCTGGAAATACATAAATCTAAATTTTGGGGCTTCGGTGCGCGAGTGGAATCCGAAATGGCGGCCAAAGCCTTTTTGACGAAATTGAAACATGACTATCCCGATGCCACCCATCATGTTTACGCGTATATCATCGGAGAAGAAAAGCAGATCCAGCGGGCAAGTGATGACAAAGAACCTCAAGGCACTGCGGGCATGCCCGTGATGGATATTTTGCATAAAAATGATTTATCGGATGTGATTTTTGTCGTCATCCGTTATTTTGGTGGCATCAAACTGGGAGCGGGCGGATTGATTCGGGCCTATTCCTTCACGGCCCAAGCCTTGATCGATCAGGCAGAATTAATCGAAAAAAAACTGATCGATACCTTGCGTCTCACCCTATCGTATGCGGAAATGGATAAGGCAGCCTATCTGATCAAAAACGAAGCACTTCGCGTTGAAACATCTTATCAAGAAAAAGTCACGCTGGAGTTTGATCTCCCGCATGATAAAGTTTCCTCTTTGAAAAGAGAGTTGGAAAACTTATTATCTGCCCAACTGACGTTCGACTTAATCCAATCGAACTTTCGCTATTAAAACTAAAGCAACGAATTCAACATTTCAAACAGTGATACAAACGCATCCACAAATAAATAGCCGAGGATGACCGAAATCACCATGAAAATAAACCGGATTTGATTGGTGGAATTGGGTTTGAACATTTTTGTCAAATCGATGGCTTGCAACGCATTATAGACAAAAATGGCCCCGACAAAAAACAAGATCAGCCGCGCAATATCAAAGACAATTGGATTGACAACGAATAACGTCATGTTCAACTGAATCACCCCGATACGCCATCCGGAACAAATTGATCCGGAGCTAAATTGGTCATGATGGTCACGACAAGTTCATTGGGCAAACACACGAGTGGTTCCAAGCTAGAATTGGTCGGCCGCTGCAACTGGCATACATCCCGAGGACTTTCCTGATACAAGACCCGAATTTTTCCCTCACTCACGAAAAGCTTGACGCCTTTGATCTCTTGTTCTCGGGCATAATCATCCTCTAAATAGAGTTCCGACATATCGACGCTGGTGGTGCCAGGAACGTAAAATATCCCCTCTTTATGGCGGCTCACATCGATTTGACTTTGGTAAGGCGTGTCATATAACTGATAGGTCAAATGATCGAGATCGATCATCAGTACCAGCGTATCCCGATAAAAGACTTTGGCGAACACGGCCCCGGATCGTTGCTGGTTCTCAGAAAGTTTAAACCCAAGTAACAGGGCGAGTCCCAAAATAAGCAGGGCTCCAATCAAGAGGAAATCCGATTTTTTCATGTGTTCACCACCTTTCTGATTTCCAGTATATTATACACTATTTGTGCGAAAAATTCTCCCTTCAAAGAAAAAACTCTGGCAAATACTGGATGAATCCAGTATAATGGTTCAAGGTGACAATTGTGAAAAAATTCTGTCTTATTCTGCTTCTTTTCAGCCTTTCCTTATTATTGGCTTGTCAAGCCAAAAATCCCAATCCAGAGTATTGCGCCGTAGGACAAACCGATGGCGTATTTGTCTGTTCCAAGACGTGGAGCCTGTATTTTGGACCAACACCGATTTCACTCAAACTCTACTTGTCCATAGAGGACGAGGTCGAGGTTGAGGCGATCTATGAACAAGTAGAATCCTTGATTGTCGAATACCATCAGTTGTTCGACAAATATCACGAGTATGACGGCATCGAGAATGTTTACACCATCAACCATCACGGGCTTCAGCCGACAATATTGAATGAATTGCTCTATGACGCCATCGCCTTTGGCTTGGCCCATGAAGGAGACATCCAAGTGGATGGCGTCAATCTGTTCAATATCGCCCTTGGTCCAGTCTTATCCGTTTGGCATGATGCGCGAGAAAGCTCTCAGTGTGTGGATAATGTCTGTCCCATTCCAAGAGATGCCATTGACAACGGCACCTTTGCGACTGATTCCAGCAAGATTCTCCTGAATCCCGCCAATCAATCCATCACCTTCTTAGAAGAAGGAATGGCAATTGATCTCGGCGGTTATGGCAAAGGGTATGTGGCGGAAGTCATCTCCGATTATCTGGATACGCTATCTGTCAATTACTTGTTAAATGCCGGCAATTCGAATTTAAAGGCGGGAGGCGAAAATCCTGACCGAGAAGATGGCCATTATTATATCGGTCTCATCGAACCCAATTTATCCGAATCGCTCTTCTTTGATTTCTATACCTATCTCCGCATTCCGGATGGAATCAGTATTGTGACGAGTGGCAACTATCAAAACTACTTCTTCGGTCCTGATTTGACTGTCTATCATCACATCATCGATCCAAGGACGCACTATCCCGGAGGCGAAGCAATGAGCGTCACGATCCTTTCCGAAGATGGAGCGCTCCTCGATATCTATTCCACCGCGATTTATTTGATGACGGTGGAAGAAGGTCTCGACTTTGTCAACCAAACCGATGGAATGGAAGGTGTCTGGTATCTGCCAGATAAGACAATTGTCTATTCGGATCAATTTGAATCCCTGTATCTCTACCAACTGCCTGAATAAAAGTGAGGACCGACGGGTCCTCTTTTTAATCCATTCGTTTTAGAAGTTGCGTCTCGAAGATCCGCACCATCTTTTTGGCAATGATCCCGGTAATGATCCCGGTCGGGATTGACATCAAGATCATGTAAGGCAAATAGTAGATGATTGCATTCGTCTTGAGGACGATCATCGCCATCAAGATTTGTCCTACCATATGCATCAAACTTCCCGCGACGCTGACGCTGAGCAAGGAAAAGATCTTGATTTTTTTGATCAGGATCATGGTCAGAAACGCGAAGATCCCGCCGGATAGACTCATGAAAAACGTCGGTTGCATCAAGCCGCTATAAATCAGTCCGACGATAAAGATCCGAAGAATCAACACGAAAAACGCATCGCGCTCGCCATAGATATAAAGCAAGACCAGTGTCACGATGTTCGCAAGTCCGATCTTGACCCCGGGTATGATGAAAAGCGCCGTCGAGATGACGCTTTCGACGATGCTCAGGACAATGCTGGCAGAGACAAGAATTGCAAGAAAGACAAGTTTTTTCAGCTTCATTCGACAGTTCACCGGTAGTATTGTAACACCAAAGTCGATTTTTCACAATCAAAAACAGTCCAAAAAAGGACTGTTTGATTTCGGATAAAGTACTGTTTTTCGTTTACGCTTTTGGTGGATTCAGCACATAGCCGATTGTGATCGCTTTCGGGCCACAATGAGCACCCACCGCCGGTGTTAAAATAAACTCTTTGATTTCTTTGTATTCTGGTCGTTTTGCAAGTACTGCTTGTCTTAGATATTCCGCTTTATCCGGATTGTTGGCATGAATGATAAAGGGTTCAATGTCCTTGCCACTGGTTTCTTCAAAGAATTTTTCTAATACTCGGTCCAAAGCCCGTTGGAATGTGCGGATCTTTTCCACAGTCACGACAGCGCCGGTTTTATCGATTTCCAAAAGCGGTTTGATTTTAAGGACATCAGCCAGAAATCCTGCCGCATTTGACAGCCGGCCGTTTTTCACTAGATATTTAAGATCGCTGACCGCAAAATATATGTGATTGTTCTGACGAATGAAATCCAACTGCTCGACAATTTCGTCCATCGATTTTCCGGCTTTGGCAAGATCATGGGCAAGAAAAGCCATTTTGCATTGCAGGTATCCGACCGTCCGCGAATCAAAGACGGTCACTTTAATGCCTTCGACCATTTTAGCGGCGATCATTGCATTTTCATAAATACCGCTCATCTTGGAAGAGATCGTGATGAAAATCGCTTCATCGCAGCCTTCATCCCGGAGTTTTTCATACGCTTCCAACATGGTTCCTGTGGAGGCCATCGCCGTTCTCGGGAAAAGCGAGGGATCGCTTTCGAGCATCTCGTAAAACTGATTGGCAGTCAGTTCTTCAAAATCAATGTATTCTTTCCCGCCCATCAGAATTGTGGAACGGATAATCCGGACATCATCCTCATGGGGAATATAATCAATTGCGGCATTCGTACAGACAAGTACACCTAATTTTTTCATTCTCGATTCCTCAGCTTTCTTTGATTTCATTATAAATACTCTTCTCAAAAAGTCAAGATAAAGCCATGAATTGCTTTTAGTCTACCGTGAATAGGCTTTTTTTGGTTTTGAGATCGATAGAAAGACGCGGCGACCTTTTAATTTCTGATTGTTCAGTTTGGCCAAAATGTCGTCTTGAAAACGCAATGGCACACTGAAAAAGGAAAATTCCGTCAGAATGGCGATATCGCGGATCTCTCGTCTGTCGACTTTGACTTTGGAGGAGATGAAATCCAGAATATCGGATACCGTCAAATCCACATTTTTGCCCAAATTCAAATGAAAGCGTGTGTTTTGACTACCCTTTGCGCCAAATTTAGGCTTGGACGAAATAAACTCCTCGTTAATATCCTCGATGTTGGCATCGCTTTTGTCTTCTTTCACGAGCATTTTCAGCAAGCCAACGATGATCTGGTCTTCGGTGAGTTTGGCTTGGATCGCTTTGTTCAAAATGAGATACTCTTTCTCAAAATTCTCCTCAGTCAAATATTCCTGCAAGCGTTCAATCAATTTATCGTGCTTAACATCTTGCACTTTGTCATAAGTGGGGATATTGCGCTTTTTGATCTTGGATTTGGTCAATCGTTCTATTTCTTCGATTTGGCGCAATTCGCCGCGACTGACCAAAGTGAACGAATAACCAATATGACCGATTCGGCCAGTCCGACCGATGCGGTGAACGTAGTAATCGGCTTTTTCCGGCACATCGTAGTTAAACACCGCCTCCACGGCTTTGATGTCAAGTCCTCTTGCGGCAACATCCGTCGCTACCATGACATCGATAACGCCGTTATGGAACTTTCTTAACACATCCATCCGTGTCGTCTGGGGAAGATCCCCGTGGATCTTATCGCAATTCAACCCGCGATCGATGAGTTCTTGTGTCAATTGGTCCACTTGAACTTTGGTGTTGCAAAAAACCAAGCTCAACTTGGGTCGATAAATGTTGATCAATCGGTAGAGTGCTTCGGTTTTGTTTTCTTTTTTTACTTTGTAGTACTGCTGGATCACATCGCTTGAGGTTTCCTCCGAGCCAATGACCCGGATCAACTCCGGCTCGATCATGTACTGTTTCGCCAGTGCCAAAATCGGTTTGGGCATGGTCGCAGAAAACATCAGCGTCTGACGAGTCGGTGGAGTTTCCAATAATATCGACTCGATATCTTCTTGAAAACCCATTTTCAGCATCTCGTCCGCTTCATCCAAGATCAAATAGCGAAGATGGTCGAGACGGAGCGTCTTTCTCCGGATGTGGTCGATGATTCGTCCCGGAGTGCCAACAACAATCTGTGGACGATTTTTCAGAGCGATAATTTGCCGGCCAATCGGGTCGCCACCAAAAACCGTCAGTACTCGGCAATGTTCTAGGTATTTGGCGATCCGACAGATCTCATCATGGATTTGAACTGCGAGTTCTCGCGTTGGAGCGATCACCAGTGTCTGTAGTCCCGACAATTCAAAATCCAACATTTGCAAAATGGGAATGGCGTAAGCGGCGGTTTTCCCGGTTCCCGTATGTGAATGTCCAATGACATCCCGTCCTTCGAGTAACAACGGAATCGTTTGTTTTTGGATTTCCGTCATATCGACGAAACCCATTTCGGTAATGGCGCGACTGATTTCTGCTCTTAATTCCATCGGGATGGCCATCCTTTCTTTATTATTTGACAAATCATTATAGCATATCCTTCCATTTTTTGGGTTCTATGTCCATGAAAAAAATCAGCACAAGGCTGATTTTCACTCCGAACATACCGTTATCTTGGCATCAAGGAGTCGCCGAGTGGCGATTCCCTTTCCGGAAATTTTGGTTCGGGTAAAACACCCGTCATAAATCGTCAGAGAGCCGCAAGCAGGCGATCCATCTTTCAAGATCGCTCGTTCGCATCCTGCTTGTTGAAGTGTCTTTAAAACATTATCGCTGCCCAAGTGATAGGCGTTGGTTACATCGAGTCCGGTTTGGGTATGAACTTGATCGAGACCAAAAACGATCTCCGCAGGGATTCTCGGTGTCGATAATCCTCCTTGGACCTCGGGGCATACGGGTACAACCAACTTTCCCCGCAGGGAACGAATGGTGTCGATGTGACAACGGCTTTTTCCGTCATAAGCAGAAGCGATCCCAATCAAACAGGCGCTGACGCCTATCGACTCCCATTCCTTCACCGGATTATTCAAAGGCATCGATGTCGATGTTGACGCGCTTGCCCAGACGTGAGGCAGCGGCGTAGGCAATGGTACGGATCGCATTCGCAATCTTCCCGCCTTTGCCGATGACCCGACCAAGATCCTCTTTGTTCACCAATACCTGAAGGGTAATCGTTGTGTCGTCTTCCGAAAATTTTTTGACTAACAAGTCTTCTGGATGGATGACCAAAGGCGATACCAGGTCTTGAATCAGTTTTTCAAAATTTACAGCCATGATAATGCCACCTATTGTTTTTTCTTGGCTTCGACGAACAGCTTGTTGATGCCAACTTTGGTGAATAGGTTCTTGACGGTATCGGTTGGCTGAGCACCATTCAAAAGCCATTTCAATGCTTTCTCAGGGTTGATCTCGATCAAGACCGGTTCCTTGGTCGGATCATACAAGCCGACGATTTCCAAGTAACTTCCGTCGCGCTTCTTCGTCGCTTCGGCGGCGACGATCCGATAAAACGGGCGTTTGGTCGTGCCAAAGCGTTGCATGCGGATTTTAACCATGTTCATATCCTCCTACGTGTCAGAAAATCAGGTATATTGTATCAAAATAAAAAGAGCCTGTCAATGTTTTTTGCTTGACAGGCTAAATATTATTCTTTAAACGCCAAATCTTGCATATCAAGGAGCGATTCTTCGACTTTTCTCACTAACCGCAATTTGGCACATTGCTTTTTTATCGCTTCGAATTGATCTTCGTCCACATAGCCCGTCAAATAGTTGGCTTTGGGATTGAGGTAGACAATATTCACACCGATTTTTTCGACTTCCTTGGCGACTTTCTTGCTTTGAAAATAGACGATGATTCCTTTGCGTTTGACCATAATTCCTCCTTGCGGAAATGCCATAAGCCAGATGAATTCGTTATCATTATATCATAATCGAGCGCTTCTTAATCGTCGATTTCGAAAATCAATTGGATTTCTTCGATCTTCAGTTCCCGGTACTGGCCGGGAGCGAGATTCGGATCGAGTTTCAAGCGACCGATCGCGACCCGTTTCAGCGACTCAACCTGGTTACCTATCGATAGGAACATCCGTTTCACCTGGTGATATTTTCCTTCCGTGATCGTGATGACACATTGCGTCGGATCGACCACTTCTACCCGGGCCGGTTTGGTCAGAAAGCGTTCGTTTTTACCATCTTCGATCCACACGCCTTTTTCTAAAGGTGTGATATCGCCAATCGGTCCCGCAAGCGTCACCAGATACCGTTTCGTGACTCCTTTGGCCGGGCTGATGATCCGGTGAAGCATTTCGCCGTTTTGAACCAAGAGGAGCAGCCCTTCGGCATCTTTGTCAAGTCTCCCGGCGATGTTGAGTTTCAGTCGGGAGTAGGGTTCTTCCAACAATTCCATGACTGCGGGCGCTCCCTCTTCCCGATTGGATGAGACAAATCCCGTCGGTTTGTAGAGCATGAGCACCACGTTGTCCTTGTACTGGACCGGTAGTTCATCAAACAAGACCTGATCGTTTAGTGGGTCGATCGTCACTTGTTCAGACCTTGGAACCTCCCCATTCACACGGATGCGTCCAGCGCGGAGGGCAGCCTTGATTTCCTTTCTGCTGCCGTACTTCATACCAGATAACATTTTCTCAAGTCGCATCGTCCTCACCGCCTTTTTGGAACACTTACGATTCTCTCTTGTTATTATATCAAATCGCGTTGCATTCGCCTTGGTTTTTTGGAATGATTTTGATATACTTAACCTAGGTGATACCATGTTATTGATGAAAGACATCATTCAAGAAGGCGACCCGGTTCTTCGGAAACGGGCTCAGGACGTGTCCTTGCCGCTTTCCGAAACGGATTTGAATACTTTGCGACTGATGATGGAATATATCCAGAACAGTCAAAACGAAACCCTTGTCGAGACTTATGATCTCCGCCCGTCAGTGGGACTCTCCGCCCCACAGATCAACCTGTCACAAAAACTGTTTTGCATCCACACCGTCGATGAAACGGGAAAAAATCTGTTTTCCCGGGCTTTCGTCAATCCGAAGATCCTGTCCTACTCCGAGGAAAAAACCTATCTTCCTGGCGGTGAGGGGTGTCTGTCGGTCGACGAGAGCAAAAATGGTCTGGTCCCCCGATCACTTCGCATCAAGGCCAGGGCGATCGAGGTCGATCTGGAAACGGGAGCGACCGAATCAGTGTACCTCAAGCTCCAAGGCTATTTGGGAATCGTTTTCCAACACGAGTACGATCATCTTCGCGGTGTGTTGTTCGTCGATAAGGTCGTGGAGCATCTCCCCGGCGTCGTTCCCGTCCAGTTCACCGAAAATAATAACCAGTAAAAAAGGGCTTCGAGCCCTTTTTTTAATCGTTATTTTTGAGAAACTCCGCGAATGACCGACCAAACGCCACCGCTTGATCTTGTTCGTCGTTTGACGGATTGAACCGGATCCTCAATCCCTCGATCGTCTGCATTTTCAATTGTTTAAGCCGTTCTATAATATGATTGACCGCTTCTCCGCTCCACCCATACGAGCCAAAAGCGCTGGCTTTTTTCCTCCCGTGGATCTCCGGATTCAAAGAAGATAGGATATCCCAGATCGGTTTCACCGTATCTTTCAGGATGGTGGTTGAGCCAATCAGGAACGCATCGGCTTCTCCAATACGCTCGACGATCCGCTCAAGCGATGTTGTGACCACATCATATTTTTCCACGTTGATCGCTCCGGAATACGCCTGTTTTAAGCCCTCTTCCACTTTATCAGCAATCTTGGCGGTATATCCATAGGCACTGGCGATTGGGATCACCACCAACGGAATAGAGTGTTTGGGATGAGGTTGGGACCACTCGCGATAGTACCTTTTGACCTTGTCGACATGGGCTTCGTCGATGATCGCCCCATGGCTCGTCGCAACCAATTTGACGTCAAGGGTGTCGATAAGATCCAATGCCCGCTGGACATCCACTTTGAAAGGTGCCATGATTGAGACAAAATAGTGTTCCAAACTGGAGGTGAAGGCAGCCTCCGAAGGAAAGTCATGCGGGTAAAGTCCGGTCAATCCGTAATGGGCCCCAAAGAAATCACAGGTGAAGAGCACCTGATCCTGGGGCAAATAAGTGAAGATCGTATCGGGCCAATGCAGGTTTGGCTGAATGAAGAAACGAAGCTCTGCACCTCCAAGGGGCAAAACGAGCTCGTTCGTCGCCCGGAGTGATGGAAACGCTTGATTCAAGATCGCTTTCAGATTGGAGAGTCCCGGGGCAGAGGCCACAATCGTCATGTTCGGATTGATCTCTAACAGTTTTTTTGCCGATCCGGAGTGATCAGGCTCCGTATGATTCAAAATCAAGTAGTCGATCTTCTCTATCGGCATTATTGCTTCGATTCTGGCGATGTGTTCCTCCGTGAAATCCGCTTTGGCCGCGTCGATCAACGCGGCTTTCTCGGACCCTTTCACCAGATAAGCATTGTATGTGGTTCCGAATTTCGTCTCCATGATAATGTCAAATACCCGAAGATCAGGATCCTTGACACCGACAAAAAAGACATGTTTAGTTAGTTTGATTGGTGGATATGTCATGTTAATCACCTCAGTTCTATTATACTCAAAACGAGTTAATAAAGAAAATCATCTGCCTTGGGTGACCTCCGCGGTTTCAGCGATGCGCGAATACCAGTCAGAGGATAGCGATCAAAGACAAGTGTTGCTGGCTTCTGGTCATCCAATCAATTAGCCGAATACCATCGGTCAAAGGGTATTCCATGATGACTTCGTCGTCATCCATTTCGCCCGATTCCCGAAAACCGATCGAAACAAACAAGTCTCGGGCAATGGTGATCGATGGCACATAATCCAAATGAACAATATCATATTTCTTCGCCTTTTTGATATCGTTAAGTGCCTCAAGGGTTGCCAGCCGCCCATAGCCCTTGTGTTGAAGATCTGCATCAATCATCAGCCGTCATATGCCAGCAGTCCGTTCTTCTTCATCCAGATCCAGCATGAGAAATCCCACGGGTTCATCATCATTCATAATCACAAAAAGACGCGCAATCGAACTATAAAGCTAGGCTTGTGCCAGGGAATAGAGATTGGTTTCCACATGCTTTTCCTGGCCAGGTGCCAGTTTCATTTGGATGACTTGTTTAAAGGTTTTCTCGCTGATTTTCTCTAATTGGATCATCATCGTTCTTTTAGCCAGACAAATTAATGACTGCAAAAAAATCATTCCTATTATATCGACTTTTTCATTTTTCACAAAGAAAACTTGTGAATAAATAAACGCTGTTAATGATATTTGTGATCTCTAAGCTGATCTATATCTATCATAATGATATGATTCTCATCGACACCAGTCTCATTTAGATGACGAATAAATAATGGATCTAGCAAATATGACTTGCTACTCCTTCTGATTCTAGTGATTACTTTGATTAGATTGATATGCTTACTTTCAATTAACTTTTATAAATACTCATTTCAATTTACATGCATGCGACTCACTCCTCCTGAACACTTTTGCCGTTATCGGCACTTTTGTTCACATTCATATACGAAAATGCCCTTCAAAGGGCATATTTCAGATAATTAACTCGTTTTCCGAACCAATTCAAGACAGATTTGTGTTTTTATTACGGAGTTTTACCTTCAAATATTATGTGTTGCTTTTTATCCAAAAAAAATTTAAAATTAGTGTTCAAAAATGATTGAAACATATATTCTAAAAAAAATTTCAAATTTTCGCCTCAATCCAGTCTTCAAAAACAAATTTCGGACTTCAAAAAAGCAATTTAATAATCTTTAGTGTTTTATCTAATAAATCTTTAGGCAATTTTTCAACTGTTTTTAAACTTCTAACTTTTGTGTCCATTGTTTTTAATTGTTCACACATCACTTGGCCATATGTCTTTGTTCTAGAATCCAAATTCACATGTAAAGGATATTTGATATCTCTGTCTGAAGTAATAGGTACTACAATAGCAAAACCATTTGTTTTTGCGTGATATATGTCATTACTAACAACAACTCCAGGTCTTTTCCCTTTTTGTTCTGAGCCTAATGAAGGATCAAAATCAACTATGACTATATCTCCTTGATTCACCATATTTCTCTGCCTTTAACGTCATTGAAAACAACTTCGCCTTCATACTTACCATTAAACTCTTTGAATAGTTCATCCAGAGATTTAGGATCAAAGACCTCTGCTTTGGACAATATTATATCATTCCCCTCAACTTTTAGGCTTAACTCTTCAAACTCTTTTAGATCTAACATTTTAATAATCGGAGCGGGAATAATAATACCTTTGCTATTGCCGATTTTCTTAATTTGAGTATTCATATATAACACCACCTTCTAAATATAGTATATACAATTGTTATAACATTATCAACTACAACATTTAAAAAAGATGCTTTTAAAGGAAAGCATCTAATATATAACCTGTGTTGTCATAACCAAGTTTGTGCCACTTTTGAGGTTGTCACAACTAAGTTTGCTATGTAATTAGTATGGAGTTTGTTTTGGATGCAAAAGGTATAACAACCGACTATTCAAAAACCACGCCAATCCAGCACACTCTTCATTCTTCCAAGCATATGATATGAATGCTTTGGAATTTTCAATATCTGACATCATTCATCTCTTAATTATTATTTGTGATTCATCATCTTCCATAAAACCATTGGATGTTCTTTTAATCTATCTGCTATTGCTTTATCAAATAGTAGTTCTGGTTTAAATTCACCAGCATTAAAGGAATCTATATATTTTTGTTCAGTTTCAGTTAACTCAAATAACGTTTCAATAAATTGGCTTACTGTTTGTTTAAAAGCATCTGTATCTATTCTTTCACCAACATGTAGCAATGGAATAAGATTACGTTTTATTGCACTAAAAGACAGATTTTCCATGTTTTTCTTAAACTGATTCAATAAATCACCAAATGGTTGAAATTCATTTGACGTTAAAAGATAAAATATGCTGCATTTTTTAAGTATATCTAACTCGTTGTCCAGTAGTATTTGATTATTAACAAGCTGAAATACGTCAAACACATCTCTTGCAGTAGTTCTTCCTATTAATGCTGCTATCTTACTTCCATATAATTCAACCTTGTTAAGAGCTAAAATAGATTCATTATCTATTATTTTTGAGCTTAATTTATAGTTCACTGGTTCAAGAATCTGAATACGGTTTGAGTAATTCAGTTCAATCTTTATGTTATCTCTACTTCCAGCTGCATTTGTATACTTTAAAAGATATGAATCAAGCGTAAAAGTAAATCTTGATTTCGGATCAATAGTATATCCATCTAGAGCAACAAAAGCACTAATGAGTTTTCTGTGCAGTTCCCTCATCTCTAACATTTCTTCTTTAGAGGAATTAAAATTAAAATTCATATCAATATCAACTGACAGTCTAGGAAAATCAAACAAGCATAAATTAAATGCTGTCCCACCCTTTAGAACATATTTTCCTTTAAGTTCTTCATTTTCATTAAATAATGTTAGTAGTTCAGATAATCGCAATACTTTTTCCAAAGTATCCCTATTAAATTTATTATATTGAGCAATGTTAGTTAAGTCTCTTAAATTATAACTTCTCATCCTCATCCTCCACCAATAACTTGTCTAAATTGTAACAATATAGATTCCATTCTTTGTAGTATTTGTTTAAACGATGCTTTTCGTTAGTGAAATACTTTACACCCTTAATACCTAGGGTTTTCATTTGATTTAGAATTGAATCATCAACCAGATATCCATCATTAAAATGCGATAGCACTAGACCTACTTTATTAAAGAGAATTTTTTTATTCACATATAATAAATATTCCATAATCTGTGATCCATTGATTACTGGGAGTGCAGATAAATTATAAATTAATTCTTCCATATCGTCATACGATTTTACATCATCTATACAATCTACTATTGTTTTTGGTAGTGTGCTTACGCGTACACCATTAATAGTGTCTACATACTTATCATTAGAAACATTTTTATACTTATATTCGTTATACTCAAATGTAAAATCATAAAATCTCTCTATACTAGCAGTTACAACATCATTATAAACTTGATTATTATATCCATAGTATTCAAAGGCACTATGATGAGAAACATAAGAACTTTTTGTAATATTTGATGCTATTTCATACTTGCTAGGTATAACGCCAGTCGTTTCGAAACTCATAGTTACATATAAGTTTTTCTTAACTCTTTTTATGTACCCTTTTTTTAAATAATTTTGCAATGTTTCACGAGCCAAGTTTTCACTATTGGTTATTCCAACTACAAAGGAAAAATCAAACACTCTTTTTTCAGAAAATATCTCAATGTATTTCATAGTTATCACTCCTCAATCATATTTTACCTTATTTTGAACAATATAACAAGTATTTTTGTATTATCATTCAACTATTGTAAATATATTATTGTATTTCTTAACAAGAAGATAATGAAAAGTCTGTATTTGATGCATAAAAAATGCAATCCAAATAATTTTTGCAACGATCTTTCTATTTGTATAAGAAATTCCGTTTCATTTATATGAAATTTCTAAAGAACGACATAAGTTTTTTACATATCCTCATTAAAGCATTGCAATAAAATTTTTCATACGTTCTATTCTATATATTGTTGTCTCATTATATACAATATTATTAGAAATTATTTCTTCTAAATATGCCTCCCTATTTGCAATCTTATATCCATGCTCGTCTACCTGTATTTATATCATAAATGTTAAAATAAAATTTGAGTATTAACAAAAAGAAAACACCTGTTAAACAGGTGTTAAACACATATGGAGGACCCAACCAGATTTGAACTGGTGGTGGGGGAGTTGCAGTCCCGTGCCTTACCGCTTGGCTATGGGTCCATTTAAAAAACAAAGAGCAAGCCAGCTTACTCCGGAAAATTCCATGGTCGGGAAGACAGGATTTGAACCTGCGACCTCCTGGTCCCAAACCAGGCGCTCTACCAAGCTAAGCTACTTCCCGAAAATACTGGCGCGCCCATCAGGAGTCGAACCCGAAACCTTTTGATCCGTAGTCAAACGCTCTATCCAATTGAGCTATGGGCGCACAGAGGTCCTGATTAAGGATTTAGGGAATACTACCGACAAGAAAAAGAAAATCCGAAATTTTAGGCCGATATATATATTATCAAACAAACCTGAAAAAAGCAACTTATTTTTACTTTGTCAGAGGGGAATGCTCTCCAAATAATTCAATCGAGAATTCGCTGTGAGCAATTCATTGATTCATTCGCTATCGGACGAGCTATTCTTCCGTAGTTTCGCGTTCTTTTTCCCAAATAGCGGAATGCTTTTTTAACAAAAACACGAGGAGTATCCCCCCGACTGTCAAGCCAAAAGAGACGATCATCAACCCAGCATATAGCGGATAATGGTTCCAATAAGCCGTGATGCCTCCAGAAATTTGACTCCCACCAGCCGATTCAGAAAGGGGCTCGAGAAAAGCGATTGCGGCCAGTATCAGCAACAAAATGATACCGGAAAACAAACTGATGATTCCCAAAATCTCTCGTCGAGTCAATCTTTCTTTCGCTTCATTCTCTTGATGGTTGTAATAGATAAAGCCATTGGTTTTTTCTTGGGAAGAGCCCGATTGGAAATAATCACAAGGCAGTTTGAGGATGGAAGCTAACTGTCGACATTGATCGGCACTTGGAATCGAACGATTGTGTTCCCATTGGCGAATGGTGGAGACATCTATTGCCATTTTCTCGGCCAATTCTTCTAAGGAAAGCTGATTTCTTTTTCGATGGAATTCCATATTTTTTCCAAGCATCTGTTTCCTCCAAAATCCCGGGTCATAATGCCCCAAGTGTTCGCAAAACAACAACGATAATAAAAAGTGTGATGATGGCCAGCAAACTGGTCCAAACGACAATTTGCCCGGCTAATTGTTCATCTCCTCCCATTTCTTTTGCCATGATGGCGCTTGACACCGCCGCAGGCGAGGCGAATGTTGCGATCAGAGCAGGATAATATGCGGGAGAAAAAGAGAAAAAGTCGGTTGCTTTGTCCAGCATGATCGCCCCGAGCAAGCCAATCGTCGGAGCGAGTATGATCCGCCAAAAAACACCAATAAAGAGCTCTTTTCGAAGCAAGCGGATGGCTCCAAATTGAAAGCCCCCTCCCAATACAATCAAAGCGAGTGGCGAAGCAATCTGTCCCAGCCACTTAATGAAGAGGTAAAGAAACTCTAGATTCTTATTTATACTGAATACGGGTTCTAAGGTTTCTGGATCCAGCGGGATCAGCGAACGAATAAAAAGTGTCAAAATACCTAAAGCAATCGCGATGATCAGCGGATTGGTCAAAATTCGAATGATGACCTTTTGCCAATGGATGGACTGGTTGTTCTCGTCCTTTTGAAAGACGGACAACGAGATGACCGATAAAATATTGTAAAGTGGAACAATGATCATGGAGACAAGCGCCACGCCGAGCACTGCTTCGCTACCTCCCAATGCTTCGGCCAAGGGGACGCCGATGATTGTCAGATTCGATCGAAAAGTGCCTTGTAAAATCACCCCTTTCTGGCGAGGGTCTTTGATGAACACCCCGACAGTGATCAGTCCCAAACCAAAAATCACCAAAACGGCGGACGCGCTATAGAGCACGACAGACCAATCGATATCCTTGAGTCCGGAAGCCGAATAAAGGGTATAATACATCAACATCGGTAAAGCGATATGAAATACAAATTTGTTGGCAACTTCCAAAAACGAGTCGGTCAGAAAATGCAGCCGGCGCAGACCGTATCCGAGTCCGATCAATAGCAACAAAGGAAGTACGGCATTCAGTGCATATAGTAAGGTATCGCTCATGGTCACTTCTCCAATAAGTACTGATTGACACTTCTTTAAATATTGTACCATAACCAGGGGCAATAGATAAAGGAGATATCTGAATCCAAATCGAACGAATAATCCGTCCATTCATAAATCAATTGATTCAAATGAACATAATATTCTTCTCGATTTCATCGATTTTTTGATATACTATATAAGTGATGCCTATTTGAAAGGAGTCGGGTTCTTACCCTGATAAATGACATGGATAATCAGAAACATCGTTTGGCGCAAAAAGTGGAATCCATCAACCTATCGACAAAACGTCTGATCATTGGCTTTGATGGTTTTATTGATGAAATCGTTCATCCGATAGATAAACGCCTCGCAATCGATCAGTTTACACGCATTGACACAATCAGCGAATTTGCGAAACGGATCGACCGTGCCAGTGGTTTATCAACCAATATTGAATTGGAGCCAATCCAGAAAAAAATCGGGGGAAACGGCCCAATCATGACCAATGCCTTGGGAAAGCATCATCCAATGATCACCTATATCGGAACGCTGGGAGTCCCGTCGATCGATCCGGTTTTTCAGGAAATGGGCAAATCCACCGAACTCATATCAATCTCTGATTGCGGTCATACCGATGCTTATGAATTTTTAGATGGAAAACTTTTATTTGGTAAAATGAGCGGACTGAATGGATTGACGTATGAGCGCTTGGTCGAGGTCGTTGGTGAAGCGCGATTGATAGAATTATTCGACCAAGCCGATCTATTTGCGTCGGTCAACTGGTCGATGTTGCCGTATATGAGCGATGTCTGGAAAAAGATCCAAACCAATATTTTGCCAAAAACAAAGAAAAAAAAGGTGAAACCCTTATTGTTTGTCGATTTGGCTGATCCCGAAAAACGCGATCCCAAAGTCATCCGTGAAGCGTTGGCTTTACTGAATGGCTTTCAATCATTTTATCGCGTGATTCTCGGGTTGAACAAAAAAGAGGCGTACGAGATCAGCCACGTCTTGAACTTATTCGACTCAGATCAATTATCCCAACGCCAAATCGCATTGAAGAATCTCGTAACTCGCATCTATCAGGCGGTCGATCTCGATATGGTCGTCATACACCCTGTGGAATGTTCTGCGGCGATGGTCAAGGAAAACTATCAAGAAGAATCCGGCCCTTTCTGCGCACATCCCGTATTGACCACCGGTGCTGGGGACAATTTCAACGCCGGTTTTGTTTTAGGCTTGCTCGCGGGTTTTGATATTGAAGAAGCTTTGTGGACGGGTATGGCGACCAGTGGTTATTACGTTCGGAACGCTACGAGTCCGACAACCCTAGAATTAGCAAACTTCTTGCATCAATGGGCCGACGGAAAACTCTCATAAACGCCTAATTTGATTGGGACCTAATCGGTC